>Briea_p1__coassemble_531_pt1 | contig 71430 bp, 49 predicted proteins | sample Briea_p1__metabat2_low_PE_001 | metagenome-assembled genome bin Briea_p1 | reverse complement strand
TGTGGCTTTCATCCACTGGGCAAGCCCAGTGGTTTTTCGCCACTATCTTTATAACCTATGCGATTCATCCGCCGCCTACGCTTTAGCGTAGGCGTGGGCATTCTTGCTAATTGATGTTAAAATAGAGAGCTCTTTAACGCTCTTTATAGATTAAAAGAGCTTTTTCTAGTAATATTTGTTAGATTGCTAGAATCAAAGAACTAGATTTTCTCATATCTTTCTAGTTCTTTTCGCCAAGAGAATAAGTTTCTGCTCTCTTGCTCCATGAGGTTTGATGCTGCGCAAAATAAGTTTTAGTTCACGCTGCACAGATCAATTTTTTGGTAAAACTAGAAAGGAGAAAGTGGTTTTAATCTGCTTATTTAAATGATGGGATTAGAACCGCTATAGTTGTCATGAACATTAACTATCTAGATTTTGAACAACCAATTGCGGACTTGCTTGCTCATATTGAGGAGCTCAAAAGATTAAGTACCTCAGTTGGTGACAATGTTGATTTGTCTAAAGAGTTAAAGCAGCTTGAAAAGAAGAATGTAGAGCTTACCAAGAAGCTTTATTCATCTTTAAGTGCTTGGCAAATTTCCCAGCTATCACGTCATCCAATGCGTCCTTATACTTTAGATTATGTATCACGCATTTTTACTGACTTCCAAGAATTAGCTGGTGATCGTGCTTTTGCTGATGATAAGGCTATTATTGGCGGTATGGCTCGTTTAGACGGTATGCCTGTTATGATCATTGGCCATCAAAAGGGCCGTGATACCAAGGAGCGTACTTTACGTAACTTTGGTATGCCTCGTCCAGAGGGTTACCGTAAGGCTATGCGTTTAATGCGTTTAGCTGAGCGCTTCCATGTTCCTGTATTAACCTTTATCGATACCCCAGGTGCTTATCCTGGTGTAGGCGCTGAAGAGCGTTCTCAGGCAGGTGCTATTGCTGAGAGCTTAAAGCTGATGAGTGATTTAAAGGTACCTGTAATTTGTACCGTTATCGGCGAAGGTGGTTCTGGTGGTGCGTTAGCCATTGGTGTTGGCGACCGTGTTAACATGCTCCAATATTCTACTTACTCAGTAATTTCTCCAGAGGGCTGCGCTTCTATTTTATGGAAGAGTGCAGAAAAGGCCTCTTTAGCTGCTGAGGCTATGAATATTACTGCCGATAAGGTTAAGTCCTTAGGTTTAATTGATGAAATCGTACCAGAGCCATTAGGTGGCGCACATCGTGATTATGATGCTATGGCTGCGAACCTAAAGAGCTGCATTTTACGTGAGCTTGAGGCTATTAAATCTCTTTCTGTTGAGGAATGCTTACAAGCTCGTTTTGACCGTTTAATGAGCTTTGGCTACTGTTAATTTTAGCTTTAAATTAGCAATCTGATATTTTTAGATAGCGCCCACCCACATTTTGTGGAGTGGGCGTTATCGTTTTTACTCAAGATTACGTGGAGCGGGCGCTTAGCTTTCTAAGAGCAGGTGCTTAAGTTTATAGCTGGGGTAGGGGATCATGTTAGAAACGCTCAAATATAACAAAATTGTTAGTGAGCAATTGTTTAATGAGGCTTTACAAAATTTTCGAGGTCTCATGAGCTCACTGCAAGAAAAGCCATCAGTTAAAGCTAGCGCTAAAGCTTCACTAAATGACTATAAAATTTTAGGCAATGCTCCTTTAGTAAAGGAACAAGGTATTGCAGCCTTAAAGGTTATTCACCACCATAAGCAGTTAAATAGTCTGGCCTTAACTTTATTAGAGCGTCTGGCATCTTATGTTCATGATAGTATTGAGCTTTTTAATGAGCTTAATAATGAAAACTATCGCGGTTTAGTAGTAGGAATGTCAGGAGGCGCAGACTCTACTTTAGCTTTGGTATTAGCTTGTTTGTTAAGAGATAAATATGGCTATCAAGCTTTAGCTGTGCACTGTATTCATCGCTTAGATCCTGATGATGATATCTGGCTTACTAATAATCAGTTGTTATGTGAGCGCCTTAAGGTGGAGCTTCGTACCCCTGTGTTAAATATTGTCTATGGCAATGGTGTATCGCCAGAGGACAGTTCTCGCAGTGAGCGTTATAAAGCCTTACTTGCTAATACTAAAGACAAGAGTGATTGTTTAGTACTAGGCCATCAAGCTGATGATCAAGTTGAGAGCTTTTTATTGGCATTAAAAAGAGGATCAGGCCCTCATGGCCTAAGAGGCATGCGCTTATTAATTCAAGATGAGCGTGGCGTGATTTTAAGACCTTTATTAAGCTTACACAAAATTGAGGTTGAGCAAATTTTAGTATCGCTTAACTATGGTTATGTTTTTGACCTTTCCAATCACTATTTAAAATTCGAACGTAATTTTATACGTCTTAAGGTATTACCTAAATTTAGAGAAAGATTTAGTGCTATTGATCGCTCTATTTTACGCTCTCAAGCCTTATGCGCTAGTGAGCATGATTTAGCGCAGCGTTATATCAAAGAGCAATTGCCTAAATATTTAAAAACTAGTGTAGGTTCTTTATCTTTACTACCTAAATTTGAGTTTGATTTTAATCAGCTGGATTTATCCGATAGTAACTTAGTTACCATGCTCTTAAGGGCTTTTTACCAGGAAGTTATCCATGGTGGAGTGGACTTTAATGTTATCGAGCGCTCTTACGAGCTGATGGTAAAAGACCATGATAAAAATGGCTTAATTGAGCTTAATATGCCTAGCTCTAAGTTAAAGGCCTATCATGAGTACTATGATGCTAAGTCAGAACTTACTTTATGTGCTGCTACCTTTCTTAACTCTCTACAAGTATTTATCAAAGATAGTGCGGATGACTTACTTGCTCTATCAGGAGTTCATGAGCTTAAACTCAATGAGACTTTAAATATTGGCCCTTATAGCTATTCTCTTGCCCCAAGCGCAAGCGCAAGTGCAGGCACTAAAGGTGCTGCCTTTTCGCTAGGTAATAGCGCTAGCGTGTTATTAGATTTTAATAAGACAGGATCTTTAAAACTAAAGCCTGTAGAGCGTCGCCATAGCCGTGAGCTTAAAAAGCTCTTTATTGAGTATCAAATTGCCCCTTGGTACCGCAAGGCTCAGCCTTTAGTAAAAGATCTTAGTGCCAACAAAATTCTTGCTTTAGGAAATGTATTTACTAATGATGAGACAGGTATTAATCAGGACTTGTACAGCTTGGTAATTAAGCGTCGTAAGTTTTAGTAGGGCAAAAATAAAGACGGCCTACTGGGATGAGTGTAGGCCGTCAGAATGTGGGATAGTATTAAAAAAACTTGTTTAGGGATACCTGCTATCTTCTAACTAACAGGTTGTTTTCGCTTTCTGTAGTATTAGAGGATGTTTTTTTAAAATAGTTCCATATTTTTTGAAATTTTTCCAAATTTTTTATAAAAACCCTAATCTCCTCCAGATAAGCATAGTACAAGCCTTTCTTACCTATCATGCCCACCCCTCCGTAGTGCGTCGTATCGCTGCACACTGCTGCATAGCGCACAGCAGTGCGGCGCTGCGCCTAGCTCCGCCGTGCACAGACACTAGCAGCTGCGCCAGCGCAAGCAGCTGGCACAGCTGCTACGCTTTCTTGGGAGCTTTTGGTTCTTATTCTTAGTTAGGGGGCAGATTGCTAGTTTGGAAAGTAGGGGCAGCTTAGCTGTAGAGTTTGTGATCTAAGTGTAATCTTAGATAAGTAATAGCTACAGATAATTAGGATAAGGCGCTATCATGGTATGATCTATTAGATTTTGTTTAATTTTTTTAGAGCCTCTCAACTGGTGCATAAATAGACTTTTTAGTTTGAGAGAGCCTTTTGCTTGTTGAATTAAGTTTGTTAGGTAGGATTATTACTTAGCATGCTCGATATCTTTAAAAGGGATTTTAGACATGGCATTGTCAATTAAGCTTACTGCTTTAGCCTCTGTTGCCTCTTTGGTTTTATTATCTGCTTGTAATAGCACCACTGCCAATAATAAAGATAGCGAGCAGTTTAGTTTAAAGACCAATCGTGCTATTGAAAGCCGTTTGATGAATGATTATGAGCTGATTAAAACTGTTTCCAGTCAGGTTGATCAAAGTAATATTTACGATGAGTCCATGCAGCCAGTCAACAAGAAAGAAAAGTGTCTCTTGCCATTTATGGTAAGTGATGGCTCTAATACTAAAATGTACTGGGATGGTCAGTGTGAAAATGGCAAGGCTGTAGGCTTAGGTCGTGCTGTTCGTACTCTTAATGATAAGAAAATTACTGAGTTATTATTAGAAATTGATCCTAAGGTTAAAGATACCTTAGTGAGCTATTTACGCTATGACGTAACTACTAGCGAAAGTGAGATTGGTTATTCTGTAATAGAGCTTAAAAATGACAAACTCTCTGGTCATTGTGCAACCTTAGGCTATAAGGATGAAGACTGGCGCAATGGCTCTTTTGAATTTACTTATCGCTACGAAGACACTCCAAATTTCGTCAGCTATACCAAGATCATTGATCTCTTATCTGGTGAGTTTTCCTCAATTATTGCTTATCCAAATTTCAGTCACGATCTGTTAAATGCTCGTGATAATGTGCTCTCTAATATTGATCGTACTTATCGTTTATTAGAAGGACGTACCATGATGGGTATTTCCTATATTTGGCTTAAAGATGGTCGCTTATTATTAAAGGATAATGCTACTGGTCAAGACAGCTTAGCTACTAGCCATCCTAAAGAATTAGAGGACTTTGTCCAAGACATTCAAGATAAGGTTAGTGTGCAAGTTGATAAGGTTAATACAGAGGTTGAAATAGGCTTTAGCAAGGTAGAGGAATATTCACAGCAAAAGTGTAAGCGTCCTGAAATGTTCTTTAAGGGTGATGAAGTTAACTATGTCTGCGACTATTTATTTAATGTTAATGCCGCCTATGATGAGCTAGTTCAGGCTAAAGAATTACGCTCTCACGAAATTGATTCTTATCGTCAAAACCAAGAAGAACGCCTCAAAGAAATTGATAAGCACATTAGAGCTTTCAACAGAGTTAAGCTGCAATAGTTGTAAGCTTTGGAATATTAGAGCCTTGGTAGCCTAGTCTCTTTAAGCTTTATAAGGCCATTACAAAAAAGAGACTAAGGCCTATTAAATGGCCCTGGCCTCTAAAAGAGTTAAAAGAATAAAAAAAGCCCTCAATATTGCTATTGGGGGCTTTTAGTTTGCTATGAAACTGTATGATTCAGACTTGATGTTAGCCAAGGCTTTTGCCTGGCCATCTACCTGAGTATCGGCCTGGGCTTTAGCCTAGGCTTAGGCCTTAGCCTCGTCAGAGGCGGCGGCAGCTTCGGCCTCGGCCTTGGCTTTAGCCTCGGCTTGAGCTTGTTCGTGAGCCTTGATGCGCTTTTTAGCTTCGATCATGAGTTCGCGTTTAGCCATTTCAATTTGTTCTTTGTTGACTTCCTCGTCCTCACGATAGCCCTCTCCACCACGATCATCCTCTTCTACCTTGTCACGAGGTGCATCTTCGATGGTGACCTTAAGGTGGTCGTGTTCAGCAATTAAGTCAATGAGGCGCTCACGTAACTTAAGTTTTTGCTCTTTGAAGAAGTAAGAAATAGCAACATTATTGCACTCAACAATGTCATTATTTAAATCGTACATGTTGTCATCAATGTAATGATCGGCAACATAATGCTCAGTACCATTAAGCTCTGGTGCTACTACGCTATAGAGTAAATCATTGGTACGAATAGCACGGCCTACACGGCTTTCGCTAATGCGATAGTAAATAGCCTTATCAAGATTAGGCTCAGTGCCAAGAGCTAATAAGTTTTCACCTAAATATTGCTCAGTGCTATCTTGACCCATAAGAGTTGCTAGAGTCTTAGCTACGGACTCTAAAGAAACGAGCTCATCAATTTCTTTGTGCTCTTTAATAGCACCACCGCCAATTACTAAAGGTACATGTGAGCTGTTGGTATGGGCAGTGCGGGCACCATCATCAAAGCCATTAAAGTGCTTGTCTTTATTACGGCAATTAAAATGATTACCAGATAAGGAAGTAAAGACAATAACAGTATTATCGTAAATACCGTCAGACTTGAGCTTTTCAATAAGTTTGCCTAAATTCTCATCAAGCTTAGTTACTTGAGATAAATAGCAAGGAATATCTCTACGGGTACCAGTGGAGAACACTTGAATATCAAATGGAGCAAAATCACCTGAATACTTCTTTGATAACTCTTCGTCAGCAGTATCATAAATGGTGTATTTTTCCATAGCATGGAAACGTAAGTTGATCTTAAGATCATTCTTCTCAGGAATTGATACTAGCTTTTTCTCAACGACTTTCTTAGCAAATTCCTTTTCTACTTCTTCTTCTATTAATTGAAGATCATGATCTTGCTCTTCTTTGGTCTTTTGGTGAGCTTCGCTTTGGCAAATGGTCATGAAAAATGGCTTGCTCTTGTCGCACTTTTGTAAGAAGTCTAAAGCCATATCAGTAATGCAATCACTGCGATAGCCTTCAAACTCGACCTTATTGCCCAATTCGTCATAAACATAACCACCCTTTTTTAAAGAGGAGGTTAGATTAATATCATGGGCACCACGCCAAAAAGAGTTAAAGCCACCACGATTTTCAGGCTTTACGCTATCTTTTAATTCGTTTTGGTTGTTGCTACCTAATTGCCAATTACCAATAAAAGCAGTGTCATATCCCTGATCATGAGCAACATGAGCTAAGGTACGAACATTTTGAGGTAATAAACTAAGGTTGGTAAAACACTTAGTTTGATCGATTTCTAAACCAGTAAGCAAGTTAGCCTTCATAGCTACTGGGGCAGCAAAAGCACTAAAAGCCTTATTAAACTTTACACCTTGGCTAGCCATTTCGTCTAAAACAGGGGTGGTCGCAAAATTTTGACCGTAACAGCTGCAAGAGTCTGCTCGTTGTTTTTCTGTAACAAAGAGAATGATATTTGGTCTAGTTAAGTTTTTTGCGTCCGACATACTGCTTTCCTTTAGCTAATTAATTAACAATTTAATCTATCGGCATAAAGCGGGCTAACTGTTGTTAGCCATTAGATAATCTAGATAATACAAGCAAATTACTTGCCGAATTACTTGTTTAATAAGTTATCGGTAAAAAAATTGGCCATGTAAAGCATAACTTTAACATGGCCAACTTTTTTGCACAGCTTGCAGAAAACATTTGATAAATAAAGAATCTCTGCAAGCTGTGCAAGGAAGACCCTGCAATAAAGCAGGGCTTTTTAAATAAGGAGCGCGATTAAGCTAAAGACTTGATCTTGCTAGCAAGTTCACTCTTGTGACGAGCTGCCTTATTCTTGTGGATTAAACCCTTGCAAGCTGCGCGGTCTAAAACTGGCTCAGCTTCCTTAAATGCAGCAACAGCAGCTTCCTTATTGTTTTGAGCAACAGCTGCGAGAACCTTCTTCATTAAGGTACGCATCTTGGAACGAGCAGCAACATTACGTTGACGGGACTTCTCAGAGAGAAGAGCGCGCTTCTTTGCAGACTTAATATTAGGCACGAATAGCTCCTGAAATATTTTTCAAAGTACTTTAAAAAGATTTGAGCCACCAAACTACCGTAATTAAAGGCTGCCTGTGGCACTAAACGCGGTATTATATCAAAAGCAATAATGAAAAGTGCATATATGTGAGCTTTATAGACAAAAAAATTCTTGATTTTCAATAAAATGGCATAAGAAAGCCATTTTGCTAAAGTAGCTTTTGATGAAAATATTGCTTTAAAACCATTAAAAACTCTAAGTAAGAGCAAATAGTCTGTTTATTTGGGGTAAAATTCAGCCCAAATGAGCACGGCTTAATTTTTGCTTTAATCGTCTTTATACAAGTTGTCAGGATTTAGTGGTTAGCTCAATTAAAGTCCTAAATCCTGACAACTTCTATCAAAGAGCAAAAGTGCCAAGGAGAGAATTTTACGTGGATATGAACTTAAAAAAGCAGGGGCTTTTGGGGCTATTGTTATCTTTAAGCCTCTTTGTCAGTGGTTGTAACTCTAATAGCCCACGTGAGCCTATCAATTATGCGCCAGTAAATAGTTCTACTATGAATGAAGATGGCGAGCCATTGAGTGAAGAAGAATTACAAGCAGCTATCTTAGCTCGTGCTGAGGCTATTAAAAAAGATTGCCGTGAGCGTGGTGGTAAGAGCTGCGAGGTTATGGCTTTAGAGGCTCTTTCTGATTATGAGCTCAAAGGCAACTTTGATGATCTTAAGAGTGCTATTGTCTTGGCTACTAAGGCCTGTGGCAGTGATAGACGCTACTGTTTAATTAAAGGCGATCTCTTTTTTAGAGCCTATAAAGATGGTTTAAATATCGAAACTTGGTTGCCTGGTCGCTACATTCGTGATGAGCTTACTAATGCTTATACTATGGCTACTCAGTCAGGTGATATTGCTATTGCTGGTGATGCCTTTTATAAGTTAGGTTTAGTTAATACCGAATTTAAAAATACTGCCTTGGCACAAAAGAACTTTGATTTAGGCTGTAAGATTGGCGGTGCTAACAATTGTGTTAGTGGTGCTGAGCAATTAACTAAGCTTGGCAAATCTGATAGTTCGTTAGATGCCTATAAGAAGGCTTGTGAGTTTAATAACTCCTCTGCTTGCCTACGTTTAGGTGACCGTCTCTATGAGCTTAAGAAGTATAAAGAGGGCAATGATGCTTACTCTAAGGCTTGTGATCTCAAAGATGGTAGTGCCTGCCAAGCTTTAGCCGAGCGTATGGTTAAAGCCAAAAAGTTCTCAGAAGCTGCTAGTGCTTACCAAAGATCTTGCGATTTAGGCAATATGGATTCTTGCGTAACTTTAGCTCGTTCTAAAGTACGTTCAGGCAATTTAGATAAAGCTTTAGAGCTCTTTAATAAAGCTTGTGACGCTAATAATAATGTAGCTTGTCAATTTGTTGGTGATTACCACATCTTTAGATCTCAAAGCGCTCAAGCTCAAAGCCCATTAGGCAAAGCTTGTTCTGCTCAAAATGCTCAGGCTTGTTATGAGCTGGGCTTAAACTCTGGCAAGAGTGGTCAACAATATTTAGTTCAAGCTTGCAATTTAGATCATAAGCTTGCTTGCACTGCCTTAATTGCCTCTTATGGCACTGTCTCACCTGAGGCTACTAATGCTTATGGTAAGTCTTGTGATAGTGGTAATAAGGATTCATGTATGCAGCTTGCTAATAGCGCTATGCAGCAAAATGATAATGCCACTGCTAATCGAGCCCTAACACAAGCTTGTAAGCTTAACTCTCCAGTTGGTTGTGAGCAGTTAGCTATGAGTGACCTTAGCCAAGGTCGTTATGATTCAGCTATGCAAAATAGCATTAAGGCTTGTAACTTAAAGTCTGGTACTTCATGTATGCAGGTAGCTTTTGCCTATGCTCAGGGAGTAGGTGTTAAAAAGAATTTAAACCAAGCCAGCTCCTACTATAACAAGGCTTGTAAGCTCGGTCTTAAGGATGCTTGCTATATTGTTAATGGCAAGTAATTAATAATATTGGCAATATTTAATTAGCATATAGGCTATGTATGAGGCCTTCATACATAGCCTATATCTTTTTTTCTTTAAATATTGGAAAAAGCCATGGGCAAAAATTGCGCACTCTTGATATTTTTTGGGGCATGACTGGTAGGTAAAAATTACTTAAAACGGTGTTTTTATGCTTCTTTTTGTGCAAATTCAGAACAAATTTAACTAAAAATACTAGTTGTGCTGTTTATATGTGCTTTTTTAAAAATTGCAAGAGCATTGGCCTTTTGGGGATTATGTGCAAATTTATTGCACAATTGTAGTGCTATACAGGTGATCAAATAGCGCACAAAGCCGTTTTTAACGCTATAATTGTCATCTACTTTTATATAGCTAGCTATAGCACGCTAGTAAAAATTTTTAGATATTGGTTTTCCTGGTTGGCTCTGGGATTTGTTTTTAGTGATTGGGGATTGCAAGTATCATGCGTCTTTATCGTTGGTTGTCTGATTTTCATGGAAGCACTAAGGGAGTTGCCTTAGCTATAGGTAATTTTGATGGCTTTCATGTGGGGCATCAGGCGGTAATCAGTTGCATGCAAGAAAAAGCTCGTAAGATGGGCTTAGAGACTGCAGTATTAATTTTTGAGCCCCAACCAATGGAATTTTTTGGCCGTAAGGTGCCAGCTCGCTTATTTAATATAAGAGATAAGTTAAGAGTATTTCGTGCCTTCGGTATTGATAACGTCTTTTGTATTAGCTTTAATAAAAAGTTTGCTGATCTTAATGACGAAGAATTTGTCAAAGTTCTTAAAGAGCAAATGGACGTTAAAAGCGTCACTGTAGGTACACCTTTTAATTTTGGTAAAGGTGGAGCTTATTCTTTTGAGAACTTGGCTATGCGTTGCCAAGAACAAGGAATAGAGTGTTCTTCAGTTGGTAAAGTTGAAGAGCAAGGTGTGCGCATTTCTAGTACTTTAATCCGTGGTCTTGTTGAGCAGGGTGATTTTGTTACCGTACAGAAATATTTAGGCAGACCTTATTCTATTTCAGGCCGTGTGGTACATGGCAATGCTATTGGCCGAACCTTAGGCTTTCCAACCGCCAATATCAATTTAAATCGACGTATTTGCCCTCTTAAGGGCGTATATGCCGTAAGGGTTACTTGTCCTTTTGGTGTCTTTAATGGTGTAGCTAATGTAGGTTATAGACCTACTATAACCATTGAGACTCTGCATTCTTTACTTGAAGTTCACATTTTAAATTTCTCTGGTGATCTTTATGGCAAAGAAATCGAGGTGGCATTTAAACATAAGATCAGAGATGAAATGAAGTTTTCAGGCTTAGATCAATTGGTTAAACAAATTGCTGCTGACAAAGATAGGGCACAATATTTACTTAGTCTTGACAACCCTATTTTGGTTTAATGTAGTTTAAACCAAGGGTATTACTGTTAATCGTTAAATTTAGGATGCATCCAATGGCAGATTACAAGTCAACTTTAAATCTTCCACAGACTGCTTTTCCAATGCGTGGCGATTTAGCCAAGCGTGAGCCTAATATGCTCAAGAGCTGGGAAGAGCGCAATCTTTATCAAAAGATCAGAGAGTCCCGTAAGAACTGCAATACTTTCATTCTTCACGATGGCCCTCCATATGCCAATGGTAACATCCACATTGGCCATGCGATTAACAAGACTTTAAAAGACATTATCGTAAAGGCTAAGACCTTATCTAATTTAGATTCTCCTTTCGTTCCAGGTTGGGACTGCCACGGCCTTCCTATTGAGTTAAAGGTAGAGGGCGAGGTAGGCAAGCCAGGCGATAAGATTGATGCTGCTCAATTTAGAGAAGAGTGCCGTAAGTACGCTAAGCGTCAGATCGCTGCTCAAATGGTTGATTTTAAGCGCTTAGGTGTTTTAGGCGATTGGGATCACCCATATTTGACCATGAACTTTGATACTGAGGCTAACATTATCCGTGCCTTAGGTAAGGTTATTGAAAATGGTCACTTCGTGTTAGGTTACAAGCCAGTTTACTGGTGTATGGACTGTCAGTCTGCTTTAGCTGAGGCTGAGGTTGAGTACTATGATGTAACCTCTGATGCTATTTATGTTCGCTTCTTAGCTCAAGACCAAGATGCTGTATTAAAGGCTTTTGGTAATGTAGAGCCAAGCACTGGTGATATCAGCTGCGTAATTTGGACTACTACTCCTTGGACTTTACCTGCTAACCGTGCTATCTCCTTAAACGAGAGCTTTGACTATGCTTTAGTTGCCGTTAAGGGCGAAAAGGAAGGTCGTTATATCGTTGCTCAAGACTTAGTTGAGAACGTAATGAAGACCTTAGAAATCGCTGAGGAGAACTACAGCATTGTTGGTACTTGTAAGGGTAAAGACTTAGAGCTCTTAAAGTTCCATCACCCATTCTATGATATTTGCGTACCTATCATTTTAGGTAACCACGTAACCTTAGAAGCTGGTACTGGCTGTGTTCACACCGCTGGTGGTCACGGTTTAGACGACTATGCTGTATGTATGAAGTATGGCATTGAGATCTTTAACCCAGTAGGCCCAGATGGTTGCTTCTTAAAGGATACTCCTTTATTTGCTAACTTAAATGTCTTTAAGGCTAACCCTGAGGTAATCAAGGTTTTAGTAGAGCGTAATGCTTTATTAAAGGCTGAGAAGATCACCCACAGCTACCCACACTGCTGGCGACACAAGACTCCAGTTATTTTCCGTGCTACCCAGCAATGGTTCATTACCATGGATGGCAATGGCTTACGTAAGCGTGCTCTTGAGGAAATTAAGGGTGTACGTTGGATTCCTGCTTGGGGTCAAAACCGTATTGAGGCCATGGTGTCACAGCGTACTGACTGGTGTATTTCCCGTCAACGTACCTGGGGTATGCCTTGCGCCGTATTAGTAAATAAGGAAACTGGTAAGATTCACCCACGCACCAGCGAAATTATTGAAAAGGTTGCACTCGAGGTTGAAAAGAAGGGTATTCAAGCTTGGTGGGATCTCAAGGTTGAAGACTTAATCAGCCCAGAAGAGGCTCCTTTATACTATAAGGATCCAAACACCTTAGACGTATGGTTTGACTCAGGTTCAACTCACTTCTCTGTAACCGATCAGCGTCCAGAGTTCCGTGGTCATAAGGCTGACTTATACTTAGAAGGTTCTGATCAGCACCGTGGTTGGTTCATGTCCTCCTTAATGCTTTCTGTAGCCATGAAGGATAGAGCCCCATACAATCAAGTATTAACCCACGGCTTTACTGTTGACCAGCACGGTCGCAAGATGTCCAAGTCCTTAGGTAACGTAATTGCTCCTCAAGAGATTTGGGACAAGATGGGTGCTGACGTACTCCGCTTATGGGTTGCTACTAACGATTACACTGGTGATATTGCTGTATCTCAAGAGATCTTTAAGCGCTCTTCTGATGCTTACCGTCGTATTCGTAACACCATCCGTTTCTTATTAGCAAACTTAAATGGCTTTGATCCACAAGAGCACATGGTTAAGTTTGACGAGATGGTTGAGCTTGATAAGTGGGCCGTTTCTTTAGCTAAGAAGACCCAAGAGGAAATCGTTTCTTACTACGATAATTATGATTTCCACTTAGTAGTAAAGACCTTAATGCGTTTCTGCTCCATTGAGCTTGGTTCTTTCTACTTAGACATTATTAAGGATCGTCAATACACTGCTAAGACTGATAGCTTAGCCCGTCGTTCCTGCCAAAGCGCTCTTTATATGATTGCAGAGTGCTTAGTAAGATGGATTGCTCCAATCTTATCCTTTACCGCTCAAGAAGTTTGGGAGGTAATGCCAGGTAAGCATGACGAGTTCGTATTCACCGCTACTTGGTTTGATCACGAGAACTTAAAGGCTATTGATGAGAACTCACAGTTCAATTCAGCTTACTGGGAGCGTATTTTAGCTTTCCGTGATGAGGCTAACCGTGCTATTGAGCAAGTACGTAATGAAGGCGTAATCGGCGGCTCCTTAGAGGCTGAGGTTAATGTTTACGCTCAGGGCGACTTAGTCAAGGATTTACAAGCTTTAGGCAACGAGCTTAGCTTCGTACTCATTACCTCTAAGGTAACTGTAAACGAGGGTGAGGCTCCTGAGAATGCTGTTGTTTGTGAACTCAATGGCTCTAAGGTAGGCTTTGTAGTAACCAAGTCTAATGCTCAAAAGTGTGAGCGTTGCTGGCACTACGAAGAGGGCGTTGGCTCTGATAGCGAGCACCCAACCTTATGCCCACGCTGCTTAGAGAACATCTTACGTTTCGGTGAGAAGCGCTTATTCGCCTAAGCACCAGCTAAAGCTTGCTACCATCTAGCTAGCAGCTGGGCAAATGCCAGCTAGCTAGCCAGATAGCAAGATAGCTTGCTAGCTAAAAGCTAGCCTATTAAAAAGGCCACTGTTTTAAATTTAAAGCAGTGGCCTAATTTTTTCATTTGTATCAATAATTGGGCTTTGGTATTATCTAGCTAAGCTTAGTGTTAGGCTGTTTCAATTGAGCCTTATTATTGTTTTATTGTGTAGATTTTGATTGTGTCTAGAAATTCCAGCTCTATTTTTTCCAATACTCGCCAACGTAATGGCGGTCGCTATTTGTTATTAAGTATTCTTGTAATTGTATTAGACCAAATTACCAAATACTGGTGTGTGGGTAATATTGATTACAATACTCGTGGTATTGAAGTCTTACCTTTTTTTAATCTAGTGCATGTTTACAATTATGGCGCTGCTTTTAGCATGTTTGCTGATTGGGGCGGGGTACAACGTTACGTGCTCTCAGGCATTGCTCTTTTTATGGCATTAGTCTTTGTGATTATGCTCTTAAGAACCAAGGCTTCGCTAAAGGGCCATTGCATAGCCTATGCGCTCTTTATTGGTGGTGCTATAGGTAATTTAATTGATCGACTCATGCATGGCTATGTAGTCGATTTTCTCTTGTTCTACCTAAAAGATGAGCAGGGCAATATTACTTGGGCTTATCCAGCCTTTAATGTTGCTGATATTGCTGTGTGCGTAGGTGCCTTCTTAATGGTGGTCTTAGCTTTCTTCTCCAAGGCCAAATAGCTCAGCACAGCCCAGCTGAGCTTAGCTCAGCTGAGCCAAGCACAGCTTAGCACTGCTCTGCTAAGCAGAGCTTAGCTAAGCTTAGCTAAGCCCTGCGCATACTAGTGCTGCTCTTAGCATCCCAAATAAAAGCAGAGCCCATGAAAAGGGGCATGACTAACATGCCCCATCATGAGCTCGGGCTATAGTTTAAGCTTGCTGAACCTAACCTAATCTGCAATAGGTCGACGTGCGTGCATCTTGGCTAGCTGATTCTTAGATAATCCCTCTAGGTAGAGACTAATATAGAGGCGACGCTTATCTCTGATAATTTGAGGAACCAGAGATACATAGCAAGGACGATAAGTGTTAATGCAAGTTCCAGTGCTCTTAAAGATCTTAATGGCATCCTGATCTACTTGACTGTGATTAGTCAAATAATGGATAACAGCATTAATTTCCTCTTGCTCAAAGTTATCCTTAATTTTGGCACCAAATACCATTGAACCACACTTAAACTGCAAAGTGCCATCTTTGGCAGATAAAATGATGCCCTTATTAATCTGCGCAGCAGTTAATGCTGGGTACATGTCGTGATTAGATTGCTCCAAGGTTGCATCAATTTGATAGAGACAAGACTCAATGTCCTTCCAAATATCCATAGCCTTGGAAAAAGCAAAAGCACCATCAACTTGATACTTAACTTGAAGACCTTGCATAGTCTCAAGAAAACAAGCCATGGTTACCCCATATTCTGCTTGCATGTCTTCAAGCTGTTGAGCATAGCTCTGTTTTTCATCAGGGGTAGCTTCAGCCTTGTTTAACAGCTTTAACAGAGCACGATATCTTTTGGTTCGCACCAATTGATTATAGCGTTTGCGCATATGGTTAAACAGCTCATCGCCAGCCAAGCGCAACCTGTTAGACTGCTTAAATAGCACGCAAATTTCCTGAGGAGAAAGAGTTGATTCTACCTTAAAGAAATGGTGCTTAGACTTACTACGAAATTGCTCTAGTAGCTCTTTGAACTCATCAGCATCCATAATCGACGACCTCTAGAAACATATACAATCTAATATATAGATTATACCCTTGCGATAATAAATAATAAAACTATTTTCAACATTTTTATTAATGGTATTTCGTATTTATCGTCAATATGGCAAAACAAGAGCTTTTTTTATCGCCATCTTAGACCTTCTAAGACCACATTTTTCCCCAAGATCCTTCCTCTTCTTTAAAGCCCCAACCTTAGTCCTAAGCCTAAGCCCAATTATCAGCGTATTGCATTAACTTGAGCCTGCGCCTGCGCAAGCTCCAGCACAAGTATCTGCGCACTGCCAGCGCCCTGCGCAGCGCATGGTGCGCTGTGCAAGCGCAGTGGGCATTAAAAAAGGAGGCCAGAAGGCCTCCTTTAGGTTCAAGGTTGTGTTAAAACTATTATATCTCTTTGTGGTGCTCTAAGAGTTTAGCTTTTATCTCATCTAGCTTAGGGCCATTGAGTTTGTAGGCATACCAATAAACCAGGGCCGATAAGAGACAAAGCACACTGCCAGAGGCAAATAAGATAATCATGCCATTGATAGTGGTGCTATTAGGTATGGTGTTAGGATCATAGTTAAGCATTCCTAAAGTTAAGCCCAATACAAAGCCGCTAATGGCTCCTGCACATTTGCCTAAGAGGGTGTTAATTGAGTAGTAGATAGCCTCACTTCGTAGATTTAGGGTCACAGTGCCATAATCTATGGTGTCAGCAACCATTATCATAATTAAGAGCCAATATACGGCTGTAGTAAAACCACTTAAGATTCCTGCTAACAGAATAGCTAATAAAGTTGGTAAATACCCTAAAGATCCTATTGCCAATACGATGGCAGCTAAAAAGCTTGAGATAAGAGCTAAGGTAAATAGCCATCTGCGGCTGGTAACTTTAAGCAAATAGTTAAAACTAATTAAAGTTAAAAACGCAGTGAAAGCAGAGGCTAAATTTAAAGTAGAAAAGTGCTCCTCGCCACCTAAAGCGTACTTAAACAAATAGAGTTTGACGCTATCTGAGATACCAGCGCCCACTAAAAAGCATAATGCTACCGCAATTAAAACCAAAAATTGTTGGTTTTTAGTAATGACGGTAAAAGCATCAGCAAACTTAAAATCAACAGTGCTAGCTAAATGGTAGTTTTGCTCTGTCCATTTGCAAGTAACTAGCGCTGATAGTATTGCTAAAAGCCCTCCTAATAGGGCAAAAAGAAGATATCCCAAACCCTCAGAGCCATTACCTAAAAGATGAACGGCATAAATACCTAAGATAGAGGCCAAATAATATCCTAAGCTGGCAGCTATTCTAGGGTAAGGCAAAAGGTTCTCACGCTCTTTTCTATCTAAAGTGATATTAGGTATGAGAGCCCAAAAAGGCGCATCGCACATGGTATAAGCAATACCCCAGCAGATATAAACCACTGCTAAGTAAATTACCTGAGTAGTACCATCAAAATAGTGAGTACTAAAACAAGCAACCATGAGTACACAATTAAGTATATTGCCCAGTAAAATCCATGGCTTGTAGGTGCCGTAGCGAGCATAAAATTTGGTAAAAATATAGCCCCACAAGGGATCATCAATCATGTCCCAAATACGAGCTACTAAAAAGATAATACCTAAAGTAGCTGGTGCTATAGTGGCAACTTCTGTTAGGTAGAAAAATAAGAAAGTATTAACTACAGCTAAAGAAAAATCTTTGCCTAAAGCGCCAAAGCCATATGAAAGTTTGGTTGAATTATTCATAGTCAGACCCCAAAAATTAAGAATGCCTATTACAAATAATAGGCATTCTTTGAAATTTTTGTGAGACTATTTAAAAGAGATTAGCCTTGGACTTTCTTTAAAGCTTCGAGATCGTCTTTAACGTCCTTGGCAACAGCATTGGCTACAACCTTATCCATATAGCGACGGGTAAGGGTGCGTTGAATATCATCTAATACAGAGCCATTGAGCTTATAAGCAAAGATGTAAATAGCACCGCCAATTAAGCATAAGAAAGTAATACCCCAGTATAAGATTACGATAGCATCAATGGTCTCTTGAGATTGCTCTACATTAGGCACATAGTTAACTGCAGTTAAGAAGAAGCCTACTACAGCAGAGGATACAGCACCAGAGCACTTTGCTAAGAGAGTGTGTAAGGAGTAGTAAATGGACTCAGAGCGCATGTTAAATACAGTGTCACCGTAGTCAACAGTATCAGCCACCATGATCATTACTAACAACCAGTAAACAGCTGTAGAGAAGCCTGAAAGACCGCCAGATAATAATACCATTGGGTATACTGGGAGCAAGCCCCAAGAGGCTAAGGTTAATACAGCTGTATAAAAGAATGGTAAGGTGATAGCTAAGATGAATACTAACTTACGACCAATGGTATTAACCATAGCCTTGAAGCCTATTAAGGCTGGAATAGCTACTACAGAGGAAGCAAACACCATAGTAGAGAATAAGCTTTCGTCCTTAATAGCGTACTTAAACATGTAGAGGTTTAAGGCACCACTAATACCAGTACCAATAACAAAGCAGAAAGCTAAAGATAAGAAGATTAAGAACTGCTTGTTGTGGGTAACAATGGAGATAGCTTCTTTAATATTAAAGTCATCAGAGCCGCTCTCTTCGTAGTTTTGCTCAGTCCACTTGCAGGTTACCCAAGCTGAGGAAATAGCAAGTAAACCACCAATAGCAGCGTAAATTAAATAACCAAAGCCCTCATCACCTTGACCAAAGAGGTTTACAGCGTAAATACCAAAACCAGAGGCCATGTAAGAACCAATAGTAGCAGTGAAACGTGGATATGGTAATAAGCCCTCACGCTCACCCTTATCTAAGGTAATAGTAGGAATTAATGACCAGAATGGAGCGTCACACATGGTGTAGGCCATACCCCAGCAGATATATACCACTGCTAAGTAAATAATCTGAGCGGTGCCTTCAAAGTAGTGAGTGCTAAAGCAAGCTACCATGAAGATAAAGTTAAAGACGTTACCAATTAAGAGCCATGGCTTATATTTGCCCCAGCGAGTATTGGTCTTAGCAACAATGTAGCCCCAAATAGGATCGTTGATAGTATCCCAAATACGAGCAATTAAGAAAATGATACCTACGGTAGCAGCTGACATGCCTGCTACATCAGTTAGATAGAAGAATAAGAAAACATTAACCAGTGCTAAGGAGAAGTCCTTACCAAAGCTACCATAGCCATAGGATAACTTGGTTTGCATGGTCACTTTTGGTGTTGCTGGAGATATATCTGCACTATTGCTCATAATTTAATTCCCATAGATAGGCCAACTGTAAGCTTCTTTAAATAAGAAACATTAATTAGCAAAAGATATATAAAAACTTTCCGCTTAAAAAGGAGTTGTCTAATATCAGATACTAATAATAGGCAACTCCATAGAGTAGTGGAGCCCTAAGATTGGTGTTAGGCAGAGCTGCTTATATTTCTATCAATGGTGTGTGTGATCATAGAAAGACACAGCTCTACAAATGGGTTTACAAAGAGTTAATCAAACTCTTAGTAAATTAGATCTTGGTAAACTTGACATAGCCAGACTTTGGCATTGCTAATTCATATAGCTTGCTATCAAGTTGTAAGTTCTCAATAACCTGTACTTGCTTGCCTAAGCAGTCAAAAATCTCAGCTTTAAGATTTAGTTGGTGCTCAGGAGTTGATTTAATGACTAAGCTTGTGAGCATGGCTCCATTGACTAAATAGGTAGTATCAACAGCTTCGTTGTTAAAGAGTTCAACACGCTGATCATTGCCTACAATAATGATTTGCTCATTATTTAAAGTGCCGACCATCTTGGAGTACATAACTTCTGGATGGAATGCTTCCATATGGCCTTTAAGTAAGAGATCACGGTGAGCACTACAGAAGGAGAGCCAATGTTTAACCATTGCTAAGTGATCTTCATTTAAGTGCTTTAAGTTAGGTGAAATCTGAGGCACTGAAAAGAGAGTGTGAATAAACTGTAAACTGGCACTTTGTACTGACTCAGATGGAGACCAAGTGAACATATCAGAGTGTACGGCAGTATCTAAAGCCATAGCACGTACATCACAAGTGGTCATACGATTCATTAAAGTGTCATTAGGACAATCGTGAGCACGGAACATATTGCCGTACTTACGGATCATTGGGCCTACATAGTTTTGACGGAACTCAATTAAGATGTCGCTCTTAATAGCGCTAAGAGCATTGCGAACCTCAGTCATGAGCATATCAACAGCATCTACTAAGGACTGAGTATCTCTCTTGTCATCATAAGCACGGGCTTTTTCATCAGCCTGACGCATATCAAACTCATCAATAAAGTCTAATTTTAAGCCGTCTAAATCGTACTCTTTAACAGTGTTAACATAGGTATTAACTAAGAAATCACGTACCTTCTTATAGCGTGGATCTAAAACATAGGCACCCCAGCGTGGGTTGTAGCATAAAGAGTAGTCTTTGTACTCAGGGCCATTTTTAGACTTGCCACCAACAAAAGGAACAGAGAACCATAACATGTACTTCATGCCTAGAGCATGCACCTTGGCTACGTGCTCTTTCATGTTAGGGAAGCGACGCTTTGAAACCTCCCAGTCACCACAATAGCTATAGCCACGGTTGTTGTCGTCGGTCTGCCAACCATCATCAACAATTACAGTTTTACAGCCTAAAGAGGCGGCAATAGCACATTGATCTTCAATTTCTTGAGCGCTTAAGTTTTGTAAAAAAGCATACCAAGTGGAGTAAACAGGCTCTAAAGCGGCCTCAGGTACGCCCATAACATCTAAGTTTAAAGAGCGCTCATAGTAGCGGGAAATGTTCTTAACAGCATTAAAAACATTCATAGCGCTGCTATCTAAACGTAAGCTAACTTGGTATTGGGAAACAGGAGCGCTAGGAGCCTCAAAGAGGGTAAAGGTAAAACGAGCGCACTCTTCTTCTTCGTAGGCACCACCAGTTAAGGTAACTACATTCTTACAATCGCTAAGAGCAAAAGATAATTTATTGATGCCCTCAGCAGAGTAAAAAGCACCCATAGGAGCAATATGGCAAATATGAGTAGTGACATTGGCATAATACTCAAGCATGCCCTTAGCACGATAGTTCTTGCCTGGAGCTTGGATAGAAGGAAGCCATAAAGATTGGATGTTATCTACTGGAAGGCGTACATCAATTAAGGTCTTAGGCATCACAATAGGTTTATCAGAGCTTAAAGTTAAGTCTAAATACCAAACCTTATTGATATTGTCCTTAAAGTTCTGATCACCGTATAAGCCACTTTCGTTAACCTGCTCAGAGGTTAAAAGAGTTTCGTGATTAAACTCGCAGTCAAGTTGACAAGAGTCAACAGTACGTAATTGGTAGCTTACCTTAAGATCTGGTGCCTGCTCATTTTCTACTTGTACATAAGTGCGTAAAAATGCCCAATTAAGTTCTTGTTTAATCATGAAATTACATCTCCTCACACACAAATGGAGCTAAAAGGTTAAAAATTGATGGCGAACATGTTCGTAATGCTTAGCAAATAACGAACAATTACGAACACGTGTTATTTAGGGAAATTATAAAAAGAAAAAATATTTTAGACACAATTAAAGCGTGAAGCGCTTCACAAATTACAGGTAGGATTTAGCCAAAATATGATCCATGTCACGTTTAAAAAGGGAAATATAGGCAGTTGTCAAATTGATAAGGCAGAAAAAATATCAAAGTAAGAGTCAAATACGCTCATGAGTACAACAGACTTGATTTTATAGTATTAGAGCGTAATAATAGGGGTATGTACGAACATATTTCGTAATAAAGTGTTCTTTAGTTTTCGTAACTGATTAATAGTTAGCTAAGGTTAGCTTGGTGATTATTAATAATTATTGATAATAACTTGACCAAGAAAGCTTATACTAAAAGGAAAAATGACGAGATCTAAATCTAGTAGTTGTTTTCTTGTGCAAAATTAATTGCTGCCGTTGCTTAATGTGAAAAATTTGGCAGCTTAATAGTCGTCTACTGAAAATTACCGCTCCCTTGATCGAGCTCTAGTAGTTTTTTTTGTCTTCTTAATTCTGTAAATGCAGTTTGTAACGCAGATCAATGCAGGGTAAGGAGTTAAATAGTTAAGTTGTAGTTTACTATTTCTCTCTTTATGGCCAATAGTATTAACAGATCAGACAACCTAAGACAAAGACCATTTATGCCTTGCCAGCCCATGCCTAGCCCTTGGTTAGCCATTATCTAGCCCAGAGCTTGCCAGGCCTGAACTTGCCAGACCTGACCTGATCAGGCTTGGCCAGGCCTGACCTGGCTCTAGGATTGTGGTTAAGCTTACTTTTAAGTAAGACTTACTCTCTTGAAGGTAGGTGCTTACAAGACATGAAGCTATTAGGCTTTAACTTATATATTAGGGCAGCTAGTTTTCTGGCGATTCATTGAGATTGTTTTTTATGAATAGTACCCAAATAGCTAAACTGGCAGGCGTGTCACGCTCAACAGTTTCTAAAGTGTTGCATGATTATCCTGATATCCCTGAGGAAACTAAGCAAAGGGTGCTTGATATCATCAAAAAATATAACTACAAGCCTAATGTAGCATCACAGGCCTTAAGAGGTATTAGTCCTAAGGTTATAGGTGTTTATTTCTCTACTTGTTTTGATTTACCTTCATATTCTCGTATTAACTCACATTATGATAGTTCTTTACTAACAGCTATTGTCTTAGAGGCTAAAAGATGCGGTTATACCGTTATGTATGATGTAATTTTGGCTGAAGAGAATGAAGATGAGGTAGTAAATAGCATTAATGATGCTTTTGATAGCCATAGAATTAGCTGCGCTGTCTTTATTGGCTTAAATGATGATTCTAACTTTATACCACGTATTGCCACTAATAAGCGTCATATCATTGTGTTAGATAAAACTGTAGACACCTCTTTGGGCGTAAGATGTTTATATTCTAATGACTATAACTCTGCTATTAGAGCTTGTGAGCACCTTTATGATAATGGCTTTACTCGTCTAATGCATTTAGGCGGTGATATTGAAAAGCTATCAGGTAAATTACGCCGTGATGGTTATTTTGCAGCTTGCGAAAAACTCAAAAAAGAACATGGCATTGATTTTGAGCCTTATGTTTTTGAAGGTAGGTTCTCTATTGAGTCTGGCTACCAGGCAGGGCGAATATTTATCGAAAACAAGTTATATGAGCGCTATGATGGCATAATGTGTGGCTGCGATATGATGGGTGTGGGCTTTATCAAGTGTTTAAGAGAACATGCCCCTGAGCTGATTGAAAAAATCGGACTCATTGGTTTTGATAATGAAACAGTTGATATCTATATCACGCCAGCCTTGTCTACTATGGCTCCTGATTATAGGAATTTTGCTCGCTTTATCTTTGATTTAGAACAAAACTTTGAGCTCTTTAAAGGTGGTGTTTCGGTCAAGATTGAGCAGGATTTAATTGAGCGTGACTCAAGCCGACCAAGTCATAAGCGCAAATATAACGACCTACAGGCTAATCATGAGGATATAAATAGTGAGTTTTAAGGTTTATCTGGCCAGAACCCGTGGCTTTTGTGCAGGCGTGGAGCGTGCTATTGCCGTTGTTAATCGTGCCTTAGAAAAATATGGTACTCAAAAGGTTTATGTTCTTCATGAAGTGGTGCATAACAAGCATGTAGTCGCTGATTTAGCCTCTCGTGGTGCTCATTTTGTTGAGCACTTATCACAAATCCCTAATCCTGAGGATAAGGTAGTAATTTTCTCAGCTCACGGAGTAGGCACTAAGACAGTTGAGGCTGCCAATGCTTTAAAACTCATAGTAATTGATGCTACTTGTCCTTTAGTTAATCGTGTGCACTTTAAGGTGTCTCGTGCAGCTAAAGAGCAAAAAGAGGTAGTGATTATTGGCCATACTGGACATCAAGAAGTGGTAGGTACTGTTGGTCAATATGATGGCCCAGAGGACAAGGTTCATGTAATTTTGACCCCTCAAGATGTTGAAAAATTAGACCTTGTTTCTAATAAGGCTATCTTTGCTACCCAAACTACTTTATCAATTGATGAGACAGCTTTAACCGTAAAGGCTCTTAAAGAGAAATTCTCCTTTATTGAGGGCCCTAAAAATGATGATACCTGCTTTGCCACCCAGAATCGTCAAGCTGCGGTAAAGACCTTAGCTCAAGAGTGCGACTTAGTAATTGTAGCTGGCTCTAAAAATAGCTCTAACTCCAAGCGTCTTAGTGAAGTAGCCTCATCCATGGGCGTACGTTCATATCTTATTGACGACTGTGAGGGTATTAGTGATGAAATGCTTGCAGGAGCCACTAAAGTAGGTGTTACTGCTGGTGCTTCTGTGCCAGAGTATATTGTGCAAGATATTCTTAAAGTATTAGCTCAAAAGGGTGGTAGCGAGGTTATTTTAACTGGTGATGAACAAATTCACCGTGTCTTCCCATTACCTGACGGCCTAGACTAGTTTTAGCTACGCAAGCTACGCAAGCTACGCAAGCTACGCAAGCTACGCAAGCTACGCTTAGCGAAACTTAGCAAAGCTAATACTACTAACCTTAATACTTAGCCCATAAGATGCCGCAAATATGGTAACTTATGGGCTTTGTGCTAAAATAGCACGTCGTTTATTTGGGCTTTAGGCCTAAAAATTTTACGTGGCTCGTGAGCAGACATGGCTTGGCTAAAGCTCTCTTTATGTCTGGTTTAGCTGCAAGTTTTTAGTTGTGCGCTGGGTTTAATATCAGCGTTATATTTGGTTTTAGCTATGGCAGATCAGAACTTTTTGCAAGAGGTCTCTAAAAGACGTACCTTTGCTATTATTTCTCACCCTGATGCAGGTAAAACAACCATTACTGAGAAGGTATTGTTATTCGGAAGCGTCATTCAGCGTGCAGGTGAAGTAAAAGGACGTGGTAGTACTGGCTCTTTTGCTAAGTCTGACTGGATGGCCATGGAAAAAGAGCGTGGTATTTCTGTTACCACCTCAGTTATGCAGTTCCCTTATAATAATTGCGTTGTTAACTTGCTTGATACTCCAGGTCACGAAGACTTCTCTGAAGATACTTATCGTGTGCTTACCGCTGTAGACTCATGTCTAATGGTTATCGACGCTGCTAAAGGTGTTGAGGAACGTACCAGAAAGTTAATGGAGGTTACTCGCTTACGTGATACTCCTATCTTAACTTTCATGAACAAGCTCGACCGTGAGACCCGTAATCCTTTAGAACTCTTAGATGAAGTTGAATCTGAGCTTAAGATTTTATGTGCTCCAATTACTTGGCCTATTGGCTCTGGTAAGTCTTTTAAGGGTATTTATCACATTTTACGTGATGAGGTTATTCTCTATCACTCTGGTGAGGGTTTCCATATCCAAGAGCGCCGTACCATCAAGGGCTTAGACAATAAGGAAGTTGACGAGGCTGTAGGTGAGGATTTAGCTAAAGAGTTACGTGAGAGCATGGAGCTTATTTCCATGGCCTCTAATAACTTCGATGAGGAAGCTTTCTTAGCTGGTGAACTTACCCCTGTATTCTTTGGTACAGCTTTAGGTAACTTTGGTGTAGATTGCATGCTCGATGGTTTAACCACCTGGGCTCCAACTCCATTACCACGTCACGCTGATAGTCGTGAGGTTAAGGCTGATGAGGAGAAGTTATCAGGCTTTATCTTTAAGATTCAAGCCAATATGGATCCTAAGCACCGTGATCGTATTGCCTTTATGCGCCTAGTTTCTGGCTCTTATAAGAAAGGCATGAAAATGCGTCATGTACGTATTGGTCGTGATGTACAAATCTCTGATGCTGTTACCTTTATGGCAGGCGAGCGTGACTTAGCTACTGAGGCGGTTGCAGGCGATATTATTGGTATTCACAACCACGGTACTATTCGTATTGGTGATACCTTTACTGAGGGCGAAGAGCTACACTTTAGCGGTATTCCAAACTTTGCTCCTGAATTGTTCCGTCGCATTCGCTTACGTGATCCACTCAAGCAAAAGCAATTATTAAAAGGTCTAGTACAGCTCTCTGAGGAGGGTGCAGTACAGGTATTTAGACCTCTGATTAATAATGATTTAATTGTAGGTGCAGTAGGTGTGCTCCAGTTTGACGTAGTAGTATCTCGTCTAAAGCACGAATACAATGTTGAAGCTACTTACGAGAATGTCAATGTTACTACCGCACGTTGGGTAACTAGTGATGATGCTAAAGCTATTGAGGAGCTTAAAGATAAGGTTCCAACTTATTTAGCACTCGACGGTGGTGACAACCTTACTTACTTAGCTACCTCAGGTGTTAACTTGAATTTAGCTATTGAGCGTTATCCAAAGGTTAATTTTGCTGCTACCCGTGAGCACTAATGCAAACCCAATCTTAGAACAAAGACTTGTAGTTAAGTAATTACATTCTTTTACCAAACCCCCATCAGAATCAGTTTTTGCTGGGGGCTTTTGCTTATCTTATCTGTACAATCATCTCGCCGTAATAGCCCACTTGCAACCATACACAGGCAACAGTCTCTAAGGCTTCTGCTACTGTCAATGGCTGCTTGATGCAGCATCTGCTAGCTATCTTTCTGCCTCTATCCATCATCCACAATTTACTGTCTTAGAGCCAATGGCTGCTGTTTACTATTCATTATTATCCCAATCAGGTAAGTAGCATAGCGCAGTAGGTCTACATGTGAGTAGCTAATTAGCTTATCCTTCAACCTGCTTTTTAGGCTGTGTGCACAGATGAAGCAAAGTTCCAATAATCAGCAGCACCACTGTTTAGGGCTTGCTATGGACGGTGAGTTGAATGGCATGATGTGGTGTGGTGTTGTGCGGTAGGCTATTGCTGGGCTGGGCTGGGCTGGGCGGGGCGTGGAGTGGAGTGGAGTGGCATGGCGTGGCAGGTCATTGCTGGGAGTGGCTGTCAATAAAAGATAGGGGCTAGGAAAGTAAATTAGGGGGTGAGATGATTATTGATAATGTTCTATATGTAGATTTAATTATTAAACTACTTAACAAAAAGTGCTAAATCGTCTGTAAAAAGCTGACATAGGGGAGACATTCAATTATTTACGTTAAACTAACAGTTTTGCTGTATGTTGAGGAGCATTTATACAAATTTATTACCTCCCCAACGCAAAATCTAAGCAAATTTTGATAAATAACCAACTGTCTCCCCTATGTCTGAAAAAGAGAAATTTTTGGTCATTTTTTGAGCATGCTCATAGTATAGATATATTTTCATTTAATGGTGGTAGTATATTATTAATACTGTATCAATGAAGGTTTATTGAAGGTGGTACTTTACTGCTGACAGGATGAAAGTTAATCCTACCTAGTAATAGTTTTAAGGTATTGAGTTTCGGTTTAGGCATGGTTTTAGCTTGGAGCTAAAATAAGCTTTATTAAAGTAGTTGTTAAATACTTAGTAGGTGAATCTAAATATATTTAACCCTCTTGAGAGCAGTAAGTTTCATTATGCCGCTTATTATTAAAACACATGCTTACAAACTAACAATAATAAGATTGGAGTGCCTTATTTTAAGGTAGGAACTGGAGCTAATTATTATTTAGCACCATGTCTTGCTTTGTAGTTTTAGGAGGGGGCTTAGCCTCTATTGTAAATGCCAATGACTATGCGACGAGTAGTGACGAGTAGGTCATTCTATAAGTACTTTATAGTGCGCTTTATGGTTACATTTAGCGTATTACTGGCCATTTTCCTGCTCTTTATTTATCAAATTATTGAGTCTCGTCGTGATTTAGCTCGTTCTATGGCGCAAGAAACAGTTGCTCATGTCGAAATCATCTTAAATAATATGCTTGAAAAAACCGACATGTTAGAGGGCTTTTTGCACTCTATGGGCGATAAAAATATGCGCATTATGATGGAAGCAGAAGATGGCCAAGCATTCATTCATGAATTTAACTTCTTTTCCTCTATGCTTTATGACTCCTCAGCCATTAAGGGTATTTTCCTCTTGCCTAAAGGTGTAATGCGCTACTCATATCCTATGGCAGGTAATGAAAAAGCTATGGGTGATAGGGTATTAGAGCGTGATGCTACTAAAGAGACAGCGCAATATGCGATGCTCTCAGGATTAACCACTATTGATGGCCCTCGTCAGTTTATTCAAGGTGGTATTGCCATGGTAGCTCGCAATCCTGTTTACCTTGAAGATGGAACCTTTTGGGGCTTTAGTGCTATTAGTCTAGCCTTACCAGATGTTGTGCAACCTTTTGGCTTAACTGATCTTGCAAGACAAGGTTATGAGTATTTATTTACTATGACCAATCAAAATGAAGCTATCCCTATTGGCTCTACTTTAGAGAAACATACTATTGAAGATTGTGTTTCCTACTCTAAACTAATCTCAGGTCGTCGAGTAACCTTAAGTGTAGTGCCAAAAGTTGGTTGGCTTTCTTTATTGGATGTATTTTATGGCTTTGCTTTCTTCTTGCTAGTAGCTGTAGTCATTGCCTATCTATCTACACGCAATAAGATTGGCTCTTTAGAGTTACTCTCTGCTTTAGAAAAAGAAAAGCATATGCGTGCTATGACGGCTCAGGCTTATAACGAGGCTGAGCAAGCTAATAAAGCTAAAAGTAATTTCTTAAGCGCTATGAGTCACGATTTGCGTACGCCTATGAATGCTATTGTAGGCCTATGTACTCTATTAAATCGTGATAGTAATAAACCTCAAAAAGTTGAAGATTACTCTCGTAAAATCACTGCCTCATCAAAACACTTGCTAGGTTTAATCAATGATATTTTGGACATGTCAAAAATTGAAAGTGGCAAGGTTTCAGTAAATACTCGTGAGTTTTGCTTAGGTGAGTTGATTGATAATATTAATAATATTGTGCGCCCTCAAGCTCACTCACGCCATCAGGCTTTTGAGATTATTGTTAATAATATTGAGCATGAACTATTAATTGGTGATGATTTAAGAATAAACCAAATTTTATTAAATCTACTCTCTAATGCTGTTAAATATACTCAAGTAGGTGGTCAAGTCCGTCTTGAAGTAACAGAGGGTAAGATGCACTCTAATAATATTGCCAGCTTCTTCTTTACCGTTTCTGATAATGGTATGGGCATGTCTGAGGAATATTTAAAGCATATTTTTGAGCCTTTCTCTCGCTCTAATAATGTTATTAACGAAAAGATTCAAGGTACAGGTCTTGGTATGACCATTACTAATAGCTTGGTTAACTTATTGGGCGGTACTATTGATATTAAGAGTAAAGAGAAACAAGGCACTACTATTACAGTTCATTTGTCATTTATGATTCAAGGTAATGAGGTCAACGATCTTGATTTCTTTAAGAATAAAGGCATTCAAAATGTATTAGTAGTTGATGATGTAGCCAATGACTTTATGTCAGTGCAAAGCATCTTAAATGATGTACAAGTTAATTGTTATCACGCAGTTAATGGTAAACATGCGCTAGATCTGCTTAAGTCCTTAACTGAACAAAACAATAGGCCAGATCTTATTTTGCTTGATCTTAAGCTTGAGAATGAAGATGGCCTGCAAGTGGCAAAACAGTTAAATAGTACAGAATTTAAAGACATACCTATTATCTTGCTTACTAGCTATGACTACTCAGATATTGAAGTCGAAGCTATGGACTGTGGCATTGCAACTTTCTTGAATAAGCCATTGTTTATTAGTAGTTTAAAACAAGCTATTGGCTCTATTACTAATAAAGAGCATGAGGATACAAACGATCCTGAGTGCAACATTTGTAATGTATTTAATGGCTTAAAGATTTTGGCCGCAGAGGATAATGAGCTTAACTCTGAAATCTTAGTAGATCTCCTTAATATGAGAGGTGCCATCTGTAAAGTTTGTGCTGATGGTGTTGAGGTTGTAGAGACATTTAAGAATAGTAAAGAGGATGAGTACGATCTGATTTTAATGGACGTACAAATGCCTCGCTTAGATGGCTTGGGGGCTACTAAACAAATTAGAGCTCTTGATAAGCCTAATGCTAAGACCATACCTATTATTGCTATGACAGCTAATGCCTTCTCTGAGGATATTAAAGCCTCAATCGATGCAGGTATGAACTACCATGTATCCAAGCCGATAGACTTTAAGGTCTTAGAAGAGTGCATTAAAAAGGTTAGAGTTAATTTATCTAACCTCTCTAGCGAAGAAGAAATTCGTAGCGCAAAGATTAAGCACAAAGAAGAAATTTGTGCCAAATGTGCCTCCTGCTCTAAAAAGGCCACTTGTAGCCGTACCGAGCCTTGCGAAAACGATGATTCCTCAAAGCAATAGACGTTAATGCATAAGAGCCTAGATTAAACTATACATCATGTATGATGCACTAAAAGGCTAGCCCTAAAGGCTAGCCTTTTGTATTAGCATAGTAAGGAAACATAGTAGCCAAGATAGCTGCTGCATAGTGCTAGCTAAAAGGCAAAAGATAGCCCTAGAGGGCCTTTATTCCTATAGGGCTATTTAAGCCATGGTAAGCCATGGGAGGCTATTAGGCTATGGGACTATGAAGCAGTGAGAAGGTAGTGTGGTGAAGCTTGGCGGCTTGGTATGGCTGCCTTAATGGGGTATGGTATTTATTGGCTATAGTTAACAGTGAGAGTTTTGTAATGCACAGCGGCCTTATTGACCATCATTGCCACTTGTTGGTGGCTTATTACTATCCTTTTGATGAAAACAAAAAGAACGCATCACCGTTCTTACAAAAATCTTATGCCTATCAAAAACAAAATATCTTAGAGCCTGTTTTAGCTAAGGTTAGAGCAGAATTACAAGGGTACGATTTTAATAACTCATCTTTTGAGCGCTTGTTAGATGAGCTAAAAATAAAGCTTCACTCTCAATTTAATTTGCATGGGATTAACCTGATTGATAGGTGGCTTAGCTATGACATAGCGCAGTTTAATTTTTACACGGTAAATGTCTGTGATGCTTTGCTAAACATTGCAGTGCTTAAGGACTATTTAGACAAGTGCGGGCGCTGTGGTAGTAGCAAATTTAATATAGGGATAGGAATGCATCCTTATCATCTCGAGCCCAATATTAATATTAGCTCTTTTGGTATGAGCCTTAATGAAGAAATAGCTAGGGAGGTAAAGTTAATATCTTATTTAAAAGAACATTATCCTCAGGCTCTTAAGGGCGGGTTAGGAGAAATAGGCTTAGATAAAAGATTGTCAGTAGCTCTTAGTGAACAAATTGAAGTTTTAAGATCTTATTTATTATCTACCATGCACTTTAACTTACCTTATTCTTTTCACTGCGTAAAAGCCTATGATGAGCTTTATAAATTACTCAATAGCCAGCAATTTAAAGGAAAAATTACAGGCTGTGTGCATGGATTTAATGGCTCATGCCAGCAAGCTCTAGCCCTCAATAAACTAGGTTTAAAGATAGGATTAGGCAGATCTTTATTAGGCCAACAAAATGAAAAGAAAATCACAGCGTTATTAGAGTATGTGCCTTTAAAAGACATATTATTAGAAAGTGATTTTGATGGCAGCAGTTCCCTAAATTATGACGATAGTTTTGTGGCGGAGCTAGATTGCAAATTACAGTCCTTAGCTGGCAGATTGCCAAAGTAATGGTAATTGTGGGCTCAATAATGCCAGGGCGGGCGCTATCTTGCGCTAGCATGTGCTATCACTGGCGTGAGCGTAGAGCTTGTTTTGCCCAAGGCCTAGCCTAGCCTTGGCCTAGACCTGGCAATTAGCTATGGCCAGGGGCATTTGCCCTGGTCATGGTGCCTGTGCGTGAGGCAGGGCAGGGGCTGGGCATGGGCGCTGGTGGGTAATTTGGCGTTGGCTGGGGCATAGGGCGGATATTGTCTTCATTAATGTCTTATAATTGTTGATTTAAAAAAAATCAGTTGCAAGTTTCTTAATGAGAGTGCTCTTAATAAGAGATAGCTTTATTGTTGTTAATAAAGCTAGCTAAGATTTAATGTTGGGCTTGATTTGGGCCTTTATAAGTAAAAGGGTAAACATGTTTAAAGAGTTATTTTTAGTTATCAAGATTAATGAAGATGAGCCAGCTAATGCTTTTAGTATGAGACAAAAGCAATTAATTTGCGAAGTATTAGCTCATTGTGCCTGTGGTCTTGATGCTTGTAAGTGTGCTTATATTTTTGATAAAAAGCGTCCTTTAATCTATGTCTTAATTCTTTTACCAGAAGAAATAGATAGTGATACTGAAAAGTCCTTAAAGCATGAGGTATTAGAAGGTCGTTTTGCTCAGCAATGTGACGTACTGTTTAGTGAAAAATTTCCATGCTTTAATGAGCAGTGTAAAGATGCAGGCGCTTTAGTTATGGATATGGACATGACTACAGTGCAAATTGAAGGCATTGATGAAATTGCACGTTGCTTAAATGTATTTGATGATGTGGCTGCCATTACTGCAGAGGCCATGCATGGCAAATTAGATTTTGCTCAATCACTTACTAAAAGAGTAGCCTTGCTAAAGGGTGGTAATGCTAATGAAGTATTACCAAAGGTCAAAGAAATTATGGTAGAAACTGATGGCCTAGATGAGCTATTAAATTATTGCAATGAGCTTAAGCGCCATCAGGAATTTAAAACTTGTATTGCCTCTGGTGGATTCCATGAGCTTATTGGTGTCATTAAAGATCGCTATGGCTTAGATGAATTAAGAGCTAATAGCTTGGGTATTGATGAGAAGGGGCTGTTTACTGGCAAGGTAGCAAGTGCCATTGTGGATGCTCAAGCTAAGGCTGACTTAGTAAATGATTTAATGAAGTCAGGCATCAAGCATGAGCGTGTAATTGTTTTGGGTGATGGAGCCAATGACTTAAAGATGATTGGTCAAGGTGGTTTAGGTATTGCCTATCACGCTAAGCCAAAAGTACAACAAGAGGCTCGCAATGTGCTCAATATTGGTACTTTAGCAGCGGTAAAAGCTTTATTAGAGCTAAAGTCTCATTTAAATTAATTAATTAATTAAAAACTAAAGTTTCTAAACTGAATAAGGGGGCCATTGTGCCCCCTTGTATTTTTTGCTGAAGTTAGGTTTTTAGTTTTAGCGACCTGTACTAAAGCGCTCAAAACGGATAGCTTCGTTTGGTACTCCATTGGAAATGAGTGCATCTAAAGCCATATCCATAAATCCTTGTGGTCCACATACATAGTAGGTGGCATCATCAATAATTAAATTAGCAATGTCAGCCTCAGTTGGACGATCTTGATCAGCAGTAAAGTGGGTAATTAGAGCACGATTTTCTTCTTCTGTAATGAGCTCCTCAATTTCCTCACGATGTGGTAAATGAGCTTCATCTCTGCAAGTATGGAAGAAGATTAAAGTACGACCCTTAGCATCTTTACTACGTAACATAGCAATAGCTGGGGTAATACCAATACCAGCAGTAATTAATACTATTGGATTAGTGCCCTTTTCTAAAATAAACTCGCCTAAAGGTGGAGCTACATCAATTAGATCACCTTCTTGGTAATCATTAACCAAAGTGCTAGAAACCATACCAGCTGGTTTGTCAGCAGTGGCACGGATCTCTCGTATACTAATACGTAAAGAATGCTCATCATAAGCATTTACAGTGTATTGGCGAGGTTGAATCAAGTTTTGAGATTTAACGTAAGTACGTACTGAGATAAATTGACCTGCAATTACTTCACGAACTACGCCACCATCAACAGGCTCTAAAATGAAGCTGGTAACATCTTCAGTTTCCTTTTTCTTGTTGGAAATTCTAAAGCTACGCCAGCCAGACCAACCACCAACAGAGTTAGCGCAGTCTTCATAAAGCTCAGACTCGGTCTTAATTAAAATCTCTGCTAATTGAGCATAAGCTTCTGCCCAAGCATCTAAAATCTCATCATTAGCCTGATCACCTAAGACCTTTTCAATAGCATCAAGTAAGTGCTTGCCTACAATAGGATAGTGTTCGGCGCGAATATTTAAGGATACGTGCTTGCTGGCAATGTGCTTAACAGCATTGAAAAGAACAATTGGGTTTTCAATGTTTTGAGCATAAGCTAAAACTGCAGCAGCTAAGGAGATCTGTTGTCTACCTGTACGCTGGTGTCCTTGGTTAAAAATCTGTCGGAGCTCTGGATTGTTAGCTAGCATCTGGCTGTACATGATGGAGGTAATTTCTACACCATGTTCTTGTAAAAAAGGAACAGAGCTTTTAACTAGTTCAATCTGTTTTTCCGTGAGCATCGGGGTGTCCTATTATCTTAACAACAGCAATAAAAATTTTTACGAGCGCATTAAGAGCGCAAGTTCTAGCTAAATAACAATACTAACATGAAAGAGATTTTTCTAATTTAAGCTAGATAGTAATTATCAATTAAAGGTAAATAAAAGCTTAACTAAAGGCTAATAGCCTGTTTAGTTGTCTATCGGCTATTGATCAAAAGAATTGAGTAGACCTTATGGGATTTGAAAGTTGATATGGCTTTTGACTATCAATTCAACAATGGCAAATAATATTTGAACAGTGAATATAATGTACTAAGCAGAGTGGCTATATTGCTAATAGGTTTGCTTGGATCAAACTGTTTTAAATCGATGGTAAAAGCATTGTCCATAATGGGACTATTATCAACAACAGATAAACGTGCATATTTTACTCCTGTTTTGAGCTATTAAGTGAGCTAGGGATCCATTTTTAGCAAGATATTTAGAAAAATTATTTTTAATCTTATTGAGATAAATATGTAGAAAAAATGTATCAATAGTGCTAATGTCAGTATTTGAAAGTCGATAAAGGCAAGATCAGGATAGGTAGATATCATGGCTAAAACAAAGACTGTTTATGTTTGCAGTGAATGTGGCGCTGAATATTCTCGTTGGCAAGGACAGTGTAAGGCTTGTGGAGAGTGGAATACTATTGAGGAGCTCAAGCTGTCAGGGCCAAAGTCAGAGCGTTCTGTTGCCAGATCTTTAGGTGGTTTTGCAGGTGTAGCCGATGGTAAGGTGGAAAATCTTTCTAATGTAGCCATTGCCCAAACGCCTCGTGTTCCTAGTGGTTATAGTGAGTTTGATCGTGTTTTAGGCGGTGGTATTGTTCCTGGTTCTGTGGTGTTGATTGGTGGCAATCCAGGCGCTGGTAAATCAACCTTATTATTGCAAACGGTATGTAAGCTCTCAGATACTACTAAAGTTTTATATATCACAGGTGAGGAGTCTTTAGAGCAGGTGGCGCTAAGAGCGGCACGTTTAGGACTACCAACCCAAAATGTACGTATTGGTGCTGAAACCTCGATTGATAACATCATTGCTCTTGCTATGAATGAAAAGCCAGTTGTATTGGTGGTTGACTCTATTCAAGTAATGCATGTTAATGATGTTGATAGTGCTCCTGGCTCAGTATCTCAAGTAAGAGAGGCAGCAGCAGCATTGACCCAATTTGCCAAGCGTACAGGTATTGCTGTGTTTTTAGTAGGTCACGTAACCAAAGAGGGTAGCTTAGCTGGCCCTAAGGTCTTAGAGCACTGCGTTGACTGTTCAGTGTTATTAGAAGCTGGCAATGATATGCGCTTTAGAACTTTACGCTGCCATAAAAATCGTTTTGGTGCTGTAAATGAGATCGGTGTGTTTGCTATGACCGATAAGGGTCTGCATGAAATTAAAAACCCTTCAGCTATCTTTTTGAATAGACAAGAAAAAGTAGCACCAGGCTCTTTAGCTACCTGTATTTGGGAGGGTACTAGACCTTTATTAGTTGAGTTGCAGTGCTTAGTTGATATCTCACAATATGGCAACCCTCGTCGTTTATCTTTAGGTACTGACGCTAATCGTCTGTCAATGCTCTTATCAGTATTGCACCGTCATGCTGGCATTCAATTAGCCGACCAAGATGTGTTTGTGAACGTAGTAGGTGGTGTCAAAATTGAAGGTACCAGTGGTGATGTGCCATTAATTTTGGCGCTCTTATCATCCTTTACCGAAAGACCTATTGATAGAACCACCTTAGCTTTTGGAGAAATTGGTTTAACAGGTGAGATTAGACCAGTACAATCTGGACTAGAGCGTTTAAATGAGGCTGAAAAGCAAGGTTTCACTAGAGCCATCGTGCCTTTTGATAATGCCCCTCGCAATAAAAATAAAATTGGCAACATGGAAGTTGTAGCCGTTAAAAACATCCAAGAGCTGGTCGACTTGGTTTAGCTCGACTACGCACTATACAGCACAGGCTATGTAGCTTAAGCTGCATAGCCTGTGATGCGCTGCGCTTATTAGCGCTAGGGCTGAATAAGGTCTGTGCCTGGTGAGATTTTTACTAGGGCCCATAAAGCAAAAGCCAGACTAATTGTCTGGCTTTTGGCACAAGCTAAAAGGAGCCAAAATATTAATCATTATGCATTAATACATTAAGCTCACGGCCAAGGACATCAGAGCGACCGACGTTCATTTCCACTAAACGGCGTAAATTGGAAATGGACTCAGGATCAATACGATCACACTCTAAACCTAGCTTCTTACCAATAACGTGACGACAAGTCATCATCATCACAATTTTAGTAGTAGCTTGTAGCTCAACAGTTAATTGGTACTTTTGACCTTTAAAGAAATGTGGGTCTGCTTCAAAGTTACGAAGTTCAACAAAAGCACCCTTTAAAGAAAGGTCATGGACTAATACCATGTAGTTCTTCTTTTGAACTTCAGATTGTAAAGTGCCTTCTAGATCGAGGGCTACACGAGAGTATTTACGGCGCTCCATAATAGAGTTTCCTTCAACCTCTTAAACCATTGCTTAAAAACATGTAGTAATTACGCAATATAAAATATACAAAACCTTGTCAAAACTATGTCTAGGATAGACAAGAGCACAGTAATTGGCGCAACTGCTAGTTTAAATAATATAAGCCAAGGATAATAATGCTTTAGCTCCAGCTTGTGAGATTAAGTTCTAAAAGCAACTATTATCGTTGTTTCTAAGAACAAATAAGCCCTATATTCTAGATATATTGCTTAAATATTTCCGAAATAGTTTAGAACTATTTTAAAAATATTGCTAGCTATAAAGATCCCAAAACAAACAACTTGACTGTAAATTTTTGCATAAACTTACACTTTAATCTAAAGTGTCAGTAACAATGCGATAAATACTAGTTTTCAGAGCCTTTAGAGGTAAAAACTCGTGCGTGACGCTGCTTAGAGTAAGGCTTTTTAAAGTCTTTCTTGCCTTTAGCACCATAAGCTTTAGCTTTAGGCTCTTTTGCGCCATTTTTACGCCCTTTATGAGCTGATTTATCTACCTTACCATACACGCAAGGACGGCTTGGTTCGCCGCTTTCGCTAGCGCTATTACTATCGCTAGCCTCTACCAGCTCAATATCAGCCTCCAAATCAAAAGGATCTAAATTTAACAAGGCCTCATCAATAGCCTCGCCCTTTGCCTCCTCAGCTACTTGGGCATTTTCATGACCCTGGCTCTGGCTCTGGCGCTGGCCCTTGGCGTAGCCTTGGGTCTTGCCTTTGGCATAGGCATCATGGCGGCTGCTATTAGATTGGTTATTGTCTTTGCTTGATGGGCCCTTTGGGGTGGTATCAATGACAAAACAGGAGCTAAAATCCTCATAAGTAAGCTCGTTTTCTAGTCCAATATTGCTAAGACCTGGTTCGAGCGCAAATTGAAGGAGAGCTTTGATATTTTCCTCAGAGCGAGGCTCCATAACCTTATACATAAGATCGATTTGGTATTTAAGCTCGTTTTGAATATCCTCAAGCTCTATTAGGCTATCCTCATCAAGTTCTTGGTCAGGATAGTTGTTTTCACATAAGCGAATTACGCTTGCCATAGAAGCCTGAGAGGCATCTTGAGCATTTTTTGAGCTCATAGGCACAGAGGATAAGGCTACATCAAGCATCACAGCCACATCAAAAGCAAAGCTATCACCCTCAGTATAGTCTTCAAGCTCTAAAGGTAAGTAAGGCTCAACTTGATCAAAGGCAGCTTCCAAATCGATATGGTTAAACTTGTCGTAGTGATAGCTCCAGCATTGCTTGAGAGCATTTAAAAACTCAGTACGACCTTGGACTTGTTTAACTTCACACCATAAAGCAAAGTTAGAATAGGAGCGTGTTGCTAAAACCAAGGCAAAAAGACTATGACGCCATGGTGGCATCTTTTTAAGCATTGGGTAAAATTTTTCACCAAAAATCACATTACACCTCGATCAAAGAAACAAAACTTATAAAATATTATAGCTGATTAGTATGATATTGATGGGCTCAAATCATGTAGTAATTCTGGCAACTAAGTTGTATTTACAGATGAGCTAAAAAAACAAATAAATAGGGTTTAGTCAAACTTATTAGTGCTACATATCTACATTAGCTCTTAAAAAGGCTAAAATATAGGAGCCTGAAAAAATTCAGGAGTATCAAGATTAATTTCTGACATATGGTAGGGCAAGGAATTATTTAACTTTTCGCTCCTATTTATGGAAGTAATCAATAGGGTTGTGTTTTAGATGAATCGAGGAAATAAGTTGTCATTTAAAGCGCATAAGCACAAGTCTTGGTATCATTAAAATTTAGGAATTAAAGGAGTAGTGACTTATGCAGATGAAGCATCTGTTGGCAACCGTAACCTTATGTTTAGCTGCTGGCTCTTTACCAGCTCATGCCGCATATTCAGGCAATTATGAAAGATGCTTAGAGGCCGCTCAAGGTATTAGTGCAAAAGAAGTTGTTTGTGTTACTTCCGAGAGTGTGTATCAAGATGCAATGCTCAATCACTATTACAATAAATTAAGCAAAGGTTTAACTCCTGAGCAGGCTAAGCTTCTCAAGGACGCTCAAAGAGCATGGATTATCTATCGTGATGCTTCTTTACCATTTGCTGATTCTTTAGGTGGCGCTAATGCTATTAATAGCACTAGAACTCTTATGGAGATGACCAAGGATCGTGCCGAAGAATTAGAGCAAATGTGCAAAGACTACCTTAAATAAGTCTTAATTCTAAGATCTTACTTAAGTGACATGGCATAGCTGTGTTTTTTTTGCTCAGCTATATTTCATCCATTGGGCTAATAAGGTAATGCTGTTGGCCCTAACTGTATCATTGGATTAAAGTCTATGTCAGTGAAAAAATTTGCTTTAGCCTTAACTTTAGGCTTGTCTTTAGTTTCTCTTAACGCTCATGCTGATTATTCTCAAGACTATGAGAAGTGTCTGGAAGCTACCAATGGTGTAACTGCCGATATGCTTAACTGTATGACTTTAGAGGAAGAGCGCCAAGATGCCATGCTAAATGTGTACTACAAGCAACTTATGAGAGGTCTTGAGCCTGAGCATGCCAATTTATTAAAAGAGGCACAGAGAGCTTGGATTAAGTACCGTGATGCTCGCGTCAATTTAGCAGGTTATGACGGCGGCTCCATGGCTGTCCTTAGTGTCGGATCTATACATTTGGAGATGACCGTTAAACGTGTTGATGAACTAAAGCAGATGTGTGATAACTATCTTTAGGATCTTATTAGAATCGTAATTAAAGGCCTCTACATATTAATTTATGTAAGAGGCCTTTTTGTTGGTGTGCCCTTTAAGCAAATTTCATAAGATTTTTTGCTTTGGTAGTGGAATTTAATTCCATTTTAACGCACAATAAAGCTATATAAGGTGCGAATAAGACCAACTGTCTAAAATAAGTAATTTGTCAGATTCTTTATCTTAAATTTAGTTGTTTTGTGTCTAATTGTGGCTGTGCCTTAATCATAATTATTACAACCTTAGATCATTAATCATTGACCATGAAATTACCGCTCTAAGCCCTGCTTAGCCGTGCTGGTTATTGCTTTGCAAAGCAGCCAAGCTGCGCTGTATTGCGCTGCGCTGTGCCGCATTGTGCCTAAGCACTAGACAGCGTTGAGCGTCTAGCATCGAGCGTCGCTAAACAATAGGCGCATAAGCTGCGCTAGCGCTAAGTCATAAGGTACTTGGCTATAAGCTGCTTGGTGATGATGGCAGTATTGGCGATGAGCGATTGATGGTGATAGTAAGTGATGGATAGTTATGGGGTACTTTGAGGCTTGGTTGGGGGCTGATAAGTATTTAAACCTTAAAATAGATAGAAAAATATGGAACTTTTGTTCATTTTGTTCGTCTTACCAACTAAGGTGAGACAAGATGGCACCTGTTTCTTGCTTTTCTAATTTATGTCCTATACCTTAACATTTTTGTGGCATGCTACCGTAGTAGCATTGGATTCATCAGCATCAGGCGTGATGCTTTTTCACATATTGTTCTTAAAGTCGTAGCCTTATCTTTGCTTGGCTTGTTTATCATAGTAAATAAGTATTGATTGGGATCAATTAAATCATAGTATTTAACTATGACTTAATTTATACGATAGGGGAGAAATATAGGGAAAGAACGGCGCTATTGGTGTAGTCATTACATTTGGTTAAAAATGCATACTGAAGACTATATCTATCAAGACGACTTATCTGCCAGTAAATACCCACTTTCTAAACAACATGTTGTTGCTATTTCTAGCACTGTATTTTTAGCTAGTGCTTTATATTTTGTGTTACCACAAACAGAAGTAGTTACTACCACTGCCTCTAGCCAAACTTCCCCTATATTTGGCGAAATTACTGACGAAAATGTCTACGAGGAAATGATTGATCCTACTCGTTCCTTGACCGACATTTTACTTACCAATGATAGCGAACTGCCAGCCTCTTCTCGTGATGTAGTTTTATCTGATAATAACAATAACCAAGATGTCTTTACTCAAGGTGAGTTAGGATCTATGGAAAACTATGATGAGGACGATTTAAGCGGTGCTTTAAGCCTTACTGATGAATCAGCTTTAGAGCAGTCTTTAAATGAACTTGCTACTCAATATGGTAGCAATCTTACTCCTGCTATGATGCAAAAGTGGACAGCTGAGGAAATTCAAAGAGGAGATACTTTAAGCTCTATTTTCTCTGATATGAATATCCCATACGCTGTACTACAGTCTTTATCCCAAGATCCTGAGGCTGGAGATTCTATTGCTAATATCCGTCCAGGTAATAAGCTTTATTTTAGTTTTGACGCTAATAACAATCTGATTGGCTTTATTAAGCAAATTGACAGTGACGAGCAGTGGCATTTTACTCGTGATGATATCTCTAAGTTAGCTTTTAGCGTTAAAAGAGAACCTAATGGCTCACACATTGTAGTAATTGATAGCGATGGCTCTGCACGTCCTTTATTAGACTCACAAGAGGCTCCTGCCTATAAAAAGCGTGGTCGCTTAGTAGTTGCTACTATTAACGCAGGTGATAGTTTCTCTACTGCTGCCCATGATGCAGGATTAACTTATAACGAGATCCGTAAAATTACCGATCTCTTTAAAGGCCGTGTCCAATTTACCCGCCATTTACAGCCAGGAGACACTTTACGTGTTTTATTCTCTGAGGATAAGGGTAACGGCAAGATCAATGCTATTGAGTTAAAGCTAAAGAAAGTAGGTACTTTGGCTGCTTATCGTAATGAGCTTGATGACAACTACTATGATGAGCGTGGTTATAACTCTGCTAGTTCAACCTTCCGTCGTTTCCCTATTGATGGCAAGGTAGTTATTTCTTCGCACTTTAATCCAACTCGTCGCCATCCAGTAACAGGAAAGGTAAGACCACATAATGGAACTGACTTTGCGGTACGTGTAGGTACTCCTATTGTCTCCCCTGCTGATGGCGTAGTAGAAATTGCCAAGTACTCACGTACAGCTGGCTATTATATTGTCATTCGCCATCGTGGTAGTTATTCAACTGTTTATATGCATAACTCTAAGCTCTTAGTTAAGCAAGGTGACAATGTAAAGATTGGTCAGGTAATTGCTCGTTCTGGCAATACAGGTATTTCTACTGGCCCGCACTTACATTATGAATTACGTCATAATGGTCGCCCTGTAAATGCTATGAGAGTGACACTGCCATCTAACGAGGATATCACAATTGCTAAGAAGAACCGTCAACGTTTTGATAGCAATGTAGCCTTGTTCAAAAAAGAACTATATCAAGACTCTTTAATTGCCCAAAAAGACTAAATAATTGCTAAGATTAGACTTAAGCATGCTTAGTTAGGCCTCAATTAATCTATAGTTCCCTATGGGGGCTATGGTATTAAGAGGTAGCATCGCAAATTTGTGATTAGTATCTTAAACTTGACTCAATACCAATAGTGAAAGATTTATGTTCTGGTATGGTTTAGTTATATGAGCTTACTACAAGCTTTTATTTGGGTGAGTTTATGGAGATTATTATGGGTGCTAAAACTATTGGTGGTTTTAATACTACCTTGCAGGAAGTTGAAGAGCGCTATGCTTGGATTAATGAGATGATTAAATCTCGCCAAGAATTAGTTCTTAAGTATATGAATTTACTAAAGGCTCCTGAACACGATGATCTAACTGATACTGCACAAGATCGTCCTTCTCCTGAGGCTATTACAGCTTTTTGTGAGCATTTAGTAGACTATATCTCTCATGGTCATTTCGATTTATATCCTAAAATTGTTGAGCTTTTAGAAAAATCATCTAGCAGATCCTTATCCATTGCCCATCGTGTCATGCCTAAGATTGATGCTACTACAGATTTCTTATTAAGATTTAATGATCGCTATGCCGACGATATGGATGAGCGTAAATATGAGTTTTTAATGGGGGATCTTGCTAAGGCGGGTGAGAAATTAGAATTGCGCTTTAAGAGTGAAGATCGCCTTATTATTGGTTTAAGAATTTTAAATATCAGAGCTACCGTTGCTGCTCAGGCTAAAGCTCAAGAAGAGAATAATTAATACCATAATACTCTCTTTGCTTAACGCTAGCTTTTAGCTTTAAGCAAAGAGAGGAGTAATGCTTATTTTAGGGCGGTATACATTAAAAGTACGCCACTTAAAATAGCAACCATAGAGAAGACAATACGTACTTTTTCAGTAGGCATTTTTAATAATAGAGCAGTACCTAAGAATGCTCCTAAGAAAGCAGCCACAATCATCGCTGGAATCCATTGCCAATGAATGGCTGTCACTGCGCCTACAGTAATAGCTCCCACCGCATTCCAAATAGTAGCTACAAATACCATGGTATGGTAGATAGCTCTTTTTAACTCTAAGCCAAAGACTAAAGTTAAGGTGAGAGTTGAAAACAATCCTGCACCTGATGATAAAGAGCCTGAAAATAGTCCCACTAAAACAATCAGCAATACACCAATGGCAAAGCGTGTTTTAGAAATATGTTCTACACCCTTAGAGCCAAAGCCTTTCTTTAACAGAGTGTAAATACCCATAGCAATAGTGACCAGACCTACGGTAATTTCAGCAGCTTTAGTTGGAACATTAATTACAATCAAAGTTCCTGCTACTACAGCAGGACAGCCTACTAAGAGCATAACCAAGCCAATGGTCTTATCAATAGCGAATTTGTTGCTCTTTTTCTTAGCCAGAGCTCCAATACCAAGGAACACTACAGCTACTTTATGAGTACCTAAGGCAGTTGCAAAAGGTAATCCCATTAAAATAAGTAAAGGAAATTGCACAAAACCCGCACCGCCTCCTGATACAGAGGCAAAGAGATTGGCGGTAAAGGTAAAGGCAAATACAATAATTTGGTCAATAATAGCGCTTTGATCCATAAAATTACTGTGCATAAGGGGTCTTAATGAAGAGTCCTTTCACTAAGTTTTGACCTACAAAATTACCAATCCCTATTAAGCTCCTGCATTATCCTGGATAGCTTATGCATACGCATAAGATACTGCTAAGGCAGCTTATGCTGCACTTGTGCATAGGCTTGGATATGTGTGCACAGATGCCATGAAGGCATGGGAGCCTTAAAGCGTAGCTTAGTAGTAGCTCTTGCGCCTGCAAGAGCAGGGGCTAGGGCTAGAGCTGTGCTCGAGCTTTAGCTCGGGCTAGAGCCCGAGCATGGGCCTAAGCTTTGGCTTTGGCTTGGGCGGGCGATGACTTTATGATTTTGTGCTGGTCATAATTAGTGAAAAAAATCTTTAAATAAGAGAGCTATGCAGTGGTCTCCAAAAAAAGTAACAGAATTGGGCTGTGATGCTACCACAATAGTTGAGGGGAGCAAAACTAAAAGCTGATAAATGCTTAATCTGTAAAAGTGTTTGACTGGCTCAAAGGGTAAGGTAATGAGCATGGATATTAAGTGTATGATTACTAATCAATACAGCTTAATGATGTCTAGCTTAGATCTTTTTGCCTATAAAAACACGAAAAAAGCCCGCAAGTGCGGGCTTTTATCAATAGATGAAATTATAAAAGAATATTATTTCTTCTCTAAGCGCTCTAAAGCACGGTGAGCAATGTCTTTACGGTAGAACATGCCCTTAAAGTTAATATTCTTAGTTAATGCATAAGCGCGGGCGGTTGCCTCAGCAATGTCCCCACCCATAGCAGTTACGCAAAGAACACGACCGCCATTGGTTACTACTTTGCCATCAACTTCTTTAGTGCCTGCTTGGAATACCTTGCCATAATCAGGTAATTGAGCGTCAAGACCATTGATTTCATCACCCTTGCGTGGATCTTGTGGATAGCCCTCAGCAGCTAAAACAATACCTACAGCAGGATTTGGATTGTAAGAGCAGGTCTTGCCCTCTAAGCCACCAGCCTCACAGCCTTTGTAGCATAAGTCTACTAAGTCAGAGGTCATACGTAACATGATTGGCTGAGTCTCTGGGTCACCAAAGCGGCAGTTGAACTCAACTACACGAGGATCGCCATTGTCATCAATCATTAAGCCAGCATAGAGGAAGCCAAAGTATGGAATGCCATCATCAGCCATGCCCTTAATGGTAGGCTCAATAATGCGCTCCATAACTTTCTGATAAACATCGTGAGTTACGATTGGAGCTGGGGAGTAAGCACCCATACCACCAGTGTTTGGACCTGTATCGCCATCACCAACACGCTTATGATCTTGGGAGGTAGCCATTGGTACAGCATTGATAGAGTCAGACATTACGATGAATGAAGCCTCTTCACCTTGCATGAACTCTTCAATAACTACACGTGCACCAGCATCACCAAAGGCATTGTCCTCAAGCATGGACTTAACAGCGTCAATGGCTTCTTCCTTGGTCATAGCAACTACTACGCCCTTACCAGCAGCTAAGCCGTCAGCCTTAATTACAATAGGAGCGCCCTGCTTTTCAATATAAGCAATAGCATCCTCTACCTTAGTAAATACCTCATAGGCGGCAGTTGGAATGTTGTGACGCTTTAAGAAGTCTTTAGTAAAAGACTTAGAACCCTCAAGTTGAGCACCTGCTTGAGATGGGCCAAAGACACGCAATTTAGCGGCTTTGAATGCATCAACTAAACCAGCTACTAAAGGAGCCTCAGGGCCAACAATAGTAAGATCAATAGAAGCCTTTTTAGCAAACTCAACTAAAGCATTAATATCAGTGACATTAATGTCTACATTTTCAATTTTGTTTTCTGTCTTGGTACCTGGGTTACCTGGGGCAACATATACGATATCAGCAAGAGGAGATTGAGCAGCACGCCATGCTAAAGCATGCTCACGACCGCCATTACCAACAACTAAAACCTTCATGATCTTATCCTTAAAGTTGTATTACCGACGTTTAACCAAAGCTATTAGCATGGTTAAGGGCCTAACTAAAAGTGATAGTTAGGCCTTTGGGCTTAGTTAAGCTTTAAAACTAGTGACGGAAGTGACGTACACCAGTGAATACCATGGCAATACCATGCTCATTTGCAGCCTGGATAACTTCCTCATCACGGATAGAACCACCTGGCTGAATAATGCACTTAACGCCTGCCTTAGCAGCAGCATCAACACCATCACGGAATGGGAAGAATGCGTCAGAGGCAAGTGCTGAACCTTCTAAGGAGAGCTTAGCGTCTTCAGCACGAATAGTAGCAATACGGGCAGAGAATACACGTGAGGTCTGACCGCAACCAATACCTAAGGTACGCTTATTGTTGGTATAAACAATGGCGTTTGACTTGGTGTACTTACATACACGCCAAGCAAAGAGTAACTCATCTAACTCCTCATCAGATGGAGCACGCTCAGTTACTACCTTGAGGTCTTCACGCTTAACATTTACTAAATCAGCGTCTTGAACTAAGAGGCCGCCGTTAACACGCTTAAAGTCGTAACGGTCATTACGCTCAGTCATGTCACCGATAGCTAAGAGGCGGATATTCTTCTTAGCGCTAACAACTTGCTTAGCTTCCTCAGTTACGCTTGGAGCAACAATAACTTCACAGAATTGGCGATCGATAATGGCCTGAGCAGTCTTGCCATCAAGCTCACGGTTAAAGGCGATAATGCCACCAAAAGCAGACTCGCTATCGGCCTCAAAAGCCTTGATGTAAGCGTCAGTTAAGTTATCAGCTAAGGCTACGCCGCAAGGATTAGCATGCTTAACAATTACACAGCATGGCTCCTCTAAGAACTCACGTACACACTCAATAGCTGCATCAGTATCAGCGATGTTGTTGTAAGAAAGTTCCTTGCCTTGGAATTGAACAGCAGTGGCAATAGAGGCATTGGTTAAGGAAAGATCCTTGTAGAAAGCAGCCTTTTGGTGTGGGTTTTCGCCATAGCGCATGCCTTGGAGCTTAACAAACTGTAAGTTTAAGGTGCGTGGGAAAGAGCGCTTTTGTAAATCTACACCGCTATTGGTGATAACTGGAGTGCCAGTCTCGCTCTCATCTTTAATACCATAGTCAGAGGCAATAGTACCAAAGTAGTTAGCAATAGCACCATCATAGCCAGCAGTGTGCTCATAAGCTGCAATAGCTAAGTCAAAACGAGTCTTATAGGTTAAAGAACCTTCGTTTTGATCCATTTCTTCGATAATGCGTGGGTAATCACAAGCATTAACAACGATAGCCACATCTTTATGATTCTTGGCAGCAGCACGAACCATGGTAGGGCCGCCAATATCGATATTCTCAATAGCCTTTTCTAAAGAGCAATTAGGATCAGAGGTGGTCTTAACAAATGGGTAGAGATTAACGCAAACTAAGTCAATTGGCTTAATGCCGTGCTCTTCCATTACAGATTCATCAGTGCCGCGACGACCTAAAATACCACCATGAATCATTGGGTGTAAGGTCTTTAAACGACCATCCATCATCTCAGGGAACTTGGTGTAATCAGAAACTTCAATTACTGGTACACCATTGTCCATTAAAAGCTTAGCAGTACCACCTGTTGATAAAATCTCAACACCGCGCTTTGATAATTCTTGGGCAAACTCAAGTACGCCACTCTTATCAGATACTGAAATCAAAGCTCTCTTGATAGGACGAGATAAATGCATTCCTAAATGCTCCGCAAAAGGTAAAGAACAAAAATAGCTGGCATCTAACACCAAAGCCCCGCAAAGGCAGGGCTAAAGAATGATTCAATACCAACTAAGTTAAGTTGGATAATTTTGGTGTGAACTTTTTAGCTTCACTTTTACCAAAAACTAAGGGTTATAAGTAACATTAAGTAGCTATTACTTACATTATGAAATCTGTGTTCTACAAAGCTTTTTACATGAGGCAGATAAGTTAAATATGCCAGAGAAAAACTAACAAACTAAAAAATTATTAACCTAAATTAAGCTAAAAAGCTGGCATATTTTAGCATGTTTAGTGCATATCAGGCGCTAAAATATGGCAAAAAATCTACAACAGAGCAAAGTATAGATAATAATCAATTAAATTAATAAACCTAAATACGTAGCTATTTTTCTTATAAACACTCATTAGCCTAAGCTTAAGATAAAGATAAGTAATCTTTAAATTAGTGCCATAAAACAAAATAGCCTCTAATGGTAATTAGCTCATAAGAGTAGATACAGTGGATATAGGTGTGTTTAATAAGTAAGCAAATAATGGTCTTTGGAATAGGTGCAAGAAATGCAAATTAAAATAATGCGTATTAGCGTTCAGGAGCAAGTTTTAACAAATTGCTTAATTAAGCGCTTTTGCCCCTGTGCTATTTGTTGGTATTTTGTTTAATACTGGTGCTAAAGTGGCTTTATATAAGGAATTAGCAACAAAATTTCAAGTAGGTTTAGCAAAAATATTTTTTGAACGTGATTAGCTGGTCTTAAAGTCGCAGGTCAAGAGTGAGAAAAGGGCATAAATAAGCCATTTTTAAACGTGAATAAAAGGTGGCACTGGTCACAAATGGACAAGACAAATCCGCTATATAAGCGTTTTTTCGTAAAATGATGTTGATATTTATATTTTCTTGTGGTGAAATTCTAGAAAAATTAACGGTTATCAAATATGTCATTAGATGACCTGTATGTCTGATTGAAAGGATAATATCGATATGAATAAGTCTGCACTTATCGACCAAATCGCTAGACGTTCTGATTTACCAGTAAGTCAATCCCGCAAGGCTTTAGATGCTATGTTAGAGACCATCACTGAGGCTTTAAGCAATGGCGATCGTGTTCAATTAGTAGGCTTTGGTACTTTTAAGGTAACCGATCGTAAGTCTCGTGAGGGTCGTAACCCTAAGACTGGTGAAGTTATCCAAATCCCTGCCTCCAAGACCCCATCTTTCACCGCTGGTGCTGAGTTAAAGAAGTCCGTAAACGGTCGTGACTAATTTAGCTTTGTTTAAGATGTGATCTTAAGCAGAAGAAAAAGACATAAAGGGCAAGTTGATGCTAATAACATCAACTTGCCTTTTTTATTGTTGGCTAAAATACGCACCTATATGGGGTGATAGATACAAAAATCTAAAAAAATAGTGCTATAGAACATGGTTTTAATACGCTTAGGTATTAAAGCTAAACAAAATCACCTACAATAGAGCGTATTGTCTTAAGGTGCTAATTTTATTAAAAATTTCATTAGTCATTAGCTAGGTAAGGCAACTACTTTGCTAGTCGATACACTCATTATGTGTTTAATGCTTAATTTGAAATTTGTTTTGCTTTGTTAAGATTGTTGTTGTTGAGCAATCAGTATTAGCATTGAGTCTGATTGCTTTCAATAGTGTACAGACTAGGTAACATAGTTCTAAGTTAACTAGTAAGAAGTCTTATATTTCTTATTAGTTGTTGGTAAGGATAAAATTATTTATGGCAATTCATGAGCGTGCAGGTACTAAAGCATTAGATGCTGATTTAGTTAATATTCCTCGTTTAATGGCTGCTTACTATTTAAACAGACCAAATGTTGAAAATCCTGATGAAATGGTAAGCTTTGGCACCTCTGGCCACCGTGGTACCTCTTTAAATGGTTCTTTTACTGAGACCCATATTTTAGCTATCTCTCAAGCTATTGCTGAGTATCGTGTTAAAGAGAATATTTGTGGTCCATTATTCTTAGGTATGGATACCCATGCTCTATCTGAAGCCGCATTAGCTAGTGCAGTGGAAGTTTTAGGTGCTAATGGTGTTGAAGTACGTATTGAAAAAGATCATGGCTACACTCCAACTCCAACTATTTCCCATGCTATTTTGACCTATAACAAGGGTAAGAGTGGCTCTGCTTTAGCTGACGGTATCGTAATTACTCCATCCCACAACCCACCAACTGATGGTGGCTTTAAGTACAACCCAACTGATGGTGGTCCTGCTGGCACTGAAATTACCTCTTGGGTACAAAATCGTGCTAATGACATTATTCGCAATGGCCTTAAGGAAGTTAAGCGTGTAAGTTACGACAAGGCTTTAAAGCTAGATAATGTTAAAGAATATGACATGCTCAGCGAGTATGTTGATGATTTATGCAATGTTATCGATCTTGAGGCTATTGCTAAGGCTGGACTTAAGATTGGTGTTGACCCATTAGGCGGCTCTGGCTTGTTCTATTGGGATCGTATTGCTGATAAGTACAAGTTAAATATTAAGGTAGTTAACTACAAAGTTGACCCAACCTTCTCTTTCATGTGCTTAGATAAGGATGGCAAGATCCGTATGGACTGCTCCTCTAAGTATGCTATGGCAGGCTTAATTGCTCTTAAGGATGATTTTGATATCGCCTTTGGTAATGATCCTGACTATGACCGTCACGGTATTGTTTGCCACTCTGGTTTAATGAATCCAAACCACTATTTATCAGCTGCTATTAACTATATTTACACTCACCGTGACTTATGGCCTAAGGATGCTATGGTAGGTAAGACTGTAGTTTCCTCCTCTATGATGAATCGTGTAGCTGCTGGCTTAGGTCGCAAGGCTTATGAGGTTCCAGTAGGCTTTAAGTGGTTCGTTCCAGGCTTATTTGATAAGTCCTTAGCTTTTGGCTGTGAGGAAAGTGCTGGTGCTTCTTTCTTACGTAAGGACGGCTCAGTATGGACTACTGATAAGGACGGTATTATTGCTGCCCTCTTATCAGCTGAAATGTTGGCTGTTACTGGCAAGGATCCATCAGAGCACTATGCAGAGCTTACTCAGAAGTATGGCAACCCAGTTTACAACCGTGTTGATGCTCCTGCTAGCTCCAAGCAAAAGGCTATTTTAAAGAAGCTTGATCCATCTGCTGTTGAGGCCTCTACTTTAGCTGGTGAAGCTATTGTTGAGAAGCTTACTACCGCAGCTGGCAATGGCGCTGAAATCGGCGGCTTAAAGGTAGTTACCGAAAACGGCTGGTTTGCAGCTCGTCCATCAGGTACTGAGAACATCTACAAGATTTACATGGAGTCCTTCAAGGGCGAAGAGCACATCAAGCAAATCGAGAAGGAAGCAACCGAAATCGTGGATGCTGCCCTTAAGAAGGCTGGTGCCTAACACACAGGTCTTTACTTTTAGACTCAAAAAAAGTTTAAAACTAGGCGCTCTATAGCTTGCCTAAACTCTAAAAATGCCGAAAGCAATCATTGCCTCGGCATTTTTTTATCGCCAGTCTCCAGCCCAAGCCTGGCCAATCCTGTCCAGTATTTGGCTGGGCCAGGCCAAAGCCAATGCCAATGCCTGAGCTTGGCTTGATACGCTTTTGGGGGCTCACGGCCTGTAAAGTTTTTATGGTGCTTTCGGTTGCTAATGCTAGAGCGGCCAATTTATACCAGCCATAAGCTTTATGCAGGGCAGGGCAAGGCAATAAGATAAAGGGAGGAAAGTTCCAATGCTAGCTAGCACTGGCGCTGGCGCTAGCATTAGCGATAGTGCTGGTGCAAGAGGGGGCTTTGTAGAGGCTTGGCTGTTGGAGATGGGATTAGAGCTTACTTTTGAAAAGGGAAAGATGGGGAGAGAGCGTAGAAAAAACAAACGCCTACCAAGGGCAGGCGCTGTTTATAAATTTTTTGCAAGGGTTGGTGCAATGATGCACTTTAGAGGAGAAGCATTAAGCTTGGCTTTGTTGGTTTTCGCTGGTAGTTTCTACTGGCTTTAATACGAAAAATAAAGAGGAAGCAACAACACAGAGAACGAATACAGCAGCGAATAAAGTGATCATAAATACTCCGAGAAACTCAATCTTGCTAACCAAAGATTAAGCCTTGCTTACATGAGATAAAGCTCATGTCAAAAATATAAGAAGAGGCAAATACTTGCCAAAGCTAAATTCTACTAAAACCGAAGAGAATAGCTTGCCACAATGTCTTATTAGAGCTTTGCGAGCGTAAAAAGTTCCAAGCTAACCTGCAAAATGTGACTTAAGACGCAATTTTTTTGCTTAAGTAAGAAACCTGAAAGATATCGCAAGCAACAAAGCCAATCTACTCTAAACAGATAAAGCTGGTATGGCAATAAAACGAAAAAAATTATTGAAATAATGTGAACTTTGATGCATCAAAGGGCAAAAACATCATCTTTTTAGCAATCTTGATAACTGGTATAAAAATTGCGTAACAATGGCTATTAATCGTGAAAAATTTGCGTAAAATAGCGCTTTTTGGCTGTTTATGATCAATGTTGCCTTGACGGCACTGATTATCAGGCTAGTTAGAGCTATATTTACAAGAGGTCAGGCCATGCAAAATCTTAATAATGTTAACCACAATCAATCAGCCTCTGGCGATCGTGTAGTTAACAATAACTCTACTGAAAACTTGTTCGATCGTTTTAATCGCATCGAAGATAAGGGGCAACACGCTAACTTTGCCTCCGTTTTGTCTGGCTTAAAATCTAAGTTTGGCTCTGCTTTTGGTGGTGAAAACAAAGGTGGCTTAAAGACCTTTGATAATATTATGGCCTCTAATAAAAAGGCCGTTGATGAGTTCAATAACATCAATAATGAAAAGCTCAACGAAGAAGAAGAAGATCGTAAAAAGAGCGATAACAAAAAAGCCCAGCAGCTAAAGGATGTGCAGGACTTTAATATAGAAGCTCATGAGCTACAGGCTATTACTACCATGGAGGTGGCCGCTCATAAGGCCGATCACGATGCCTCTATGAAAGCTGAGCAAATGTCAAAGAGCATGCGTCCTTCTGATATTTTGGCTGCCTCTATGACCTCTTCATCTAATAATGCTGGCAGTTCAACAACAAATAGCGTTAACGCCTCTGTTGCTAATGTTACTAGCGCTACTAATTCAGGCAATGCTAATGCTACTGTTAATGCTACTGCTACTAATAGTGCAAGTGGTAGCGCAACAGCTTTTAATAATGGTTTAGGTGAGGGAGTAGGTTTTTCTACCTCCAATAACTCTAATATGGGTAATTCATCTAATGGTTCTAGCTCAGCAGCTCCTGCTGGCTATGGTCTTGAGCCAATGTCTGATAGTGCCCGTGCAGCACAAAGTATGATGAGAGTTGCTCATGTTGAAAGTGATGTTGAGATTGAGGACAATTTAAACAATATCAACCGTTCTAATTTGGGATCTTTAAATAGCACCGATCCAGATAGTGATGCTCAAAATGCCCAAAAGCTCTCTAATTTAAACAATAATGAATTACGTCAGAACTTAGATGTGTTAGCCCGTGAGTCTAATGTTAGCAAGCTTAGTCTACAAATGACTAATCCTCAATTAGTTGCTCAGGAGAAGGCTACAGCTAAGGCTTTAGCTGACATGCCAACCTCTCAAGATAAGATTGCTAATTTAACTGCTAGCAAAGAGGCCCAAGGTAATTTATTAAATACCTTATCTGGTAATGCTCAACTACAAGCTGGTGGTCAGGTATCAAGTGGTCAAAATGTAGGTGGTAGTGTAGCAACAGCAGCAGCTACTACTAGCTCACAAAGAGTTAATGCTGTAGGCACCCAAGAGTTAAGTTCTGAGTCCTTAATTAAGAGCGCTCAGGCTCAAAAGCAAAGTCATGGTTCTGAGAGCTTAGGTTCTCGTGCTGCTATTGCAAGCAATGGTTTACGTGCCAGCACTAATAAGATTAGTGATCAGGCAGCATCTAATTCTTTAAATACAGCTAAGAGCGCTTTGAGCAATAATGCTACTGATGCTGCTATGCAAGATAAAAACGCTACTAAGGCACTTAATACTAGAACCAATCACGCTTTAGCAGAGCATAATACTGCCAATACTCAGGCAAAGGCTAATAACGCTCAAGAGGCTTTAATGCGCTTAGCTCAAGAGCAATTAGGTGCTACTAAGCACAACTCCATGGCTGAACTTAGTGCACGCAACGCTTTATTAGCTGATGAGGCTTTAAACCCACAAAATAGCTCCTCAACCTTAGGTGCAGCTATTTCTTCATTAAAGCAGGGCGCTAATCAGTCTAAGATCAGCACTACTACCAATTATGCTAATAGCTCTTTATATGCCTCTATGTTCAATGAGGAGCAAGAGCTTGATCCAATGTCCAATGATAATAGTATGGACTTTGAACAAAATAGTGATTCTGATGAACACAGTGCTGCTTTTGCCGCTTCCATGCAAAATACTACTAATGTAGCTCAGGGCAATAATAATGTCCTTCCTCAAGAGTTAACTCACTTTGCTCCAAGCGGTAATGAAACTCAGGATGCTAATGACATTCACGACAAGGTAATGCAAATGGCTGCACGTAACTTAAAGCAGTTATCTGTAGAGTTGTCTCCAAATGAGTTAGGCAAGATGAAAATCTCAATTAGCCTAAGTGAGGATAATGAAGCTGTTAGTGTTTCCTTGGCTGCGGCTAACCCACAAACTCGTGAAATTCTAGCTAAGGCTTTACCAAAGTTAAGAGACATCCTAGCTTCACAAAACATTACTACTGAGGCTCAAGTATCTGATATTAACTCTGATGAGCCTGAGGCTGTATTAACAGCCAATACTCAAGAGCAGGTAGCTTTAAGCTCCATTACTAAGTCAGCTGCGGCTAAGCGTGATCAAGTCAATGTAGCTCCTAACCAGATGGATGAAGTATCTTTTGACTCTTTAGTAGCATCTTCCAAGTCTTTAACCGCACAAGATCGCCAAGATTTAAGCGCTATAGGCTCAGTTAAGATGGATTCTGCTAGCGAAAACTTAAGCTTAGCCAGCGCCCAAGAGACCTTGGCTGCCTTTAGCAAAGGTCGTGCTTAATAATTAGTACTAGATTATTTTCTTTGGTTTAGTACTTCCATGAGCTTGGCTCATGGGAGCTCTTTAGGGCAATGCCCTTTATCAAAGCGCTAATAGCTAAGCTGTTAGCGCTTTGTGCTTTTTGCAAGACCCTTAGTGCTATGCAAGAAGAGCCAGGCCACCAGGCCCAGGCTCATGCCTAGGCTCTGGGCATGGCCCCGTTCTGGGCCGTAGCCTTTGGCCAAGGGACATGGGGCCAATTGTCTTTGGCGCAGGCAAGAGCATTCAGATTGGTTGGCGGTAGGCTTACTGTGATTTTAGGGCCAGGAGGCGCATGATATTAACGGTGGTGCTTTGTAGCAGTTCTTTGACATGTTCCATAGAGTAGTCTAGGGACATGGGGCCATTGCAAATGGAAAACATAGCATGGATGTGATGGTCGTATAAGAGCTGTGATTGTGGGCCTATGCTACCGCATAAAGCAATTACAGGAACATTCAATGAGGCTGCAAGTTTAGCTACTCCTAAAGGAGCCTTTCCTTGCAAGCTTTGGCCGTCCATTCTGCCCTCGCCTACAATTACTAAATCACTATCTTTAATGTGCTCTTCAAGTAAGAGTAGCTTCATTACTACATCAATACCTGGGCTTAACTTGCCTTTGGTAAACCACAATAAGGCTGCTCCCATTCCGCCTGCCGCTCCTGCTCCTGGGACATTAAGGGCATCGCATTGGTAGTGGCTATTGATAATTTTGGCAAAAGATTTCAGCTTATGGTCAATGGTTGCGAGCTTGTCAGCTGCTATGCCTTTTTGAGGGCCAAAGATAAAGGTAGCACCATTAGGGCCGCATAAAGGATTGTTGACATCGCAGGTGCCCTCAATAGTAACCTTGGTTAGCTTAGCATCCAAAACACTGCTATCAATAGCAGCTATTGATGATAGTTGGTCGGCGCATAAAATGTCTTCTAACAAATTGCCATCTTGATCATAGAACTTAGCTCCTAAAGCCTGAGCAAAGCCCACTCCTGCATCATTAGTAGCACTTCCTCCTAGACCTATCATAATGTGGTTGCAGCCTAGTTTAATTACATGATCAACTAATTGGCCCAAACCATAGGTAGTAGCTCTTGCACCATTAAGCTGTCCTTTAGGAGCTAAGGTAATACCTGAGCATTGAGCCATCTCAAGTATGGCTTGATTGTCTTTATAAAGAAAATTAGCTTGCACCTTATTAAAATAAGGCCCTATGACTTCACAGCTATCTTTAATAAAGCCTTGCTGTTTTAACATAGGATAGAGACAGTCTAAAAAGCCATCTCCGCCATCTGAAATAGGGGCGCTGATAATATGGCAGTCAGGAAACACTTCTTTAATGCCATTGGCTATAGCACTACAAGCTTGTTCAGAGCTACAGCTGCCTTTAAAAGAGTCCATGGCAATAGTAATTTTCATGATAATAAAGCCTTTTTTTACTTTACAACGGGGCCCAAGCAAGTTTTTTTAGGGAGTGGGCACACTCTTTGCACTTAGACAAGTCAGTCACTTTCTTGCTGATTATTTGACAGCTTAGAGAATGTTTTATTTCTCTTTTTGAGCCATAATATCTAGACTAAGATAGTGAGTTCGGTAAGCTATAGAATATCGCTCTTATTAGGATATTGGGACTTACCATAAGCAATAATTTTAATAAAGATTAATAGCGCACTTTATTTAGTAAGTTTCAATCTATAAAATAGCGCATGTTATTAGCTATACGAACGAGCTTAATAAAGATTTATAAATTTGAGCCTGATTAAGATTTCTATTCTTAGTTCATGCTCATCTTGTATGCCATAATAGTTTGCTCAAACCAAGGTAGCATTAAGGCTAATTTTTCAGGAGAGAAGGTCATGTCAGATACTGAAGATTTAGGAAGCGGAACTAAGTCACGTAAAAAGCTTATTATGCTTATTGCTGTAGTGCTATTGTTTATCCTTGGCACTGGTGGTTATGGCACCTACGCTTATTTACACCATTTATGGCCATTCTCAGAGTTTGAGCAAGAGAACGCCACTGATATTGCAGGCAAAATGGCTGGTCAAAGCGCTCAGGTTGATCTTTCCGACCAATATATTCGTTTTGACGTAGCATTTACCTTTAACTTACCAGGTAAGACCAAGCGTGGTCATATGGTTCAAGTTGAACCAGTGCTTGTGGTTCACGGTGTTGCTAATGCTGATCTAGCACGTCAACACCTTCCTTTAATTAGTTCCACCATCTCTGAAATTTGCTCACAGCAAGATTATGAAAGTCTTGCCAGCCCATCTGGAAGACAACGCTTTAAGCGTTTGCTGCTCGATGGTATTAGAACCAAGCTAACTGGCGTGGTAAATCAGCCATTAGTGGAACAAGTTCTCTTTACTAATTTTGTAATGCAGTAATGCGATGGGGATTAGACTAGCATGACTGAGTTTTTAACGCAGGATGAGATCGACGCTCTATTACATGGCGAAGGTGATATAGAGCCAGAACAGTTTGATGATAGTCAAGGTGTCAAACCGTTCGACTTCGGTTCCCAAGAGCGTATCGTACGTGGTCGTATGCCAACCTTGGAGTTGGTAGATGAGCGTTTTGCTCGTCATATGCGTATCAGTCTTTTCAACATGATGCGTCATAGTGCTGAGGTTACTTGGATCGGCGTAAAAATGATGAAGTTTGGTGAGTATGTACAGACCTTGTATGTACCTACCTCTTTAAACATGGTGCGCTTCCGTCCTTTAAAGGGTACTGCCCTAGTAACTTTAGAGGCACGTTTAGTATTTATTTTGGTGGAAAACTTCTTCGGTGGTGAAGGTCGTTTCCGTGCCAAAATTGAAGGTCGTGAGTTCACTCCAACTGAGCGTCGTATTATTCAAAAACTACTAAAAATGGTTTTTGAGGACTATAAAGAGGCTTGGGCTCCTGTAATGGACGTAGAGTTTGAATATCTCGACTCTGAAGTAAACCCAGCAATGGCTAATATTGTTAGCCCATCAGAAATGTTGGTAGTAAACCAATTCCACATCGACTTAGATGGTGGTGGTGGCGATATGCATATTGCCTTCCCATACTCTATGATTGAGCCAATTAGAGAATTGCTCGATGCTGGTGTGCAGTCTGATAAGGGTGATACCGACGTTCGCTGGAACAAGGCTTTACGTGAAGAAGTTATGGACGTGCAAGTTGATATGCGCGTAAAAATGCTTGACCTCGTATTAAGCCTAGGACAAGTTATGGATCTTAAAGTGGGTGATGTACTCAATGTTGAGATGCCAGATAACTTGTTAGTTTACATCGAAGACTTGCCAAGCTATCACGCTAAACTTGGTCGTACCAAAGATAAGTTGGCTATTAAGATTTCAGACATCTTGAAGCGTCCTCCTTCAATGAAGAGCGACCTATCCTTCCTCAAGGGCTCTGGTATTAACATTGAGGATGATGATGATCTAGAAGAGTTTGATGATGACTAATCCTAGGGCAGCCTAATTAAAATAGGCGACTTTTTGTGCTCAGATAAATTAATTTTTTTAAATATAAAGAGAGAGACCCCCTTGGTGGGGAAAGTTATTAAATTAATTCTGAGCCCTAGGATTAGAAGTCTCAAAGGCTTTTATTTAGGGGGTAGCTATGTTAGTTGCCCAAAATTCTTGCCTTAAGCAGGAATTATCAGGTTTTAATTTTCGAGTGTGCATGCGCTCTAGTTAGCGCAGCTCAAGACGGAGACTCCATAGAATGTCAGATATGGATAACTTAGGTGGCAACACCGATTGGACTGATGGCTTACCTTCAACTGATGGTATGGATGATATGAATGCTGCTGAGTTGGAGCATTTTGAGGATCCAACTAAGAGCAAGGCTCCATTATCTCGTGAAGAGCGTAAGAAGTTAGATGCTATCTTAGATATTCCTGTTACCATTACCATGGAAGTAGGTCATGCTAAGATTTCCATTCGTAACCTCCTACAATTAAACCAAGGTTCCGTTATTGAGCTCGAGCGTTTAGCTGGTGAGCCATTAGACGTTTTAGTTAATGGTACTTTGATTGCTCACGGTGAAGTTGTGGTAGTTAATGACAAATTCGGTATTCGTCTTACCGATGTTATTAGTCAGGTTGAGCGTATTAAGAAGCTTCAGTAGACTAGTTGTCTTTACCCTAAGATATTATTCTTGCAAAGTGTCAGCTAAGTCTGACACTTTGTGTTTATGGATTGTGAAAAAATAATAGCTAATCTTTAAGATAAGCGAGCCTTGGGGCATTGATGTTATTTTTTTTGGTAGAATTAATCCATTATTTGTAAAAAGATCAGTTAATTGTTATTTAGCAAGGTGATGTCTTATGCAGTCATTTTCACGAGCACATCATATAAAGGCGTGTCTTGGTTTTAAATCTCTTCCATTCTTTAGTGCTGTACCTTGCTTGAATAAATTCTCCTTGCCTGTATTAGCAATTAGCTCTTTATTGCTTTTATCCTTTCCTACTGTTGCCTTTTCTAATTCCTCTCAAGCCTTATCTAACAATGATCTCAATAATGCGCAACTCATGGCTGATGAGGAAGGCTTATTGCCAGCACCAAAGAATATTGATGCTAACAGTAATCCTGAACATGAATTTGTACTTAAGCAAAAACAAAGTAAGCAGTTAGAAGCTGCCAATATTGATGGCGCTACAGAGAATAGTGAGCTTAGTGCTGGTAATGCTGCGCTTGGCAAAGGGGTGCCAAACAATGGGGCTAAAGGTTCGTTAATTGATGATAATATTAAAATTATCAATACCAATACTCGTTCAGGAGCTTTAGCAGGTGGTGGTGTAACCTCTACTGCTGGTCTTATCAAGTGGCTACTATCGACTGTTGCTATTTTAGGTATTATTTTTGTTTTAGCTTATGTTCTTAAAAAGTCACGTCTAGTACAACGTACTACTGGTTCATCTATGACTTTAATAGGACAAATGGCCGTTGGTCCAAAAGAGCGTTTAGTGCAAATTAAAGTAGGTGAGCGCTATTTGCTCTTAGGTGTAACCTCGCAAAATGTTAATTTGGTGGCCGATTTAAGCTCAGATTTTGCCAAAGAGCCTCAAGTTAAAGAGAAACGCTCCAAAGAGAAGGGCACCAAGCAAGAGTTTCTTAATCAAGCATCTTTAAGGGCTCAAAAAGAGCGTCTGTTTGCTCAAGATAATAGTATTAATGGGAACGAAGTAAACTCCAACTTAAATCAAGATAACTCTAATGAAACCAGCTCTCTTGAGGCCTATTGGGATGACCCTGTATTCTCTAAGCATTTAGACGGTAAGGATCAAGAGGCTTATCGTCCTAACAATGGTCGTTATACCAAAGAGCAATTAGAAAACTTAGGATATTGGTTTGAAAGTGAGCTTGATTACCACGAAGGTCATAATTTTGATATCAACCAGCAGCCTCATGAACACTCAAGAGAGGCAGCTCTAAGAGCAGGTCATTTTGATTCAGATGCCTATGATGACTTTACTGAGCAAGAATTAGATGCTTTGTATAAAGAGCATTTAGCTGCCGCCAAAGCTCGTCGCAGATTAAGTCGCCGTAATCCTTTAGGTAATGACTATTACGCAATGCCTAACGACGATGTTTTAAAACAAAGAGCTAAAAGGGCTAAAATAGATCTAGCTCAAAGCCGTAAGATGGAACAAAAATTTGGCAACGACGATTTTGGTACTATTTTTAACCAGGCTTATGATCAGGCTCAAGAAAAGCTCAATATCGATCCTATTGTTCCGCAAAACAATTTAAATAGTCCTGAAATGGAGCAGGGTACTATAGTACAAGAGGTCTCTGAGGCTGATTTAGCTAAACATCAGGAACTAAGCACAACTCCAAGTGGATCGGTTACTACTTTAGAGCCCAATAAAGAAAACCACGAGTTAGATAGTGATGAGTGCTCCAAGGACAAGTCAATTGATAACAATGAGGTTGAAGTTGATGTCTTGTTAGCTATTGATGAAGCTGTTGAAAATAGTAAGCCTATCAAGAGTTCTTCTTTTGAAGAGACCACTGATGCCAATCAGGTCAATATGATTAATGATGAGGATGAGCCTATTAAAGAAGATAGCGATATTAATCACAATGCTAACAAGAGCGAGCCTGTTAACAACTCTAAGTATGTTAAAGGCTCTAAGCGTAAAGGTCGCAACTCAAAGGCAAGAAATTTTTAGTCTGCAATTTAAGACAGGAGATAACCATGATCGCAGCTGATCATAATCCAAAAGCGATCCCAGTAGATCGTACTCTACAGCTACGCGGGTTAAAGCGGGTTTTTATGATCGCTTTTAGCTTAAGCGTGATCTCAGGATTAATATTATATTTTTGTTCGAGCGCACAAGCTGCTGATTTAGATATGACAGCTTTTACCGTGAAGACAAATCCTGATGGAACTCAAGATTACTCACTGTCTTTACAAGTAGTAATGTTAATGACCTTATTGACCTTTTTACCGTCAATTATCATTATGACTACTTCATTTGTGCGTATTATCATTGTGCTGGCAATTTTAAGACAGGCCATGGGTTTACAAACCTCTCCATCTAACCAAATTTTGATTGGTTTGGCCTTCTTTATGACCATTTACATTATGACTCCAGTACTTAACGCCATTTACAATGAGGCTATTGTTCCTTATTTAAATGATGAAATGCAGGCTAGAGAGGCTATTGTAGTTGGTCAAAGACCTTTGCATCAATTTATGCGTGAGCAGACACGTATGTCTGATCTTAATGCCTTTATTGATTATGCTGGCATTCAAGTAGCTCGTGCTGAGGATGTACCTTTGCACGTTTTAATTCCAGCCTTTATTGTTTCAGAGCTTAAAACTGCCTTCCAAATTGGCTTTATGCTCTTCTTACCATTCCTAATTATTGACTTAGTAGTAGCTTCGATTTTGATGGCCATGGGTATGATGATGCTCTCGCCTATGATTGTATCGCTGCCGTTTAAGTTAATGCTCTTTGTGTTGGTAGATGGCTGGACCTTGATTATGGGATCTTTGCTCGCATCGTTTGGTATAGGTGTGCCTACATAAAGTTAATGAATTTTTTATGGGCAAAACAGTATAGTCTTTTCTCTTTTTTAAAGTGAGGTGAAGTGTGGAACCAGAAGTATTCGTTGAAGTGGTACGACACGCCCTATCACTAGTTGCGGTATTAGTAACTGCCTCAATTTTGCCATCGTTGGTAGTAGGTTTAATAGTAGCTGTTTTCCAAGCTGCTACCTCTATTAATGAGCAAACTTTATCTTTCTTACCACGTTTGATTGTTACTATTTTGGGTCTGATGTGGGGCGCTCATTGGGGCCTTAGTAAGTTAACTGAGTTCTTTTATGAATTAGTGCACTCTATCCCAGCAGTAGTTGCCTAAACATTAACCAAAGGTATCAATATGGGCATTAATTTTTTAGAACCCATTTTGCTAGACGGCCTAGACTCGATTATGTGGCCTTTATGTCGAGTGGGTGGCTTTATGATGACTTTTGTTACCTTTTCAGGTTCATCTGTTCCTCGTAATGTACGTGCCTTATTAGCTCTAGCAGTTACTGTATGCTTCTTACCTAATATTCCTGCAATTGATAGTAATTTAGAGGCATTTTCAGGCCTTGGTATTATCACCACCATTTCTCAGGTATTAATAGGTGCAGGCTTAGGTTTTATGACGCAATATCTGATTGCTAGCTTTGTTCTGGCTGGTCAGGCTATTGCTATGCAAACAGGTTTGGGCTTTGCTTCCTTAGTTGACCCTGTATCTGGTACTAATGCTCCTGTAGTAGGTCAGTTCTTTACTGTACTTTGTACCTTAGTGTTCTTTGCTGTAGATGGCCATTTAGTCTTTATTAGATTGTTATTACTAAGCTTTGAGACTTTACCTGTAGGCCCTGGTATCTTTACTCCACCTAGTTTGGAGGCCATTATTTACTTTGGCGCTACCATGTTCCAATGTGCTTTATCTACCTCTATTGCAGCTATTTGTACCTTATTGGTAGTTAACTTTACCTTCGGTGTTATGACTCGTGCTGCGCCACAATTAAACGTGTTCTCTATGGGCTTTGCCGTGTCTATGACTGTAGGCTTATTTATTTTGTTAGTCAGTCTAGATGCCTTTATGATTAACTTTACTATTGCTATCAATGCCCTAATGAGAGATTCATGTACTCTCATAGGAACAGACTGCGAAGGTGTTTTCTAGCCAACAAAAAGCCCTCACATGAGGGCTTTTTGCTAATACGCAATCCCTCATCCCACCGCACCTTATCCCATTGCGCCATATTATTAGCATCCCTTATTACTGACCATCCTGACAATCCTTGCTTAAAGAAATAGCAGCGCAATAATATAAGCTCCTCTAAATGGAGCTCTAGCCCTTAATTGGCTTTAACACACCAATGAACTGCCCAATACGTCCATCCCAGGCCAAGGGTCAGACCCTGGCTCAGCACAGGCCCTGGCTCAGGCCAAGGCTCAGCCCTGGCCTTAGCCTTTAGCTTGCATAAGGCTATGGATGTGAGCAAGAGCATAGGTTCGCTAAGATTATGCACCAGCATATGGTCAAGAGTGTGCAAAAAAGCAAAGGCATTCTTAAGTGTAGGGGCGTGCCAAATACCACAGACAGTCAAAATGGCTTGCCTCTTAGCATGTTATTGCTCTTGAGCTGAAGCTAGAGCTGTAGCTTGAAATTGGGCTGTTGATTGGAGCTGAAGGTTGTAGCCTATAGTCTATAGCTTGGAGGTTAAGAAACTGGTACGTGCGCCTAAGCGCAAGAAGGGGAGATTGAAAGTTGGTAGGATATGATGGGTGGGGCTGCTAGAAACAAATTAGGGAGCCATAAGCTCCCCAATTGTCTTAGGTTAAATAAACCTTAAGTGTGATTAACTAAGCGCAATTGCTTATTAGTCCATAGCGCTGTCGTCGCCTGAACCACCAAAATCACCACCCATCTCATCGTCTGCACCTACAGAGCATAAGCGGTGGAGGCGACGAGGCTGAATAACCTGTAAATACTTCTTAAAGATCTTAGCATTTGGATCGGTGATTACATCGTCAGAATGTAATTGCTCTAAGAATACTTTTTCGGTTTCGTCAGCTGGCTTACGGGTGCCTAAGTGTAGCTCCATCATAGCAGTGCCGCATTTTTCTAGGATGCCGCTTTCACGAATTGAGAACTCACCTGAGCGGCGAATACCGCGAGCAAAATGTTGAAAATCATTGAATTGCTTTTCTGATTCAAAGCTCATAAAGACTTCCTTTCAACTAGATAAGAAGTTCGTTCGTCAGCAGGCACAAAGCAACTGATTAACTGTACTTCGTTTTCGATTAGCATCAAGCTAAAATAAGAGCTTTTTGCACATTATAAAATAGCGCCTTATTCTAATACATTGAGCGAAACTGTCAACTAAAATTAAGCAAAGAACCATTATTACAAGGCATTTTAGGCAGTGTAAAAGCTGCATTAAAACTTAGCTAAAACTAAGCGCTTGATAATTTTAGTTCTCAGCTTTTTTAGTATAGATCGCTTTTGCATAGCCAACTGATTTAGAAAAGATATATTATTAATTTGCTAGCTAGCGCAAACCATGAATTATCTTAATGAAAAGTAGACTAAAAGAGCACTTTTATACAAAAAATTTGAGGCTAGCGCTATGCTTTGCTAAAATTCGATCAGATACTCCTATCTATTTATGGTGAAAAAGTACGGAAAATTTGTACTTAGACTTAATTTATCGCTATGATAGCTAGGTTTTATTAGTTTTATACAGCAGCAAAACTTAGTAATTAGTTAAGCTCTACTAACAAAGGTTGAGTTTAACTAATTGCTAAGTAGTCTGCATTAATTCATTTGGAGATCCCAATGGGCTCTTGTGAGAAAATTCCACGCAACTTTATCACTGATATTATTGATGATGATCTAAAAGAGGGTCGTCATACCAATGTAGCAACTCGCTTTCCACCTGAGCCAAATGGCTATTTGCATATTGGTCATGCTAAGAGTATTTGCTTAAACTTTGGTTTAGCTCGTGATTACAACGGTACTTGTAATTTACGTTTCGATGATACCAATCCTGTTAAAGAGGATATGGAGTACATCAACTCCATTAAGCGTGATGTTCAATGGTTAGGTTTCCAATGGAGCGGAGAGGTTAGACACTCTTCTGATTACTTTGAGCGCCTTTACGGATACGCTGTTGAGCTTATTAAAAAAGGCTTAGCTTATGTAGATGAGTTAAGTGCTGATGAGATGCGCGAGTATCGTGGCACTTTAAAAGAGCCTGGCAAGAATAGCCCATACCGTGATCGTAGTGTTGAGGAAAACTTAGCGCTATTTGAGAAGATGCGTAATGGTGAGTTTGAAGAGGGCAAGGCTTGCTTACGTGCTAAGATTGATATGGCTTCACCATTTATTTGTATGCGTGATCCTGTTATCTACCGTGTGCGCTTTGCTACCCATGCTATAACTGGCGATAAGTGGTGTATTTATCCTATGTATGATTTTACCCACTGTATTTCTGATGCCATCGAGCATATTACTCACTCTATTTGTACTTTAGAGTTCCAAGATAACCGCCGTTTATACGATTGGGTTTTAGACAATATTTCTATTGATTGCCACCCACATCAGTATGAAATGAGCCGCTTAAACTTAGAGTACTCTATTACCTCTAAGCGTAAGTTAAATCTCTTAGTAAGCGAAGGTTATGTTGATGGTTGGGACGATCCACGTTTAACCACTATTTCTGGTTTACGTCGTCGTGGCTACACTCCAGCCTCAATTAGAGAGTTCTGCCGTCGTATTGGTGTTACTAAGCAGGATAATACTGTTGAAATGACCGCTTTAGAGTCATGCATTCGTGAGGACTTAAACGCTAATGCTCCTCGTGCTATGGCAGTATTGCACCCATTACGCTTAGTTATTGATAACTACGGTCAAGAAGGCGTTACTGCTACTTCCTTTACCGTACCTAACCACCCAGATAAGCCAGAGCTTGGTAGCCGTGAGATAAGCTTCTCTAATGAGTTATTCATTGATGATGCTGACTTTAGAGAAGAGGCTAATAAGCAATATAAGCGCTTAAAGTTAGGTGGTTTAGTACGTTTACGTCATGGCTATATTGTTAAGGCTACCTCTTGTGAAAAAGATGAAAACGGCAAGGTAACTTGTGTTCACGTTGAGGCTGTACCAAACTCTGTAGGCTGCGATGTTGAAGGCTTTAAGGCCAAAGGCGTAATCCACTTTGTGGATGCCAAGAATTATTTTGATGCTAAGGTTATGATGTATCAGCGTTTATTCACCGATCCAAATCCAGGTGCTGCTGAAGATTTCTTAGCCTGTGTTGATAAAAACTCTGTTGAAGTTATTGAGCATGCTGCTTTAGAATCTTCTTTACAGCAAGCTAAAGTCGGTGATAGCTTCCAGTTCGAGCGTGAAGGCTATTTCTGTGTAGATTCTAAGCACTCTACTCAGAACAATCCTGTCTTTAATTTAACTGTTGCATTGCGTGAGACCAAGAAGGTTCAAGCATAATTAAAGGAGACAAAAATGTCAGATAATACTGATGATTTAGAGAAGAGCAACGATCCTATTGCTCCACCTCCTGGTTCTGATTACGAAGTTCCTTTCATCTTCCACTCAGAGGCTCCTTTAGAGCGTGCTTTTGACAAAGCTGAGCACTGGGTAAAGTCAGGTGTGCGTCCTGATCATATCTTCTTAGATGATCGTAATATTTCTGTAATCAACTTCCATAAGATTATGAGAGATCCACTCCTTGCTCAGGCAGGTGTAGATCGTTTTGTTGATTTCCGTTGCTCTTTAACTTTATCTGAGACTGATGTTGATGCAGTGTTCTCTTCTGTTTGCTACTACGAGCCAGATTGCGAGCCTGTATTTATCAATCAGTTCGATCCAGAGTTAAGCTCTATTAAAGAGGTTTTAAACATGGTTGCTGAAAACCTCTTTAACTACTTAAAGAAGCCATTAGTCCGTCAGCACATGGACGATTAATTTTAACTAACAAGTTTTAGTTAAACTCTAATAAGGCCAAGTCTAGTTAGCGCTAGCTTGGCTTTATTTCATTTAGCAAGCTCTCCCCTCCTAAAATCCCTTGCCCCTTACTTGCTAAAGCGCAAGCCCCCAGATAATCCCTCAGCAAAGCCAGCTCTCCAGCTAACAAACTAACCAAGCGACAAGCTAAGCTACAGCTATCAAGCTAGCAACTGACCTTTAGCAAGCCAGGTTGATAGAGAATAGGTTGATAGGTGATATGGTGCTAGGGTGATAGCCAATAATCTATTAATTTATTGCTGCTTGTAGTGCTTTTGGTTCTTAGAGGCACTTGGCAGGATGGGCGTATGGACTGACTATATGATAGGCAGTAATTAGCTTGGTAATAGGGGACTAATAGTTTGCTTGGAGCGGGGAAAGGTAATAAAGCGCCCTAAAAAATTTCAATAGGTAGCATAGAGCAAAAAGATCCATTAAAATATTGCTCAAATAATACAGGCTAAATTATCATTAGCTATTTGACAGCTTCGTATGAAGTGAAGTCATAATTAAAATATTTCTTGGTCGTAAACTGCTGGAAAATTCAGTAGGCAAATCAGTGAGCACACTACTAAGGTGAGCTCTCATTGGTAAGACCAAATTGGTTAACATAGATGATTCGTCCATAGTTTTATTATGGCTGTGGTGAATACCTGGATTTAGGTTTAGGAGAACAACATTGTCCAGCCTTAAAATTAAGTCTCTTGCTCTTAGCTTGGCAGTTGGCTCTGCTGCATCTTTGATTAGCGCCTGTGGTGTAACAGGTAGTGATAGCTCTGATACCAACCTTATGACTCCAACTGGTTATTATGAGCATGCAGAGGCTAAGGTCTTACCTGATCCTATCAAGACTGCGCCAGGAGTAGCTTTATATAAAGATAATGCTTTTGCTATTCCAGCTGTTACTCCAACTGAAGTTAGCGAAGGTTTAGTTGGCGAAAATATGGATGTTCGCCCTCCAGTAGTTTCTCAGGTTTCAGAGTCTGGTGTTGACATCTTAAATAAGGGTGAAAGTGCCGTAGTTTGGTTCTTACCTTACAATAGTTTTAATGTCACCAATGAAGAGACCGCTTGGAGATATTTAAATTCTTCATTGTCATATTTAAAGCTACCAATTGCTAGCCGTGATGATACCCAATACGTAATTAGAACAGCAGAGTTCAATTACAATGACTTTGGTGAGCCATATGATGATATTTCTAAGGATTTAGAGGCATCATCTTTTAGCCAAACTTATGAAATTCAAGTAGGCCACGCTCAGCAAGGACAAATTGGCTATTTCATTACTTTATTAAGTTCCAAGCACAGCAAGAGCTCTTTTGAGCTTACCCCAGTACAAAAGAGCAGCTTTACTGTAGGCTTTGGTAACACTTTAATTAAAGCATTATCACTACAAGCAAAGGGTGCAGATGTTATTCCTGACTATGTACAGGTAACCTTAGGTCGTGATAACAACGCTCAAGACGCATTAGTAGTTAGTGCTCCATACAATACCACCTGGAATGTAATGCGTGGTACCTTAGAACAGTATGGTATGAGTGTTGAGGAGTATTCTATTTCTCGTTCTACCTTCACCATTAAGGTAAGCGAGGAGGATTCTGATTTCTATCGTAATTTAGGAATTGAGCCATTCTTATTAGAGTCTGGTGAGTACATTGTGCGTTTAGCTGTATCTGGCGACAACACATTGATCACTTTCTATGATGAGGATGACAAGCCTCTAAATGCAAACAAGGTAGCAGCCTTATACGCTGGCTTCTCTAAGGCACTTGCACAACAATTTGCCTTATATAAGAGCGAAGGCTCTAAATATCTTGATAAATTTGCTGATGAGGATTAAAATTTACAAGGCTTGATAGGGTTCTATCAGGCCTTATTTTTTACTACTTTTCTAGGAAAGCGCCAAAATGGAAAAGAAACAGGAAATTTATCGCGGTAAGGCTAAGTCTGTTTACGAGACTGATGATCAAAATCACTACATCATGTTATTCCGCGATGACACCTCTGCTTTTGACGGTAAGATTATCAAGCAGTTGGATCGTAAGGGTCGTACCAACAACCGCTTTAATTTCTTCATCATGAAGAAGCTTGAAGAAGCTGGTGTTCCTGTACACGTTGAAGAGTTACTCTCTGACACCGAGTGTTTAGTTAAGAAGTTAGAAATGCTCCCAGTAGAGTGCGTTGTTCGTAACGTAGCTGCTGGTTCTATCTGCAAGCGTTTAGGTGTTCAAGAGGGTCTTGACTTAAACCCTCCTACCTTCGAGTTCTTCTATAAGGACGACGAGTTACACGATCCAATGGTAAATGACTCTCACATCATTTCCTTTGGTTGGGGTACTCAAGAGCAGATCGATGAGATGAAGCGTTTGTCTTTCAAGATCAATGAGGTTTTAAAGGATCTCTTTGATAAGGCTGGCTTAATCTTAGTTGATTACAAGCTCGAGTTTGGTCTTTACGAAGGCAAGTTAATCTTAGGTGACGAGTTCTCTCCAGACGGTTGCCGTTTATGGGATAAAGAGACTCGCAAGAAGCTTGACAAGGATCGTTTCCGTCAGGGCTTAGGTGACGTTATTGAGGGCTACGAGGAAGTTGCCCGTCGTATCGGTTGCCCACTCTAATTTATCCTAGCTAGTACAGCAAAGTGTTACTAAGAGCATTTTGCTAGTACGCATACACTTGTTTTATAACTTGTGTAGTGGCCACAAAATTTATTTTGTGGCCACACGTATAAATTCAAACAAGCTTTCCCAGAGCTAAATTAGCTCACTAAATAGTAATACTTTTCTCATTGTAGTTGCCATCAACTATTCAGTCTCTGCTCCCTCACAATCTACTGCATAAAGTTCATTTTTATTTCTTTATTTTTATGTAGTATCTATGAGTCTTAGCTTAAATTTTCTCAAGGCTGTTGAGACTAAATTTAGCCTTTAAGTTAGATTTTTTCTTTCTTGATGATTTTTGACTAGTTCACTACAATAGAAATACAACGTTTTGGAATTTCAGCTTATCGTCGGCTTGGTGATATAAGCTTCTTAACAGAAGTTTATAATTATCTTTTTACTTAGCTCTTGTCAAAATTAAAAAGCACTAAAATTAGTGTTTATGACGTTAAGCTTTGGGGATATTGGCAAGAGGCGCTATATTAATAAAGTATTATTCAAATACTTGGATTGCGAAAAATTAGGATTTTAAAATGGCAGCAAGAAAGCGTAGAACCAAAATCGTAACTACTTTGGGCCCAGCAACTGATCGTCCTGGTGTTATTGAAGAGTTGATCCGCTCAGGTGCTAATGTAGTTCGTTTGAACTTCTCTCATGGCACTTTTGAAGATCACAAGAAGCGTGTTGAATTAGTGCGTGCCGCTTCTAGCTCCTTACAATTACCTGTTGCAATTATGGGTGATTTACAAGGTCCTAAGATCCGTATTGGTAAGTTTAAAGAAGGCCCAATCTTATTAAAGTATGGCGATTCTTTCGTTTTAGATGCTGACTTAGATCTTAATGAGGGAACAAAAGATAGTGTAGGCCTTACTTATCAACAATTACCTCATGATGTAAAGCCTGGCGACATTTTATTATTAGATGATGGCCGTATCCAATTAGCTGTTACCAAGATCGAAGGTAACAAGATTTTAACCACTGTTATTGTAGCTGGCCCATTATCCAACAATAAGGGCATTAACAAGCAGGGTGGTGGTTTATCTGCTCCAGCTTTAACTGCTAAGGATAAGCAAGACATTATTCATGCAGCTAAGTTAGGTGTTGATTATATTGCTGTTTCTTTCCCACGTTGCGGCAAGGACTTAGAAGAAGCCCGTCGTTTATTAAAAGAGCAAGGCTCTAATGCTGCTATTGTAGCTAAGGTAGAGCGTGCTGAGGCTGTAGCTTCTGAGGAGGCTATGCGTGATATCGTAATGGCTTCTGATGCTGTAATGGTTGCTCGAGGTGATCTTGGTGTAGAAATTGGCGATGCTAACTTAATGGCCGTTCAAAAGCGTCTCATTAACTTTGCTCGTGGTCTTGATCGTATTGTAATCACTGCTACCCAAATGATGGAAAGCATGATCAAGAGTCCTATGCCAACACGTGCAGAGGTTATGGACGTATCCAACGCCGTGCTTGATGGTACTGATGCTGTAATGTTATCAGCTGAGACCGCTGCTGGTGACTATCCAGTAGAAACTGTACGTGCTATGTCTCAGGTATGTTTAGGCGCAGAGTCTCAGGTTCAAAAGTCTGGCTACCGTGCTGATCGTATCTTTACAACCCCAGAGGAGGCCATTGCTGTTTCCTCCATGTTTGCCGCTAACCACTTAGAAGGCATCCATGGTTTAGTTGCATTTACTGATAGTGGTCACTTACCTTTATTAATGTCACGTATTCGCTCTGGCTTACCAATTTTTGCTTTCTCTCGTTCTGAGCAGGCAGTTCGTTGGATGAGCTTATATCGTGGTGTATTCCCATTCGTATTTGATAACTTATCTTACAACAACCGTGATGAGTTATTACGTACTGTAGTTCGCTACTTACAAGATTTAGGTCACGTAAAGACTGGCGACCGCTTAGTAGTAGCTTTTGGTGTAACCATGGGTCAATCTGGTCACACTGACTCTATGCGTGTAGTAACCGTATAAGGTCACAGCAATAAGTTTTAATAGCTTATAGCTAAAAAGGGCATCTTAAGTACACTTAAGGTGCCTTTTTTATTTGCCAGCGACGTATAAACACATAATATTTGCAGTCTCTTACAGACATAGGGGAGACAGTTGGTTATTTATCAAAACTTGCTTAGATTTTGCGTTGTGGAGGTAATAAATTCGTATAAATGACCCTCAACATACTGCAAAACTGTTAGTTAAACGTAAATATTTGAATGTCTCCCCTATGTCAGCTCTTAAGTTTAATTGGCCCACCATCCACTAAAAGTTTACCTCGTTAAAGTAAAAGCTAAGCCTCCTAAGCTCCATTTGATTTTTAACCTCCTAAATCACATCTTGTGAGCCACATTTTGCATCACCATCAACATCAGTCTTCATGGCGCTTATTGGCCTACAGCCTTAATAAGTTCCATCAGTGCTTACTCCCATTCATCAATACCTAGCCTCAAGGGCAATGTCCTCTCTTAGAGTCCTTAGAGCCTTGTGCTAATGCATATGTCTTCAAGAGTATGGCTTATAGCTTCAAGCGCATGGTTTACAGTTTCAAGAGCGTGGCTTACAGCTTGGAGAGCATGGCTTAAGACTTTGGGCGCAACGATTTGCGCTTTGAGTTGTTGTAAGGATATGGTGGTGGATAGTGGGATAGACGCTACGGCGAGCGTAGGTGGTGATATGGGATTTTTTCAGGGGCCAAAAACAACAAAACCCACAATAGTGGGCTTCATTTATGGTGGATGCTATAGGA
>Briea_p1__coassemble_525_pt1 | contig 76284 bp, 45 predicted proteins | sample Briea_p1__metabat2_low_PE_001 | metagenome-assembled genome bin Briea_p1 | reverse complement strand
AACCTAGTAACCAACCCAAGAAGCTCCCTCCATAATCGCAAGGTTTGGAGGGAGTAGTTCACCGTACTTAGTTGTGCTTATTGTAATATAGTACTTAATGCCTTTTTAGATTTAGGAGTGGTGTGATATGGCTAATCGTAGCTATCTTTTTGTTAAGACTAAGGATGATGAGTGCAAGGGACTTAGTGAGTGTGCTTATGAAATTCCATTAAGCCATATTTTGTTGGTTAGTGGTGATACCCAAAAAGTTACCTCTCGTGTCTTTGATAGTGATTTGCCTTGGGCTATTGAAGGTGATTTTGACCAGGGCTATAAAAAGCTTTTTGACTTTTTAGAGCAGTGCAAGAGCAAAGACATTATTAGCACAGAACAATATGAGCAAATGATTACCGAGGCTCATGCTGCTTTAGACCAATATCTTAATACAGGTGCTAGAGTTCTATTAGAGCCTGTTGAGATCTTTGAGATGGAAGATCCTGAGGACTTTGAGGAATTTGACAGCTCTGCGTACGACGAAGATGATGAGCTTGCTGATGCTTTCTTTGCTTTCATGGTAGACGATGTAATTAATACTATGATTAAACCATCTTCTGGCTATATCAAAGATAGCTTAGCCCAGCTACAAGTCTTTAAAGAGCAAGGTCAAATGGACGCTATCGATGAGGCCTTAGGCTTAGAGTGGGATGAAGTATTATTCTACGATCCAAGCTAAAGATAGCATTTTTTAAAGCTTAATAAGTTCAATCAGTCCCCTGATAGCCGCAGTTATGGCCATGGCCATGGCTGCGAGCCATCAGGGGATTTGTTTTGTTTGCTAAACAACCAGTATTCAACCTTTGTTGATGCGTAGTATTGGGTAGTGTATAAGTATTAGTGCTAGCTATAACTTGATTGAAGCTTAGGCATTAAAGGATAGGGCAAGACAGTACAGAGCAGATCTGCGTAGAAAAATGCAAAGTATTGCAAAGTAGAGTAGGAGATGGGTTGCTAAGTGTAGCTAAGGGCAAGGCTGGAGCAGGGCTGGCAAAATAGGGATTATGGCAGATATGGGGTGAGTTGGCAGGTGGTATGTGCATGTGTATGGGGACGTGAGCTCAAAATGGTGACGAGGGGCGGGTGATTGAGATGGTGAGTAGTGGCTGTGAGGGGATGTTTTTTTTGTGGTAGGGTTGGGTAAAAGGTCGTAAACGATTGCGATTTTACGGAGATTGTTTGAGCTATGGTAGTTGTAGGGTTGGATGATGTTTTTTGGTGAGGAGGAATTTTGGGAGGTTTAATTTGGGGGTAAAAGGTGATTTTTATCGATAATTTGAGTATATCTATAAGTGAGATAATATTCTTAGTTGATAAAAATTGCGCAAAATTTGAGCTATATCTTATTTTCATTGATAAATACGAAAATTTGCGGGCCGATATCACAAATTTAGTGATTAAAGTTTTAATAATTTAGTAGATAGCGCTAAATTACAAATACGCAATCGTTTTAGATAACGTTGCGCATTGTCATGAAAAATAAAACATGAAAAGAAAAGTAATAATAGCTTTTCTTAATTGTAGTAAATACATGTTATATAAGCACATTCAATGCTAGCGTTTAGCCTCTTTATTATTGCGACACCTCTTTGCTTTTAGTGCCGTCTGTTCTAAACGTTTTGTTTTGTGGTTTATTTGAGGAGTCAGAAATGAGAATTTCTAAGTCTTTACTAGCTTTAGGTTTAGGTGCTATTTTAGCTTCCACCACTTTTGCCCAAGCCGCAGATGATAAGATTGTAATTGGTTTCTCTCAGATTGGTGCAGAGTCTGAGTGGCGTACTGCAAATACCAATGATGTTAAGGCTGCTGCCGAGCGTGCTGGTGTAGAGTTAAAGTTCTCTGATGCTCAGCAAAAGCAAGAAAACCAAATTCGTGCTATTCGTACCTTCATTTCTCAGAAGGTTGACGTAATTGGCTTCGTACCTATCGTTGAGACTGGTTGGGATAACGTATTACGTGAGGCCAAGCGTGCCAAGATCCCTGTAGTTGTTATGGATCGTGACTTAAAGGTATCTGATGACAGCTTATACGTTGCTAAGATTGGTACTGATCAAGTAGAAGAAGGTCGTAAGGCCTTTAGATGGATTGACGAGTATGTCACCAAGAACAATGTTAAGCCACGTAATGGCGGTAAGACCATTAATATCGTAGTACTTGAGGGTACTGTAGGTGCATCTGCTGCTGTAGGCCGTACCAAGGGCTTTAATGAGGCTCTTGCTGCTTCATCCAATAAGGATCATTATAAGATTTTAGCTTCTCAAACTGGTGACTTCACCCGTCAAAAGGGCCAAGAGGTTATGGAGTCTTTCTTAAAGACCTATCGTAACGACATTGATGTGCTATTTGCTCAAAACGACGATATGGCTTTAGGTGCCATCCAGGCTATCGAAGCTGCAGGCTTAAAGCCAGCCAAGGACATTATCATTGTAGGTGCTGATGCTGTTAAGGGCATGTTCCAGGCTATGATTGAGGGTAAGGCCAACGCAACTGTTGAGTGCAACCCACTTCAGGGCGACCTCTTCTTTGAGACCTGTAAGAAGATCTTAAACGGTGAGAGCGTACCTAAGAGCGTATACGTTGAGGAAGGCGTATATGATGCCTCTACCGCAGCTGAAGTATTCCCAACCCGTAAGTACTAATCTTACCTTTGGTGCTTAAGAATAAGTAGTAAACACACACACACACATAACAAGGGCTAGGCCTGGAAGTTATTGAGGAACCAGCCCTTAGCATGTGCCCTAAATTAAATCTAAAAAGGAGCTCACTGCTACATAGATTGCATAACAATGTAAGCTGCGTAGTTGGGGGCTTTTTTTTATGTTTGCCATAACTTAATGGCTATCCCAAAAGATAAATGACAGATAAAGGGCTGTTCTTTTTATTTAGCCCAAATCGCAAACGATTACGGAATCGTTAAGATAAGCTAGATAAAAACAGGGTTTCTTGATAAATAGCATGCGTTCGCAAATTATCGGTTACTCAAGAGCTTAAAAATAACTTGTCATTCAAAACGATTTAGACAAAATTTCTGGATTTAATTTGGTTAGTAGATAGGGCACTGCTTTCATTATTGTTACAAGATGGAGGCACTCATGGGCGAAAATGATGAATTTATCCTTCAAATGAAGGATATTGACATGTTCTTTCCAGGAGTTAAGGCGTTAAAGAAAGCCAAGTTTAACCTTAAAAAAGGTGAGATTCACTCCTTAATGGGTGAAAACGGCGCAGGCAAATCCACTTTAGTTAAGGTTCTAACTGGTGTATATCACAAAACTGCTGGTCAGGTGTTTTATGATGGCAAGCAGATTGAGCCACAATCACCGCTACAAAGTCAACAAATTGGTATTTCTACCGTATACCAAGAGGTTAACCTCTGTGGTAATTTAACTGTTGCTGAAAATATTTATATTGGCCGTGAGCCACGTGGTTCTTTTGGTCAAATTGACTGGCATAAGATGAATAGCCAAGCTAAAGAGCTCTTGAAAAATGAACTTGGCTTGGACTTGGACGTGGATAAAACTTTAAGCTTCTATCCTGTAGCTGTTCAACAAATGATTGCTATTGCTCGTGCTATTGATACTCAATGTAAGATTTTAATCTTAGACGAGCCAACCTCTTCATTATCAGATCGTGAAACCGAGCGCCTCTTTGCCATTATGCGCAAATTAAAGGCACAAGGTATTTCCATTATCTTTATTTCTCACTTCTTAGAGCAGATTTATACCATTTGCGATCGTATTACCATTTTACGTGATGGTGAGTATGTGGGCGAATATGATATTCCTCACTTAGAGCGCTTGCAGCTTATCTCTAAGATGATGGGTAAGGAAGTTAACGAAAACCAAATCGAGTCCAATGTAGATAAGTCTGTACCAAAGGACGAATACATTGTTGAGACTAACAATGTGGTAGTTGATGGTAAGGTAAAAGACTTAACCATGAACATTAAAAAGGGCGAGGTTGTTGGTTTTGCAGGTCTTCTAGGTTCTGGTCGTACTGAAATTGCTGATATGCTCTTTGGTGTTACCCCAATTAATTCTGGTGAAATCAAAGTAGATGGCGTATCAGTAAAAGTTAAAGAGCCAATGGATCAAATGATGAACCGCATCGCTTTTTGTCCTGAGGACAGAAAGATTGCTGGCATCATTGGTGATCTATCAGTACGTGAAAATATTATTTTGGCGCTACAAGCTAAAGATGGCATGTTCAAACATATGCCTATGAGTGAGCAAAAGGCTTTAGCTGATAAATATATTGAGCTGTTACGTATCAAAGTTTCAGATCGTGAGCAGTTAATTAAGAACCTCTCTGGCGGTAACCAGCAAAAAGTAATTATTGCTCGTTGGTTAGCTACCAAGCCAAATCTTTTAATTTTAGATGAGCCTACTCGTGGTATTGACGTAGGTACTAAGTCTGAAATTGAGGCCTTAGCCGTACGCTTAGCTAAAGAGGAAGGTATGAGCGTGGTCTTCATCTCTGGTGAGATGGGTGAAATGGTTCGTACTTGTTCTCGTATTTTGATCATTCGTGATCACGAGAAGTTAACCGAGCTCAATGGAGATGAGATCTCTACAGCCCATATTATGCAGGCTATCGCAGGAGACTATCATGGAAGCAATTAAAAAATTGTCATCAAGCTCTTTAGCATTGCCTTTAGCAGCTTTGTCTTTACTGCTCATTTTCAATGCTATTTTCGTAGATGACTTCTTTTCTATTCAAATGATGGATAACGGCAATCTCTATGGCCGTCCTATCGATATTTTATACCGTGCTTCATCTTTAATTATCCTCTCCTTGGGTATGACTTTTGTTATTGCCACTGGTGGTGTGGATATTTCTGTAGGTGCAGTAGTAGCTATTTCAGCAGCTACTTGCTGTCTCTTACTGGGCGGTGATGTTAGTGGTGTGCCTGACTATCCATTTATTGTCGCCATTATTGCTGCTTTGTGTGCAGGTGTCATTTCAGGTATTTGGAATGGTACTTTAGTTGCTAAGTTTAAGATTCAAGCCATGGTGGCTACCTTAATCTTAATGACTTCTGGTCGTGGTATTGCTCAGCTGTTAACTGATGGTCAGATTATTACTGTTTACTATAAGCCATTTAGCTATATTGGCGGTGTAATTCCTGGCTTTATGTTGCCTACTGCCATGTTAATTGCTTTTATCATGGTAGCTTTAGTTATCTTCTTAGATAAGAAGACTTCTTTAGGCTTGATGATTCAATCAGTTGGCATTAATGCTACAGCTTCACGCTATGCTGGTGTTAAGGTAACAGCTGTTTTATTTGCTGTTTATATCTTCTCAGGCTTTTGTGCAGGTACTGCTGGCTTAATTGAAAGCTCCTTGATTAGAGCTGCTGATGCCAACAATGCAGGCTTAAATATGGAAATGGATGCCATCTTGGCTGTTACCTTAGGTGGTACCTTGATGGTAGGTGGTCGTTATTATATTGGTGGTACTATTATTGGTGCGATCACTATTCAGACCTTAACTACTACTATGTATGCCATAGGCGTTCCTTCTGATATTTTGCCAGCTATTAAAGCTGTAGTTATTTTATTGATCATTACCATTCAGTCAGAAAGATTCAAAGAAATGTTTCGTGCTTGGCGCTTAAAGAAGCTCGATTCATCAAACTCTAAGGAGGTCGCAAATGGCTAAGTTCTTTAGTAATTTAGTAGCCTCGCCACGCTTTTCTTTCTATGTGACGACCTTACTATTTATTATTTTGTTTGGCATTGGTGCTGTCTGGTTTGAGGGCTTCTTTTCTTTACAAGTATTTTTAAACTTACTCATTGATAATGCCCACTTAATCATTATCACTGTAGGTATTACTTTTGCCATTATTTCAGGTGGTGGTGGTATCGACTTGTCTGTAGGTGCCGTCTTATCCTTAACCTGTATGACTTTAGCCTTTTTAATGCGTGATACTGATATCCATCCAGTATGGTGCATGGCTATTGGTTTATGTATTGGTGTAGTAATTGGCCTTATTAATGGCTTCTTTATTACTTACTTTAAGCTCCAGCCATTTATTGTAACCTTAGGCACAATGTTCTTATGCCGTGGTTTAACCGCTATGATTTCTCGTGAATCAGTAGCTATCAATAATGAGTGGTATGGCGAGCTATCCTTTATGTCAGTTGAGATTGGCGATTCCTTTATCTCAATTGGTGCTATCTTAGCCCTAGTAGTGGTAGTAATTGCTACTTTAGTATTACGTTATACCGCTTTTGGTCGCTCTGTATACGCTGTTGGTGGTAATGAGCAATCTGCTCGTTTAATGGGCTTAAAGGTCGATCTCATTCGTATCAAGGTCTATATCATTTCAGGTTTCTGTGCCTCTTTAGGTGGTATTGTCTTCTCTTGGATCATGCTCTCTGGTAATACTTTCCACGGTATGGGTATGGAGATGGATGCTATTGCCTCATCAGTTATTGGTGGCACTCAATTAATGGGCGGTGTAGGCTTTATTCCAGGCACCATTATTGGTGTAATGATTCAAGGTACCATTTTAACTATTATTAACTTCCAAGGTTCCCTATCAGCTTGGTGGACAAAGATTGTAGTTGGTATCTTATTATGCTTATTCATCGTAATGCAGGCATTAGTTAACGAGCATAAGAACCGCTTAATGAGCTTAAGCGCAGAGTCTTTAAATAAGAAAGATGCCAAGAAATAGACTAGCTAACAGCAGTCAATTCAAGGCTTAATATCTTGCCATCAAACCAGCTTAGCACAGCAGCCAAGCCATGCGTGGCAAGGCCTTGCATGGCAAGGCCATGCAAAGCTTGGTTCTTTGCAGGCTGGTTTGGGGCAATGTGTAAGAAAAAAATTTTAAGAGCGAGCTTATTTAAATAACAGCGCTCTACAGGCTAGCTATTTTGGCCTGAATAAACCCATAATATTTTATGTAATAGGTAAATGAGATGAGTTTAGATTTATTGCAATGTTCCTTAGGCATTGAGTTTGGTTCTACCCGTATTAAGGCTGTCTTAATTGATGAGCAATGCCAAGTAGTTGCAACTGGTGCACACGATTGGGAAAACCGTCTAGAAAATGGCCTCTGGACTTATTCTTTAGATGACATTTGGTCTGGTCTACACTCTTGCTATGCTTCCTTGCAAGCTGATGTAAAGGAGCGTTATGGCCTTGAAATTACTAAGTTAAAGTCTATTGGCTTTTCTGCCATGATGCATGGTTACTTGGCCTTTAACAAAGAAGATGAGCTTTTAGTACCATTTAGAACTTGGCGTAACTCCAATACTAATGCAGCCTCTGCCAAACTTACTGATTATTTACAATTTAATATTCCTGAGCGTTGGTCTATTGCTCACTTATACCACTGCATTATTAATCATGAGAGCCATGTTAAGGATGTTGCTTTCTTTACTACCTTAGCTGGTTATATTCACTTCAAGTTAACTGGTCAAAAGGTATTAGGTATTGGTGATGCTGCTGGTGTGTTCCCAATTGATTCTAATATCAAGGACTTTGATCAGGACTTACTTGCTAAGTTTGCTACTTTAATTGAGCCTGAGGGCATGCCTTGGCAAATTAAAGACTTATTACCAAAGGTTTTAGTAGCTGGTGATGATGCAGGTTCATTAACAGCAGAAGGTGCTAAGCTTTTAGACCCTAGTGGTAAGTTACAAAGTGGCATTCCTCTTTGCCCTCCAGAGGGTGATGCTGGTACTGGTATGGTGGCTACTAATGCTGTTGCAGTACGCACTGGTAATGTTTCTGCTGGCACCTCAATTTTTGCCATGATTGTACTAGAGAAGGCCTTGTCTAAATTACATCGTGAAATCGATATGGTAACCACTCCAGATGGCTTACCTGTAGCCATGGTTCATGCTAATAACTGTACTTCTGACTTAAATGCTTGGGTAAATCTCTTTGGTGAGTTTGCCGCTTTATCAGGTAATAAGCTTGATCCAAATGATCTTTATGGCATGCTCTATCGCAATGCTTTAGAAGGAGATGCAGATTGCGGTGGCTTATTAAGCTATGGCTATTTATCTGGTGAGTTCATTACTGGTCTTGAAGAGGGCCGTCCATTATTCGTAAGAACACCACACTCTAAGTTCAATTTAGCTAACTTTATGCGTACCCACCTTTACACTTCTTTAGGTGCTATCAAGATTGGTATGGATATCTTAGTTAAAGAAGAGCACGTTAAGATTGATCGCCTCTTAGGTCATGGTGGTTTATTTAAGACTAAGGGTGTAGGTCAGCAATTTATGGCTGATGCTGTGGAAGTGCCTGTATCTGTTATGGAAACAGCAGGTGAAGGTGGCCCATGGGGTCAGGCTGTATTAGCTGCCTTTATGGTTGATAAGAAAGATGGTGAGACCTTACCAGAGTTCTTAAACAATAAGGTATTTGCTAATGCCCAAGGCTCAACTTTAAGCCCAATTGAGCAAAATGTAGCAGGCTACAACAAGTTTATTGAGCGTTATAAGGCTGGTATTGCTGTTGAAAAGTGTGCAGTTCAAGCTTTAGCCGATAGCGAGTAGGTCTAACAGGCACACTTGCACTTTACTATATACCTCTAACCTACAAACAGATTTTAAATCTCAGTTTGTGGGCCCTGATACGTAAACTTATCCTGGCCATGGCTAGGCCTGGCTTAGCCCAGTTTGGCTAAGGGTAGAAAGGTAATAGTGGTTGGGCCTTGTTGCAAGGGTGCCTCATAGAGCTTAGTGCATAAAGCTTGTATAAGGTGCAAATTTAAGAGCCTTTAGGTTCTTGACTTATAATGCGGTGCACACACGAGGTTTTTTGCCATGAAAATTAAAAAGATATTTGCTACAGCCGCTATGGCTTTAGCCACTTTGGGTTCTAGTGCTGTATGGGCGAATAATCAAGATCCAGTAAGAGTTTTTTACTATTCTTTAAATGACATGTACATCAATCAATTGAGTACCTCATTACAAGATTTAGCTATTGGATCTGGAATTAAGATTGCTCAATTTGATGCTCAAGATGATCTCATGCGTCAAGCATCGCAAATTCAGACAGCTTTATCCGTCAACAAGAAAAAGACTCCAATTTTGGTAAATCCTGTTGATAATCAAAATGGCTTAAATGCTTTGCGTGCTGCTAAGCAACAAAATGTTCCTATTATTTTCTTTAATCGTAAGCCTACCCAAGAGGCTTTAAGCAGCTATAAAGATGCTTGGTATGTAGGATCTAACATTAATCAAGCAGGCTATTATCAGGCCTCACTAGTAATAGAAGCTTTAAAGCAGCATCCAGAGATTGATCGTAATAAAGATGGTTATATCAATTACGTAATCTTAAAAGGTGAGCCATCTCATGTAGATACTGCTGCTCGTAGTAATGTTTTTGTAAGAACCATGCTCGATGCAGGTATTAAGCTTAAGCCTGTGGCTATCGCTAGTGGTCAATGGTCACCAAGCGTAGCTCAAAATGAGATGACTAGGATTATTAGCGAAAAAGGTATTGCTTCTATTGAACTGATTGTTAGCAACAATGATGCTATGGCTTTAGGCGCAATTAAGTCTTTGCAGGCTGTTGGTTATAACAATCCAGATGTTCCTAATAGCCAATTTATTCCTGTTTTTGGTATTGATGCCATTCCATCAGCTTTAGAAGCTATTGAGCGTGGTGTTATGACTGGTACTGTGCTTAATGACTATAAGGCCACTGCTGATGTCATGATACGTATGGCTAAGGCTTACATTGATGGTCAGCCAATTACTGAGGATTTAATAGGTTATCCTATTAAAAATTGCACCATAGAAATTCCTTACTCCCCAATTTATAACTTTAATCTCGGCACAGCTGCTGCTGAGACTAAGAAATAAGTAAGTTTCTACTAACCAAAAGCTCGCTATAAGCATAATGATCTTCATTGATGCTTAATTGAGCCTCCATATATCAAAAGAGCACCTTAAAAGGTGCTCTTTCATTATATGAAGATTGAGGTATTAGGCTTTTAAGTAGTCGTAGCAAACACGCTCACCATCACCACCTGGACGCTCATACTGAACCACACCAATATACTTAAAGCCAAGCTTATCCATAATATGGAGCATAGGCTTATTGTTCTTATGAGTATCAACACGAATATAATCGTGGTTCTTCATTACTTCATTAAAGATAAACTGACCTGCACCAAAGCCGCTAGCAGTGGCTAAGCGGTGAATAACTACATAGTCACGATCAGCTTGCCATTGGCCATCTAACTGATGGTAAACAGGCTCATAATTAGATAGCACAAAAACACCCACTACTAGGTCATTTTGGCTATCTTCAATGCAAACAAAGGCCTCATTTTTAGCAAGAGCATCCACCAAGGTAGAGCTATTAGGAAAGCCATTAGTCCATTGGGTGGTATTGCCATAGCTGGCCATATAGGTACGAGCTTCATCAAAAAGCTCATCAATACGTGCAAAGTCGCTTTCTTTAGCTAATCGAATTTTCAGCATAGTAATCAGTCCTAAATATTAATTTGGGCGTACATAATCGTAGGCTACACGATCGCCATAGCCAGGATAATGGACAATGCCGCAGAACTTAAAGCCAAACTTTTCTAAAAGATGAAGCATGGTCTTATTGTCCTCGTGAGTATCAATACGAATATAAGGATACTTAGAGGTAAGCTCTTTAAAAATGAAATTACCAGCACCTTTTTCAGGAAGAGCTCCCATACGATGGATGACAATGTAAGGCTCATCAGAATTCCATTTGCCATTTTGTAAGCGATCGTATTCAGCTTCGTAATCACCAAGGGCAAAACTAGCAAGTACTTGGTTTTGCTCATCAACGCATACATAGCCATGACCAGAGAGCACGTCTTGGGCTACTACTTTAGCAGTAGGGTAGTTTTCATCCCATTGAGTAGGGTTGCCCTGAGCTTTCATATAAGCACGACAAGTATCAAACAGTTGGTCTAAAACAGCTAAATCCTCTTGGGTGGTTTTTCTAATGAGCAAGCTACACCTCATACTATAAACTACAACTAAAGAAAGAGTCTTTGAGTATCTAAAGTTAACAATTTTTCCATAGGTAAGATACATCATTAATGAACAGAATCTTAGCTATGTATGTTAGTGCCTATATTAGGATAAACCGATACACAAACCTATATTTTATCAGCATTACTACCAGACAACAAAACTAACTTGCCATCAAGTCTACCCCCAAAACAATACCTTTCCAATCTTTTAAGATCTGTGCTCTTAAGGCAGGGGCTTGATAGGATAAATAAGGAAAAGGGCTGGGATTATGAGGGCTTCTTGGTTGGTGGTGCGCCCTGTATGGTTTTTATTATGGAGAGAGGGCGCACCAGAGTAGGATAGGTGGGGCAAGTTTTAGAGCTAGCTTGATGAATTTTGATCGTTGATGTGTCCCTTGGAGTGGTACTCGCTAGAGTAGCGCTCAAAGTATGAGTGGCTCTTTGGGGTTGGATCCTGATTGGACTTTACCATAGCTCGCACTTCTTTAGGGGTTACTTTAAAGCGGGCTTTAAAGGAGCGATAAAACTGCTTATGGTCTGAATAGCCATGCCTTCTCATAATGGTTGAGATTAGAGTTTTGGTCTCTGTTAAATCATTGTAGATATGACAGAGGCGCAATTCAGCCACATAGGACAAGAGGCTCATGCCTACAGCGTCTTTAAAGACACGGCAAAAATAGCGTGGATGCAAGTTGATAAGATCAGCCATATCCTGGAGTTTAATTTGTTCATGGTAGTGAACCTTTAAGTAGTCTAGTACAGGCTGAATGCGGCGCAAGCTCATATTCTTGTTAAGAGCAATAGCAACCTTAGCCTCGGCCTCTAACTGTTCAGCACTTGGGCCACGGCGTAATACCTTGGTCTCTAGATCTGGTTTTTTGCTAGTTTCTTTGTTATTTGAGGTGGTTAAAACAAAGTCATCATCCTCATCATCAAGCGAGAAACTATAAGGCATACATTGGTTGTTTAAGTTAGTATCACTCTTATTAATTTGTGCAAAAGAAACTAAGTCTTTATTTAAAGTGCTGTTAATCTCAGGTGCACTAAGAGCAAGAGTAGATAAATCACTGCTATTTGAGCCTGAGGTACCATGGAGAGATAAGCAAGATAGATCGTTACTATTGTTATCAGGATATAAGTTAGTATCAAGATTCATATCGATATTGATCTGCTTTTCTTGATTATAAGGGTCGAGTTGAAGAACTTTGTTGCTATCACTAATCCCCATATAACAAGTATGGTCAGGCATAATATGCTCAGTGGTAAAAGCATTAGTCTTGCTGGATAAATCATTAATGCTAGGCATCATTAATGTGGTGCTACCTGGCAAAGCATTAACAGGCTCTTTTTCTAATAAAGCATCAGCATGTTGTTTTAAAGCATGTTGCTGAGCTAGACACTTATTCTTTAAATTAGAACCTAGCGCAACCTTATGCTCAAGATGGCTTTCTGGCTGAATATTTGGAATTATCATCTCCATGAGGCAAGATAATATTCCGTATAAGCCATGATTAAAGTGCACTTTAAAGCCTAATTCACCTTGGCAGTATTCGTGAGCAACAGTAAGTTCTAATAAGTATTGGGCCATTTGCTCTAAACAAGTCAAGGAGGCACGTTTAAGATCAAAGCGTAGTGGCATAGGAGAGTCATAATTAAGTTCTGACTCTAAGAAGCTCTCAGGAATTTGCAACACATAGGCTTCGTTATAACTGGTACAAGACGAGTTATGAAGCTCATTACTGTTGATCAAAACCAGATTAGCGCCTTGGGCGTTTAAAGAGCATTGATTAGGAAGATCAGCCTCATAGGTAGGCATAGGATCACTAAAGACCAACTTAGTCTGCTTAAGCTCACTAATACTTTTAGGCAAGACACTAGGAAATGCAGGAATAGCACATTTCATACAGGCGTGAGAGGTAGCCTGATCTGGGGTTTCAACTTTTAGCTTACCCTTAGTCAGTAAAATAAGCTCTAAAGCTGGATGATAGTGAAAAGGAATAAAAGAGCCATAGTCACCAGAGCGGAAAAAGCGTACAGGAAGCTTTTCATAAGTAATGATAGGCTCAAGATGGTTAACATGATTTTTTCCCATAGCTGATAATCTCCACAATAGGCTTATTTAAGGCAATATATCATAGTTTGACGCAGATCCCAGAATCTAAATAAGTGAATTTAGCCCCATACAAAGTGAGTATAGTCCCTAGAGACCTATTATCAAAAGGATTAATATTTATCCCGTAAAGTATAGGGTGTATCCCCATACAGATACGGATATCTTTGTTAATTGAAAAAGATTCCCGCTTAGGAGCCTTAGCTAGTTTTAACGAGGAGAAAAAGCTAGCTGCAAGATAGGTCAATATCTGTAAGAAAGTATGCTTTACTTGTGAGGAAATTATTCTAGAACTGTTAGGTGAATATTACCTAATAGTAAGTATTAGCTAGTTCTAGCTTGCCCTAAAAATCCGTGCACGAGCACGTGATCTTAAATGGGACACTATTTTTTTAGCCATGCTGTTAGCCTATATGGTCAACAGCATGGCTAGCTAGTTTTATAGGCTAGACAGATAATCATTAAGAGGGGTGTTGGTCGTGAGCAAGTCTTTTCTTAACGGAGCTAATTTAGGCAATTGGTTAGTGTTAGAAAAATGGATGAGTCCACAGCTATTTCGTAATAGTGATGCTGACGATGAATATTATTTGCCTAGAACCATTGAGCGTAGCGATTATGAAAGTCGCATTGCTCAGCACCGTGCCGAATACATTAGCGAGCGTGATTTCGTGCTCTTAAAAGGCATGGGTATTAATTCAGTTCGTATTCCTGTTCCTTATTTTATCTTTGGTGATCGTGAACCTTTTATTGGCTGTATTAATGAATTAGACAACGCCATGAGCTGGGCTGAGCACTATGGTATCAGCGTATTAATCGATCTGCACACAGCCCCTATGGGACAAAATGGCTTTGACAATGGCGGTATCCAAGGTGTGTGCAAGTGGAGCCAAACTCCTGAGGAAGTTGAGTTTGTCCTTAGTGTGTTAGAGCGCCTTGCCATACGTTATGGCCACCATAAGGCTTTATTAGGCATTCAAATTTTAAATGAGCCAATCTCTGAGCGCATGTGGAATCTTATAAATCTTCCTAAGCGCTATCCAGCTCGTGATCCTCAATTGGCCGCAGGATCTGCTCCTAACACTTTAGACTTTTTACGTGATTTTTATACTGAAGCTTATCAGCGTATTAATATGCACTTAGCTTGCGATAAAAAGGTAGTGTTCCATGATGGTTTTGAGTTGTTAGCTTGGCAAGACTTCATGGCTGATAAGCACAAATACCCTAATGTCATTTTAGATACCCACCAGTATTTAATGATGGTGGAATCAAATGGCTGTGAGCAAAAGTTAGAAAGCTACCTTGATTACTTAGAACATAATCTCAAGGCCCAATATCTTGAGGCCTGCAAAGTTCATGATGTGATTTGCGGTGAGTGGTGTATGTTCAACTCCTTAGCTTGTGGTTATGACACTAAGGGTGGCCAAAGTGTACTCAATGGCGTAGTTTCTGATAGCTCCAATCAAGGTCTACCATTGGCTGAGCGTACTAAGATTTACCAAGCCTTATGCAAAGCTCAAATGAATATTTGGAAGCTAGGTTTAGGCCATTATTATTGGAATTACAAAATCTTGTTTGACACTGTTAATTCCAAAAGCTGGATAGGTTGGGATAGCTGGGATTTAGGCCGCTGCCATGCCTTTAACTGGTTTAAATCAGACTTTTAGTCGTATCGTGTCTACTAGCGGCACCAAACTTCACCATAAATTTCTCTCATCTAGAGAGCTCCAATAGGCGCACCCATCAAGCCGAGCCTAGCCTGACCATGATTGGCCATGCCAGTTTGGCTGACCTGGCTAAGCGCAGGCAATGCCCCCTCTTAGCCTTGCTAGCTAAGAGAGGCTTGGATAAGCCCCTCTTAGCTTGGGCTGCCAGAGCGGGCGCTTAAGAGCCAAAGTTTTTTCAAGAGTTCCATCATGATCACTAATCCTATTTTTAAGGGTTTTAACCCAGATCCTTGTGTTTGCCGTAAGGGTGATGATTACTATGTAGCAGTATCTTCTTTTGAGTGGCTGCCTGGTATTCCTGTATATCACTCTAAAGATTTAGTACATTGGGAGCTCTTGACCCATGTACTAAGCGATCAAGTAGATTTAACTAAGTTGCCAAGTGCCAAGGGTATTTGGGCTCCTTGCCTTACTTATTGTGAGGCCGAAGATAAGTTCTACGTGGTTTATGGCGTAATGAATTCTATGAATTCCCGCTATTTTGACGTGGACAATTATGTAATTAGCGCCTCTGATATTTGCGGCCCATGGTCAGAGCCTGTGTATTTACACTCTAGTGGTTTTGATGCTTCTATTTTGCATGATGATGATGGCAAAAAGTATGTAGTAGCCTTAGAGTGGGAAACTCGTGAGGGCTATGAAAAACCTGGTGTAATCTGTATTTGTGAGTATGATGCTCAAAATAAAAAAGTGGTAGGCTATCCTCAGCGTATTTGGGCGGGCACTACTAATCGTGGCTGCATTGAGGCTCCTCATTTAACCAAGCGCAATGGCTACTACTATTTAATGTGTGCCGAAGGTGGTACTGGCTATAATCATTGCGTGACCACGGCTCGTGCCCGTAATCCTTTTGGCCCTTATGAGGCTGATCCTCTAGGTGCTATTGTCACCTCAACTATTAATGACTCTAATGAGAGACAAGATCCTGACCACTTAAAGCCAAAATACTTTAACCCAGATTCAGTACTACAAAAGTCTGGTCATGGTTCTTATGTGGACTTACCTAATGGTGAGACTTATTTATTCCATTTAACTGCTCGTCCTTTTGTCCCAGAATTATGTTGCACCTTAGGACGTGAAACTGCTATTCAAAAGATGAAGTGGTCTGAGGATGGTTGGTTGCGTCCATACGATGATAATGTTTTAGCTAAGCTTGAGGTGCCAGAGCCAAACTTACCTAAAGTAGAGTTAGCAACTCCTAGCAATGCTGATGATTTTGTAGGTGAGAAGCTTAATAATTACTATTATGCCCCACGCATTATGCCAGATACGTTTGCCTCTGTTACAGAGCGTCCTGGCTATGTACGTATACGTGGTTGTGAGTCTCAAGCCTCTTTAAATAAAGTAAGCTTGTTAGCTCGTAAATTAACCTCAGTTTACGCTACTGTTACTACTGCTATGGACTTTAAGCCTGAGGTCTATCACCACAGTGCAGGTTTGATCGTATATTACGATAATCAAAATTACGTATTTTTACGTAAGTACTACTCTCAGACCTTACAAGGAAGTGCCATTTCTATTATCCATTTAGAAAATGGCGCTAAAAATGAAATGCTCGATACCCGCCTTAAGGTAGAAGACGATCGAGAGCTGGTATTTAGAGTTAACTTTAATGGTCGCAAATTTAACTTTGAATGGGGCTATAAAGAGCCTGGATGCGATATTAAGAGCAAAGTAGGGGCACTTACTAAGATTGGCCCTGAGTTTGAAACTTATAAGTTCTCAGATGAGTATTGCAAGTTTGGTGAATTTACAGGCACCTTTGTTGGTATTACTTGCTCTGATAGCCTCTTCCATAGACACCATGCCGACTTTGACTACTTTGACTATGAAGCTGATGAGAGCAAGGGCGTAGAGTAGAGATCAGTTTTTATTAAACACACACGTAATCCAAAGCATGGTGGCCCCAGTAATCATGCTTTTTTTGATCTAAATCTGATGGCTTTGTAGCAAAAGTTGTATTACAAGGGCGAGGGTAAAACTCTAGTAAAAGTGCCTGAAAGTTAATACCTTAGCAGCAAAATAAGTGTGTTTAACAGTGTTTTTAATTAATTTGCCAGTATTTACAAAAAAAGTGTGTCATTGCACCTTAGTGAGCCAAAATTCACTATTAAGGGTTTTTGCTTGCTTTTGTGACTTTAATCACCGAAAATAGCGCAATTGAGTAGTATTGGAAATTTTTGTCAAAAACTTTTAGGAATTTGATCAAAAGCAAAATAAGGAATGCTGATTAAAAGGGATTTTATTGCACTTTAGTCAGTATTTTTTTTATGAAATTTTTTTGCGTATCCATAATTTACTCAAGATTTGTGCTAGTACCTGTTTTTCAGGTTGGTGAGGCAACAAGTTGCATAGCTAAGTTTAGGTTGCCTATTAAGATCTAGTTAATAAGAAACGTGTTCAACGTTTATAGCTCTTAATAGGATGCTTAGATTTAGACTTATGAGTAAAACTTGTTTGTCATAAGGTACTTTGGTGTCTGCTGCTTAACAGCAATGACTACTGGTGTTTTTAGGAAAAGTTTATGTCGACAATTCCTTTTTTAACGTTGACAATCTCCATTGCCGCCATATTAGGAATTTTGCTTGGTGAAGTCCGCTATCGTGGTATCGGCTTGGGTATTGGTGGTGTCCTCTTCTCAGGTATTTTAGTCGGTCACTTCTTCCACGAGTGGTTTGGTTTAACCGTTCGTACCGCTGAAGGTTTGACCAGCGCTGGTGAAATTTTAACCTACGTTCAAGAGTTCGGTCTGATTCTGTTCGTATATGCTATCGGCGTTCAGGTAGGCCCTTCGTTCTTTGCCTCGTTACGCTCCATGGGCGCAAAGCTCATTGGTTGGGTAGTCATTATCATTGTAATGGGCTGTTCTGTAGCATTATGCCTCCACTTCATTGGTATCGTTAAGATTGATGCCATGGTTGGTATGTACTCTGGCGCTATTACTAATACCCCATCCTTAGGTGCTGCTAACCAAATGATCTTAGACATGCAAAATGTTTTAGGTCAGCAAGGTATTGATGCTAAGGCTCAGGGCTTTGATGAGTTTATCGTACCATCAGCTTACGCTATGGCTTATCCATTTGGCGTATGTGGTATCTTACTCACCATGATCTTAATCCGTATCATTTTCCGCGTTAATATCGAGGAAGAGGGTCGTAAGTATCTTGAGTCTAAGAGCGCAGGCCAAGGCAAATTTATTACCACTAACGTAACTGTATTATCAAAAGAATTTATTGGTAAGCCTTTATCTGCCATTCCTGGTGTACTTGAGGAGACCTTTGTTTGCTCTCGTATCAAGCGTGATCATGAGCTCATCGTTCCTCACAATAACACTGTCTTACAAGAGAACGATATTCTTCACTTAGTAGGTCCAAAGGATAAGATTGATCCAGTTATTACTACTGTTGGTAAGGTAGTAGAGAGCATTTTCTCCACTACTACTCGCGGTACTAACATTGTGGTACAACGTATTGTAGTTACTAACAATGCTGTAATTGGTAAGGAATTTGGTACTTTACATTTAGAAGAGCGTTTTGACGTAGTAGCTTCTCGTTTATATCGTGCTGGTGTGCAATTTATTCCATCCCATGATATGAAGTTACAATTTGGTGACTCTGTAAACGTAATTGGTACCAAGGAGCACATTGCTTCTGCCGCTAAGGTTTTAGGTAACTCTAATGCTGCTTTACACAAAGTTGCTATGTTACCAATCTTTATTGGTTTAGTACTTGGTATTTTATTAGGTAGCATCCCAATTCCAGTATCTGGCGTTCCAGCTCCTCTTAAGCTTGGTATCGCTGGCGGCCCATTAGTAATGGCCATTTTATTATCACGTTTTGGTGAGAGCTTAACTTTCAAACGTATTCGTTGGTTCATGCCAGCAGCTGGTTTATCAGCTTTACGTGAAATCGGCATTACCTTGTTCTTATCTATCGTAGGTGTTTGTGCTGGTGCTAATGGTTTCTGGGCAACCTTAACCCAAGGCCCTGGTGTAACCTGGATGTTATGTGGTGCTTTAGTAACCTTTATCCCAATCTTTGTAGTTGGTATCTTAGCTTACAAGATTTCTAAGGTTAACTACCTCGTACTTTGCGGTATGATCGCTGGCTCCATGACTGATCCTCCAGCATTAGCCTTTGCTAACGGTTTACACTCTAACCCAGAGGCTTCCTCTTTAGGTTATGCCACTGTATATCCAGTAACAATGTTCTTACGTATTCTTTCACCTCAAGTAATGATCATTATTGCTGTACTTTGTTCTGGTTTAGGTTAAACCATAGGCAATCTAAGTTAATCTAGATTGTTCTAACAACTAAAAAGGTCGCTCCTTACAAAAAAGAGAGCGACCTTTTTAGTTTCTAAAGCCCAATCTTTTGCCCTCCGCTCTCCGCCATACGTCCTCCTTTCTACGTCATTCCACATCTTGATAGCTTCTGTATCCACTCTCTGAGCCGAGCGATCTCTAGCGCACTTTCAGCTTCCTGCACTCTAGCACTGCAATCTGCGTTTTACGTTTGAGCGTTGCGCTCTACACTTTCTACAATCTCTGTATACACTCTCTGCGCATACACAGCCTAAACATTTAAAGCTCAGCTTTTAAAGCCTCAAAGCAATGCCTAATGTACTCTTGCCTGGTATGCTCTTATTGCTAATCTTTAATCCATACAAAAGCCCAGTAGCAAAGCTCAAGACAAAAATCATCGGAGCACTGTGCTTACTGCAAGTAGCAAGAACCATCACACAAGCTCTTAAATGTGCTTCTATTCTTTTTTGGGGGAAGGCTTAGTAATTTAGCCATGCTTGGCATATGAGGTTAGGGCTTACTAAGCTTGCAAAGCGCCCGCTCCTGCTTACTTGCTTGCATCTGCAAATGACATGCGTCTAAAAGCACCATGTTAATTAAGGTCTGACTAAGAGGCTTTAATGTGTTGAGTGAGGTGCTGTTTTAAGATCTCTTTGTGATAAAGTCGCTTTTAGATAAGTGTATTTATCTTTATCAATGCTATTTTGGTGGTTAAATGAGTAAATTAACCAAAAGTCAAAAAGGATAGCTGTACTTAGGTACAATTAGGGCAGTTTTATCTATGCAGCTTTAGTTTTTACATAGTTAGCGTTTTGATTTTGGGCATTTGCATAAGCAAGGAACAACCATGTTTTTAACCATTCTATACATCATTGGTATTACCGCTGAAGGTGTGACAGGAGCTTTAGCTGCAGGCAAGCGTAATATGGATCTCTTTGGTGTAATGTTTATTGCTTGTGCAACAGCTATTGGTGGTGGCTCGGTAAGAGATATGCTCTTTGGTCATTATCCTTTAACCTGGGTAAAGCATCCTGAGTATTTGCTTATAGTCTGTGTAGCAGCATTAATTACTACCAGAAGACCTCATTTCTTTGGTCGTTTAGAGCGTACTTTTTTAGTATTAGATGCTTTAGGTTTAGCTGTCTTTAGTGTCATTGGTGCCAAGATAGGAATGGACTATCATCCTAGTGGCATGATTGCTTTAATTGGTGCTGTAGTTACTGGTGTGTTTGGTGGCATTTTACGTGATATTTTTTCTGCCCGTATTCCCCTAGTTTTCCAAAAAGAACTTTATGCCAGCATTGCTTTATTAACAGGCATGATGTTTGTCGGTTTAGACTTTGTTGATAAGCACTATTTTGCTATTGACCAAAATCTCAATATTATTATTTGTCTCATAGTGGGCTTTATTACTCGTCTCTTAGCTATTCGTTATCACTTAGGCTTACCTGTATTTACCTATAAGCCAAATGAAAATAAAAAAGAGGACAATGCCAATGCCAATGCTAATGAGGCCAATATTAACCAAGCCAAGGTAACTAACGAAACTCTTACCAATCAGCTAAAAGATAGTTTAGTTCCTAAAAGTTCCTTAAGCCTTATTCATAGAAGACATGCTCTAAGAGCTGCGCATCAAGCTGAGCGCTTAATTAAAATAAGAATGAGGAAAAAGCTCTAAACCTCAAACGTCTGACCACTACCAAGTGGCAAGCCCAGGTAATTTGGTCAGAGCACTATCTACTAGCTAAAGAGCTAAAGCTCTTGCACCTTACTATAGGCCCAAGCCATAGCCAGGTGCAAAACTCAAAGGGCAGGCCGTGCCATAGAAGGCACGGCCTTACCCATTTGCAAGCTTGCAGGGACTTAATACCAAATAAAAAAGTTTTGCTCTTAAAAATACTTTGTACTGGTTCACACGACATCTTGTTGTTAATACCAGAACCTCTGCTTTAGTTACAGAAGCTTTAACAGCTAAAAAGCCATGCTGCATTAGCAAAAGTCACATCAGTTTCTACACTTCCATATAAAGCATCCCCACATCTCCAGCTAATACCAATTAAACAGCTACTATTAACCCCAAGGCTGGTACTCTAAAGTTTAAATAAGGATAAGTCCTTAGCAAGGCTATGGCTGCTGCTACTGCTGCTGCTACTATTGCTATTACTAAGGCCAAGGCCAAGTCCAAAGCCAAGGCTATGGCATTGGCTATGGCTATGGTTATGGCCATAGCCTGGTCATGACTGTTGCGGCAGGGGAATATTTGGCGTTTACAATATGAACCTAATTTTTGATAGGCATAATAGGCCATAATAGTTCCAAAGATTTTTATATATGGGTTTTTGATGAATATGATTGAGCTAAAACCGATTAATGTAGGTATTGGCGGGCCTTTATCCGCATTGCTCACTGGATTGACAGGTGTTAGCAAGAGCTTGCCATGGTGGGCAGTATGTCCTTTGTATTTTGTCCTAGCAGCCCCTTTAATTTTATTATGTCCTGTACTACTACCTTTATGGCTATTAAAGACTATTGCTGATAGTAAAGTTGATGAGCAAAGTTACCATGAGCTCTCAGTTAAAGAGCAATGGGAGGACTTACAAGTAAATCAAACTGTTATCAGTAAGCTCAGTCAAGAAAAAGAGAGTGAGGCTAAGCAAAATAATCAGTCTGATGATATTGAGGGTATAGGCAATAAGGATGTTAATTTAGCTAAGGTTAGAAGCGCTCTGTTAGATGAGCAAGTAGCCCAAGAAAAGCTTAGAGGCAAGCTTAGTTTTCATCTAGTAAGCATTGCTTTAGCCAAGCTTAGTATGGCTGATTTTATTAAACATAGCTATGTGACGCTAATAGTAAGCACCTTAGCTTATTACTGCGGTTTAGTGCTATCTTTTGTCATGTCATCCTCTTTAATAGAAGAGGCTATGGCTCGCTATTTATCTCTAGCATCAGAGCGTAAAGTATTACAAATTGCCACTCAAGAGCAATTAGAGTATGCCAATAGTGTGGTTAATATTATTTCGTGGGCGGGCGTATTTGTAGTATTAATGATCATAAGCTCTTTTGCTGTAGTGATTGTAAAAGCTATTAAATTTGCTCTTAGTGAGAGTGAGAGTCAAAAGGCTCAAATTAATGGCTCTTTGTTTTCTTTAGTGGTTAAAACCATCTTAGTAAACTTACCTGGCATGGGTGTATTAGTGGCTATGCTTTATGCCTGCTTTATTAATTTAGAGCGCTATTATAGCCATTTGCGTATGATTGCTATGGAAGCTATGGTTTTAGGACAAGAGTATTTTGATCCTACTTGGCTCTTTTTAGGATTACGTTGTTATCTTATTTATGCTTTTGCATTAGCCTTAGCCATTGTACTGTTGATGTCATGGTCTATTGTGCCTATCACTCATAAAAAGGCAAATGACAAACTAAAAGTCTAGGAGACTTCTCTGGCAGCTCAATTATAGCCCCCAACATAGCAAGGCATCCAAGCTCATGGCTATGGCTATAGCTATGGCCATAGCCATAGCCATAGCCAAGCCCTTGGCCAGCCCTTAGCTGGCCAGAGCTATGGCATGTTACTAACTTCAATCTTATTAAGGCACAAGGTTTTGGTGGTATGGGATTGGTAGGGTGATAGGGGCTATGATCTAAGGCGTGATATTGCTTATTAGGTAAGGGGTAAACTTTTAGCAATTGGTATTTGTTGGTACTTTGCTTAAAATATCAAGATAAGAAAGGTGGGGCGCTTGGTTGTTAAAGCGCTGCTTTATTTTGTTTTTATTTGTCCTATAGTCGGTGCAATATGTACATTAAAGATACTTTATTACCGCTACTAAATTCTTATAGCATTAATTACCAGCTCTATGCTCATGAGGCTATTGCTCATGGCGATATTGAGATAGAGCTGCCTGACATGAAAGGTACTATGCTCAAGAATTTAGTTCTGACTAATAAGCGCAAAGATCTGTATCTTTTTACCTTGCCTTTAGACTTCCGTGCCAATTTAAAAGGCTTGAGTGATGCTTTAGGAGTGCCTCGTTTTAGCTTTGCCTCTGTTAGTGATCTAGCTTATATGGGTATTCCTCCAGGACATGTCAGCCCATTTTGTTTGCTCAACGACCCTAACTTACAAGTTCAATATGTTCAGCCTATTGAGTTGGATAATTTTGATTTGGTTAACTGTCATCCTTTGGATAATCATTTTTCTGTCGATATTAAGCGTAGTGATTTAGAGGATTTAGTTAAGAAATCAGGCCATAATATTACTAAAGTTAGCGGCGCTGTTTTTGCTAATTAATATTTCACTAACAACGAATTATTTTTTCTCATGAGTGTACCAACTACTTTACAAGGTAATGACTGTTCTATCTCTTCTTACGAGGATCGGATCTATGGTTTTGAGCCTTATATACCTGATGGTTGCCATATTTTAATTTTAGGTTCGATGCCATCGGTTAAAAGCTTAGAGCAGGGCTTTTATTACGCTAATAAGCAAAATCGTATGTTTAAGCTTATTGCCTGTTATTACGCTCGCTCTTTGGGCTTAAAAGAGGGTGAGTTGGTATTAAGCTCCATAGAGCAAAGAAAAGCTGCCTTAAGTGCACTTGGTATTGGCATGTGGGATGTGGTTGATAGCTGCGAGCGTAAAGGATCCTTAGATAGCAATATCAAAAACGCCCATTATGCTGATATTATCTCGTTAATAAAAAAATACCCAACTATTAAGCACGTACTAACCTGCGGTAATTTTGCTAGTAAGCATTTTGCTATTTCTACTTTAAAAGATAGTCGCTATCTTAATGGGGAGGTTAGTTTTAATCATTATGCTCTCCCTTCAACCTCTGCTGCTAATACTATTAAGTTTGCTCTATTAAAAGAGCGCTATGACGATGTTTTATTAAAGCTTTTGCCATATCAAAGCTAAAGATAGTTCAAGAGGGATCTATTTTATGAAAAGCCAAGTTTTATCTTATATCTTAAGTGGTCTTAGCATTTTACTAATAGGTTGGATGCCCGCTAATGCTTTGGCTAATGAGCAAAATGCTAGCGCTATGATTTCAGGTGCGGCAGTGAGCAATGATTTAAAAGGTGGTAAGGAATTAGTAATTGAGCGTTCTTTTACTATTTCTTATATCAAAGTTCCTAAACGTTGTGAGACTGATGCTTTTAAGAGTACTTGCACCCGCTTAGTAAATTACTATGCCCGTCGCTTTGAGCGTGAGATGGTAAGTAACATTAGCGTGGAGTACAGTCAGGAAAATCCTTTTGAACAAGATATTTTTGATGTAGATAAACAAAAGGAAAAGGCCGTCCAGCATGTCCAAATTAACTTGTACTCTAAGCCAGGAGAGCCTTTAGTTAGCCTTTTTAGTATTTTTAAACAAAAAAACGTTAACTCTCCAGAGCAGTTATTAGTAGAGACCATGAATTTTGATGAAAATACAGGTCGCATTATTCGCTTTAATGAGCTTTTTGAAAACCCGCAATTAGCAGCCATGTTATGTGCCCGTGCTATTGAGGAGAAGTATACTTCTTTTAAATCACCTTTATTACCTGTAGTAGTAAGTGCCACTGAGCTTAATCCGTCCAACTTTATTATTACTGCTCGTGGCTTGCGCTTTTTCTTTGCCCCTGGACTAGTTAAGCCAAATAATAATATTGCCCAGAGCATATTTATTACTCTAGACATGCTTAAAAGTGCTAAGCCTAAGGATGAGTGGTGGTCAGGAAAATTACAGCCAATTACTGAGGCGGAAAAGAAAGCCTTAGCCAATTCTACTTTAAAAGATGTCATTGATTTAGACAGTGATTTTGCTGTTAGCGATAGTATTAACTCTTTAGACAACAAACAAATTGCTAATCAATCAGCCGCCAGCATTGGCGATAACTCTATAGAAGATCCAGCGGTCAAAGGCAAAAGCGAAACTATAGTTAAAAACAATCAACAGAAAAAACCTTAGCTAAAAAATTAAAATTTTGACATAGAGCTACAAGAAAAAAATGATAATTTTTGCTAACATGTCATTGTGTGTGAGTGCTAACTGGTCTTATTAAATGCTATGAGCAATAGTATGTGTGTTGAAGTTTTGCTTTAGCTGTAAGGTCATGTATTAGTATCATGCAAGATAATTCGATTTACAGTTTAGGGTAGCTAAATGAGCATGTGGGTCCAGTGGTGGGACTTGGTGTGCCGAATATTTTCGCATGACATGCTATCGATCTGTGTGGCTTTAACAGTCACTTAGAGTTAACTCGTATTGTCAACAATCTATTATCTTACTTATAAGGTGAGCATGTGCTTGTCTTTTAACTGTAAGAGTGTGTAAGGTTTTTTTCTAATTGATTCTTAAGGAGTATCCAAATGGGTGAGTTTGACCTTAGCATTGTTAAGAATCCAAGAATTTACGAGCAAAATCGTTTAGCTGCTCATAGTGATCATGAGGCTTATAGTAATTATCGTGAGTTATGTGATGGCTCTGATAATTCCTTACGTAAGAGCCTTAATGGTATTTGGTTCTTCCATTATGCCAAGAACTTTGGTCAAATGCCTCAAGGCTTTGAGCGTGATGACTTTGATGTGTCAGGATGGAGCTCCATTCGTGTACCAGGTCATTTTGAGACTCAAGGTCATGGCAAACCTCACTATACTAATGTTTGCTATCCATGGGATGGTCGTGAAAAGGTAGTTCCAGGTGAGATCCCAACTCGTTTTAATGCTGTTGGTTCTTATGTAACTTTCTTTGAGACCTCATGGGATTGGCAAAACTGCTTTATTTGCTTTGATGGTGTAGATTCAGCTTATGCTGTATTCTTAAACGGTCATTATGTAGGTTATGCCACTGGCTCCTTTACCCCATCAGACTTTGACCTCACACCATATTTACGTCGTGGTCAAAACCGTTTAGCAGTACGTGTCTTTAAGTACAGCTCTGGTTCTCATTTAGAAGATCAAGATTTCTGGCGCTTATCTGGTATTTTCCGTGGTGTACATCTTTATACCAAGCCAGCTATCCACTTAGAAGATATTTTTGTAAAGGCCACTTTAGATGATAGCTATCAAAAGCCATTATTATCTGGTCACTTAAAGTTATCTGCACCTGGTGCTGTTCAGCTTTATTTACTCGATAAGGAAGGTAAGGTAGCTAGCAACTACTTTGTAGTAGGCGATAATAACGAGTGTGATTTTACTTTAGATGTTAGCGCCTTAGACATCAAGCCATGGTCTGCTGAGCATCCAAATTTATATAAGTTAATCTGCCAAGTAGTTCCTGTTGAGACTGCTCAAAAGGTTAATGCCTCTTGCCAAGGTAGTGATGATCAAATCGACTTTAATACTGTTGTTGGTGCCTTAGACGAATTTTCTTTAGAGGCGGTAGCTTTATCTGTAGGCTTCCGTCGTTTTGAAATGATTGATGGCATTATGCACATTAACGGCAAGCGTATTGTCTTTAATGGTGTTAACCGTCATGAATTTAGCCCAATGGGTGGTCGTACCGTGCCTGAGAGCGAGATCTATGAGGACTTGCTCACCATGAAGCGTAACAATATCAACGCTGTACGTACCTCTCACTATCCAAACTCTTCTATTTTCTATAAGTTCTGTGATGAGTTGGGCTTGTATGTAATTGATGAGACCAATTTAGAGACTCACGGTACCTGGCAAGTATTAGGCGCTATCCGTCACGATGAGCATACCTTACCTGATGACCATGAAGAGTGGCGTGATGCAGTACTAGCACGTGGTCAGGCTATGCTAGAGCGTGATAAGAACCATGCCTGTATTTTAATTTGGTCTTGCGGTAACGAGTCTTTTGGCGGTAAGACTATTTTTGATCTTTCCAATTACTTCCGTGAGCGTGATCCATCCCGTTTAGTTCACTACGAGAGCATTTTCCATGATCGCCGTTTCAATGGCACCTCTGACATGGAAAGCCAAATGTACACCACTTTGGCCAATGTTAAGAAGTTCTTAGCAGAAAACCCACAAAAGCCATTTATCCTTTGTGAGTACACCCATGCTATGGGTCAATCTTGCGGCGGCATGAAGCTTTATACTGATTTAGCTAAGACTGATCCTCGCTATCAAGGCGGCTTTATCTGGGATTACAAAGATCAAGCTTTCTTAGTACAAAATCAAGACGGCGTAGAGTACTTTGCTTATGGTGGTGACTTTGATGATCACCCAACAGAGTTTAATTTCTCTGGCAATGGTATTACCTATGCTGATGGTTCAGAAACCTCTAAGATGGCTGAGGTTAAGTTCAACTACCAGAACTTTGTCTTAGAGCCAAGCAAAGAGAGCATTAAGATCACTAATTACTCATTGTTTACCAATGCTGATGAGTACGTATTACGTGTTTCCTTATTGTTAAATGGTACTGAAGTTCGCTACTACAATGACATTGTTTCTGTAGAGCCTGGAAAGAGCGCTCAGATTCCTGTTAACTTAGAGCTATTAGATGAAAGCTTGTTAAGCGGTGAGTTTGATAAGAGTGCTGAGTATGTAATTAATGCCAGCTTAATCTTAAAAGAAAGCACTCCTTGGGCATTAAGCGGTCACGTTGTAGCTTATGGTGAAAATATTATTTATAGCCCTGAGCAATACATCAATTTAGGCCAGAAGGATCATAATTTAGAGCTCTTAGACACTGGCTTTAATTACGGTGTAGTAGGTGATAACTTCAGAGTGCTATTCTCAGTAGGCGCTGGTGGTTTAGTAAGTTACCAAGTAAATGGTATTGAGTACTTATCTGGCATGCCAAAAGCCAACTTCTGGAGAGCTCCAACTGATAACGATCGTGGCAATAAGATGCCATTTAGAGATGCTGTCTGGCGTAGTGCAGGCTTATTCTCTAAGTGCGTAAGCCATAAAGCAGAGTCTTTAAGCGATTGCGTAAAAGTTTGCTTTAAGATGCAGCTTGCCACCTTACCAATTGAGGCTTATGTTGATCTTTGCTATAGCGTTTATGCTACTGGTCAAATTCGTCTTGATGTTGATTATAAGAAAGCAGAAGGCTTACCAGAGATCCCTGAGTTTGGTGTTTTAATGCCAATTAAGGCTCAATTTAACCAATTAGATTTCTATGGTCGTGGTGCTCAGGCTAACTACACTGATCGTAAGGAAGGCTATCCTCTAGGCTATTACACCTCTGATGTAGCAGATGAGTTTGAGCTTTATTTACGTCCTCAAGAGTGTGGTAACCACTGCGATACTCGTTACTTTATTGTTCGTGATAGCAAGAGCGATCACGGTATGATTGTAACTTGTGTCAATGAGCCATTTAACTTCTCTGCGCTACCATGGACTCCAAGCCAAATTGAAGAGGCCTTGCACCCATTTGAGTTACCAGATGTTAACCACACTATCTTAAAGATTAACTCTAAGATGATGGGCGTTGGTGGTGATGATAGCTGGGGTTCTCCAGTCTTAGATCAATACCGTATTGAGAACCAAGATTGCCACTTAAGCTTTGTTTTCCAAGGCTTCTAAGTCAAAAACACTAAATTTCAGCTAAATTTATTTTAGCTCCTACTAAAAAAGGCGAGCTTCTATTTAGAACCTCGCCTTTTTGCCTTTGTAGGCTCAAGCCAAGCCCAAGGCCAAGCCATAGGCCTTGGGTAGGTTTCCCTACCAAAATAAGTGTAAAACAAAATATATAGCATAATCACCATGTCGCTAACAGGTGTACCCATAGTGGTGGCTGTATTTTACAAGCTACTTAAGATGGAGAGATTAACACATCTTAAACACAATCTCTCCTACAAAATTATTAAGGACTTCATTATAAAATTATGACACTTTTGTCTCAATACTTTGATATCAAAACTAGTCATCGAGCTCTAGATGATTTAGTTAAGTCTTTATTTGCTATCAGTAAGCGCAATACATTCAATCTTGAACAAGTTTTATGACAGGATAAGCCGTACAGGGTATAAACCTGCAATTACCCTATCTTGTTTAGTGCCTTAGCCACAAATGCCTACATTAATAATGAATTAAAGGTACCCTCGTGTGCTAGGTTAGCTAAAAGCTCAATTGTTTATCTTATTCAATGTCATTAAATTGCTATAATGGCTTGTAGTTTTTCTCTTGTTTTTATTGGATATTGTCAGCTCTTAGAGCCGCCAAGCTTGTAATAATGGGATAGGTATAGTAGTGAACTCTTCATCCTCCTCTTCTAAAAACTCTAATCTCAAATCCCAGTCATCAGATTTAGATGAAAATATGGCTTTGCTAGAAGAGCTTGAGGCTGCTTTATCTGATAGTGCATCTTCAAGCCAAGAAAGCAAAGCTATTAATGCTGTTAACCAAGATGCAGTAGGGGATACAGACTCTAAGGTAAAGCAGCCAAGAAAGACTAATGCTAAGTCAAAGAGCACTACAACCAGTACTCTTAAAGATAGTGCTAGTGATGGCTATAGTGGTAGCAAAGATGATGTCTATGCAGCTGTCTATGAAGATGCTGGCTCTAATGTGGACTTAGAGGTCGACACAGGTAAAGCCTCTGATGTTGATGCTGACGCATCAGCTGGTGCATCCTCTGTTGTAGGTGGAGCTGCTAGTACTAGGACTAGGGCTAGAGTTAGGGCTCGTGTTAGCAAGAATAAGAGTAAGACTGGAGCCTCTGATGTAGGGGCTGTAGGTCGTGATGGGGGTGGCGCTGGCGCTGGGGATGGCGCACGTGCGAGCGCTAGTGCGCATGCAGGGGCGGGCGTTAGTGATGATGCTGTTGCGGTGGAGATGGGTGCAGAGCTTAAAGATGAGCAATCTGATAATAGTCATGAGGTGCTCTTTGGCTCTTTATCTCGCTCAGGCATTGGTATTTCTAAAGCTTTATTGCAAGGTAGTAGATTACAGTCACTAAAGAAAAATGTAACTACAAGTGATAACCCATTTTTAAATGTTGATCCACGTAGCTTACTGGCTGACAAAATAACCCATATCTCAGGTAAAACCTTAGATTTAGGCGCTTTAATTCATGATTTAAAGGAATTAGATCCTGATATTGTCAAAGCAGCCAATCAAGAGGGATTAAGTGGCTTTGCAGGAGCTGCTAATGACTTATTACTTTTTCGTAAGCTTGAGGAGTTAGGTGCTAATCAATTTTGTAATTTAACTATTAGTCAGATCCGCTCTTTAATTAAGAAAAGCATTCCTAAGCTTAGTGATAAGGTAATTTTAGAGTGCTATCAGTGCTTTAAATCTTGTATTAAAAATGGTGAGTTAGAGCGCAAGGTACAGTATTTAGCTGATAAATACCAAGTTACTATTCCTCATCAAAGCATTGAGGCCTTTTTATTTACTGACGATAGTGACTATCAAGGTAGCGAGGGCTTAATTGCCATTCGTAAGCTGGTAGTAGAGACTTATTGTAATTATGAAGATGAGATCTTAAAGCTAGTTAAGATCTTTGATATTAAAAATACCCAATTTTCTAAAGCCTTTGATGAGGTTACTTTCTACCAATATCTAATTGCTAGAAAGTCAGGTAAAGAGCATGATTTTAGAGTATATGAAGCTTTAGTAAAGCTTAAGAATCATATTGAGCTTTTTATCTTAATGAGAGGCGGCTTCATTAAAACTCAAGACTTTGCTATTTTCTCTGATAGTGAGTTAGTGAGTGATATTTATGATGATGACAGTATTTTCCAGCAGCACAGCTATCACTCTGCTAAGGAGCTGGTGCAATTAGAGCCTTGTGGCATGCACTTTTGCTATTTAGAGTCAGTGCTTAATCTTATTGTCTCTACCGATAGTGCTCGTGATTTGTTGTTAAACTTTATTAAAAAGTTTGGACAAATCTATATTAACAAGGCCTGCTCTAAGTTCTTCAATCCAACTATGGGGTTTGAATTTGATTTTGTGCCTTGCTTACTTAGCTATGTACAGGGTCTGTATGCCTGTCAGATTGGCTCTAATGCTTTTTATGAGGCCTCCCATAAGGTAGACGATTTAGAGGAAGCTCCTTTATTTTTCTATGAGCTCTTTTTAAACAATGAGAATACAGCCAATACTCCTGAGTACCAAATTGCCCTTAATAAGTTTAAAGAGGTAATGCCTGAGCACATCTCCAGTCACCAATTTACTGATGAGATGAAGGAGTGGGCAACCCATATTTATCACCAAGAATCTATTTATCGAGCCACCAAGGCTATGATTGGCTCTATTGTTACTTGCGGTCATCCGATCTCAAAAGACGAAAACTACTTAAATGAGCAAGTCGCATTTGAGATGATGGCCTTTTATAGTAAGTATTTAATTAATTTAGAGCGTAAAAAGCTTTATGCCCAGTTTGAGCAAGAAAAACATGATGGTGCTCAAGGCAGTGCCGAGCCAGAGGGCAACAGTGCTGATACTGGTGCGGGCGCTGGCGCTGCTGGTGCTGCAAGCGCTATGCAAGGCAGCAGCGATGGTGGGCATGATAGTGCTAGCGAGCATGGCCTTGGCCCAGGTCATGGTCATGGCCATGAGCATGAGCATGACCAGGGGCAGGAGCAGAGTCCAAGCAATAGCTCTAATGAGGAGTATGATAGCGAGTTTTGGTTATTGGGTGACAATGGCTTTGTGCCTTTGATTCCAGGTATGCCTGCGCTTAGTGCTTTTTTAATTGGCCGTGCCTTTACTTATGGCGAGCTGATGAGGGAGCAAAATAATACTTGGGGCTTTAGTGCTTTAACTTATGCCGATTATTCAGGTAATTATTTAGCCTCAACTTATTTGGCCCATTATTACCAAGCTTTATTTGACTCTAAGCTCAATGCGCAGGGCCAGCTCTTCTTCTTATATCATATGAGAGCTATTTTGGCTTTCCACTTGGGTATGACTAGTATTGAAGTACCATACTCTAGTCTTAAGCTTTACCATAACTATGATTTCCATATTTCTCATAAAGATATTGAGCTCTACTTTAATGCTTTAAAGGAGCAGGATGACTCCTGGGCACGTTTATTTAAGAAGAATCCTACCTTAACTCATAATAGTCGTTTTGAGGGCCGTCAGCCGCTCTTAAGTACTGTTTTTGGCACTATTGTAGGTAATAGTTTAATTTATCTGTGCGATTTAATTGAACAAAATCCTAAGTTTGGAGATTTTTACCACAATAGCTTACTCTTGCTCATTAATTTATTAGAGCGCTGCTTAAAGGCTGAATATAATCCTGTTGGCTGCTTTGCTATTTATCGTTTGTTAAAGGCTAATTTAACTGGTACTACCTATGGTTTGCAGGAGAGTTGCTTTGAAAAGTATTTTCCTCACTCTAGTGCTAGTGCCTTGTTATTCCATCAGCTGTTTCCTAATAGCGTTAAAAGTTCCAATTTTGATGATTTAATTGGTCAGGATTTTAACTCTGATGACATTGGTAATATGTTCTTACAGGTGGGTATGCTCTCTAGTGCTCACCGTGAGCAGGGTTATAATCTGTTAAATCATCATTTAAGCTCCTATAAGGGTAATTTTGCACCTTTAACAGAGCCTTACTTAGACGAGCTTTATCGTACTAGTGCTGGTCTTGGTAATGGCAATTCTTTATCGTACTTATCCGAAAGTGCCCATTGCTTAAATCAAGAGGAAGATAGCGAGTTATATGCCCTTATGGGAGCTCGCATTCAAGCTGGTCATTTATACAAAAAGCTTAGCCATTACTTTATTAAAAATGACATGAAAACTGAGCGTCGTCGCCTGGCGCATCAAATGTTTTTCATGCATCGCCCTTATGGTTTTTACGATTCATATTTAGTGCTAAAAGATAGAAAAGATAGAGTTAATGAGGCTCATACTTTCCTATTCTATGCAGCCTGCATGAGCGTACCAGAGGCTATTAGTGATTTAGAGGCCTTAGAGCAAGCTCATTTATTTGAGCCTTTGCCTTTTGTGGTCTATCTTAAATACTTAGAGCAACTAGCTAAGACTAAGGTAGAGGCCTTGCTGACTTTAAGATTGTTATCTCAAAGTGGCGGTATTTTACCTGTTAATTCCTTCTACTTTATGAAGTATTTGGAGCATAACCATGCTTTCTTTAGCAATTCTATGCTCAAAAAGGCCCTGCTTGATTCTGGACAAATTGATTTAGCTCTAGGCAGTGATCTCTACTCCTTACAAAGTTCATCTTGTTCTGAGCTATTTAAAGATGAGCAAGAGTATTTACGTTTAAATAGCTATGATATGGAAGGCAACTTTGCTACCTATCATCAGTTATTTGAGCGTGATTTTAATGTTGAGCATTTTAATGCCCATAATATTGGTGACACTGTAGTACAAGAAACAGTAACCAAAATGTTTGATAGCCTCGTAGCTGGTAAAACCCAGCTTGAGCGTGCCATTTTCTTAAACTGGCGTATGGCTGATAACTTCCCTAGTTATTTACAAGAGAAGGCCGAGGCTTTATCAATTAGTGTCGAGTCGGACAAAGATTTTGCAACCATCGATTCAGTAATGGCAGCTTATCGTGGAGCTTTAGATACTTATCCTTTATCGCTAAATATTTCCTTATGTACAGGCAAAAAGGATGCGCATATTTTAGATAGTAACAAGTCTATTGAAAGTGTAGTCAATAGCTTGGTTAAATCTGAGATTATTGGTAGCACTTTAGAGACCATGTATGCTTTTGCTTTAAATGCCTTACGTGGTCGTGGCCGTCCAAGTCCTCAGCACTTTTTAAATTTCTGTCGCTATTTGGCCAATACTGGCGATGCTTCAGCCATGCGCTATAGCCATATCTGTATGGATCCTTTAAATGTAGTGCCATATGGACAGACCTTTAATGAACATGTTGTTGAGGCCTATGAAAAGGATGTGGCTAATTGGTCTAAGTATTTTGCTAAGAATAGTTTTGATGGCCAACTTTTAGATCATATTGTTGAGTCAGCTACTGCCCGTAAAGAGCGTGACATTATTTTAAAAGCCTTAGATCAAAGCGGTTTAAATAATGGCTCTGCCTTAGCTGTGGGCGATGATAATACTCAAGGCTACGGTAGTGACCTTAATAGCATTATTTATAGTGATGTTAATCGTGATTATTTAAAGCTTTCAGTAGATAGCTACCAAGAGTTAATTAAATATTATCAAAGACAAGAAACTCAAATTAACAACCTGATTGCTCAAGACTGTCAGGATGATGCTAATGTTTTTGTTGGAAATTACATTAAACAATTGCATAAGCTCAATGAGGACTATTGGTTGCAGCAAAGTAAAGAGCAAACAGCAAACTTTGCTAATAATGAGGACGAAGGACTGTCGCTAGAGGTTTTTGGCCCTACAGCTACCTTTATTTTGCAATCTAATCGCTTTTCGCCAACCCAGCTCGTTGATTTAATTGAGCCTACCTTAGGCCCTAATCAAAAGATTAAGCTCTCAGCAGAGGTTAAAGGTAAACTTTATATCAAGTCATTTTTAGACTTTGTTTACTTTATGAAGATTAGAGGCTGGAATATTGTACAAAGTCTGGTATGTAGTCGTAATGGCTGGCAGCTCAATCGCAAAGCTAATGGCCCAGAGCGCTCTTTTGCTTCTTTATTAGCTAAAGATATGCTCACTGGTGCTCCAGGTGCTAAGGAGCGCTTTTTATACTATGTACAAAGCCATGGCTTTAAGTACCACTTAAATAGTGCCTATTTTAAAGAGAATGATAGTAGCCAAACAGCACGTAACTTTGTAACTGACGTTTTACAAATAGACTTAAAGTCTCCTAAATTTGAAGAGTTTTCACAATCAATGGACTCTGAGGGCTTTCCTGAGTTTAAAGCTCTCTTGCTTGAGGAGACTAATGGCTATATAGCTAGCAGACCACGTCTAAGTATCGATGGTTTTGAATACAATGCTCAAAGTGGTTATAGCTCTTTAGTGGATGATTTGGCCCCTGATTTAGTCCTCAATGAAAGTGAGGCTATTAAGGCCCGTGATGAGCTTAAGTTAATTGCAGCTACTTTAAATGATTTGGCAACGCAAGATTGTGCCTCTAAGAGTCATTATTTTACTTGTGCCGATCGCCTAATGGATCAAAATTATGGTTCTAGCTCTATTGTTACTAGAGCTATGATTGAGCGTATCGTAGGTATAGAAAATATTGAACGCTTAAATAACAATGATAAGCCATATTTAAGCTATACCTTTTACTCAGATCAGAGCATTGGCGCACACGATATGCTTAAGATGTTAGGAGTAAGCTGCTCTATCTTGCCATATCGCCTCATGAGCGGCATTGATCCTAAATCTCGCCATTTAATCCTTAAAAATTCCTTGCAGTTAGGCTCTGAGGCTGTAGATTTAAATACTTCGCAACTTTACGGTATTGATAAAGATACTTCTATTAGCCGTTGGCATATGAGTAAAGAGCAGTTACTTTGCCATAACGCTAATGACACCTCTTTTGATCATGCTAAGCTGCACGATAGCTTGTACTCAAGTTACTCTAATGCCCTTTATAAAGAAGATAGATTATGCGTAAGCCTAGCTATGCTTTATGATCAAGGACAAGGGCAAAATAATAAAGCTAGTAAAGAAACAGCAAATGCAAATCAAGTGGCAGCTGATAGTGGTGCATATGAGCCTGCCACTAAGAGCTCCAATAGCCAGATGTCTCATGGCTCCCATGCTGCATTTAAGCGTCAGCAGGCCAAATCACAGGCTTGGTCTAATGATATTTCTTTTAATGCCCATGAGCGCTTAGAGCAAGTACTATCTGAGGACGTGGGGCTGCAAAGCGATGATATTGCCGATGAATTAGCCAAATATGTAGAGGCCTCTACTGCCAATGTCGCTTTTGCTAATCACGATGGCGCAAAGGGTACAAGCGCCAGCGCACGCACTGGCGCACGCACAGGCGTAAGCGCCAGCACCAGAGTAGGCTCTACCTCCAGCGCTATCAATGGCGCTAGAGCAAGTGATAGTGCTAGCGTCAGCGAGCATCTGGATGGCATTCATGCGCTAATTAATGATAGAGAAATCTTGGAGCATGAAAGGGAGTCGAGCCTAGATGGGCAGGGTGTTGATGCTCGTCAAAGAGTGGCTAATAGTAAGCTTTCTAGTGAGGAGAAAAAGCTCTTAGAGTGTATTTTATCTCACAAGGAATATCATGGCTCTTTATTGTCCCGTCGCTATGCTGTGCATGCTAAGCAGGTATTAGAGCAAGCTCATATAGTTAATGAAAAATACTCAAGCCAAGCTGCCATGCTCGTAAGAGATAGCAAAGATCAAGATGGTATGTTGATAGCTGAGCGCATTAAAAATTCTAAGGGCCAGACCTATCAAGAGCGTGCGTGGGATCTATTATCTAATCAAAATGAAGGGGATGGAAAGGCCCGTGCCCCATACAGTGACGAGGTAACCTCAGAGCGTAGTCTTGACGAGAGTATGATTTATGATCGTCTTAAGACTTTCTTGGGTAGTAATTTAAGCTTTGGTTACGATAGTAAAGACCTGGATAAGGTTACTGGCCTTGCTGATACTCAAGATAATAGTAAAGATAGTGATCTCAATGAAGCTCAGCGTCGCCTCCATCAGGCTATCAAGGATCCTTCTTCCTTGCTAGGTATGATTTTCTCACGGGTGTGGGAATTTGATGAGAGCAAAGAGGAGCAATATACCCGTCCTCATATGTTTTATGAGGATGAAAACCCGCTACATGTCTATATTTACCTCTTGCTTAACATTATTAATGCTCATGAAAACTATGAAGTGCGCTTAGTAAATGAGGAAGGCTATTTAGATGCTCTTTATAGTCAGGGCTATTTTTATGGCTGTAGTGATTTGATTGACTGTGCCTTTAAGCACACTGTTTATGAGTCTTACCGCTATCGTTTTGAACGTGAATTGGTTTCCAAAGAGGTTAGTGCCAGCATTTCTAACCTAGCAGGGTCTATTTTAGAGCGTATCCTAAGTCAAAATGATTTAGCGATATTTTATAAAGCCGATCTTAATGAGGTAAATAGCCAAACTCAAAAAATAGCTGAGCATTTTAAAATGCCTAAGACTACTCCTAAGCGCTATTTACTTGAGGCTTTAATTAACTATTCAGACGAGCAGGTAACTAAGAGAAGCCGCTATTATAAAGCACTTATTAGCGCCAATACTGACCAGCTAGAGGCTCATAATTATGAGGTTATGCTTGATGATAGCTTGCAGCACCAGGCTTTTTATGACTTGTTTAATTGCCAGGCTATGCTCTCTTGTGCGCCTAATGTCATGCATTGGCTTTACCAGCATAATTTTAAAGGTATGGATATAGGTACTATTGATCCTAATGCCTTTATTTGGTCACAAGAAAGCTCCTATACCAAAGAATTAGCTAAGAGCATTCAAGGGGATAACCATATTAATACTTGCTCAGAGCAAGTACAAATAGCTACTGGTCTGTTAGTAGATAGTCCTGAGCTTGGCTATCAAAATGTTAAATTGGCTAAGTTCCACAGTACTCTTACTAAAGAACAAGATTGTCGCCGTTTAAGCTATATTGAAAAAACTCATGGTATAGGGGTTAATTACGAGCATTTAGATAAAGCACAGCATAATCAGTTAGATGCTTTAACCTTGAAGTTTATTAGGATGCAAGATGTCTTACAGGTGGCTATTAGCTCTCAACATCATGAGGTAATGCCTTTTGCTCCTGAATACATTTATGCAGGTTTAATTATTGGCGATGATCGTCCTTGGTCAGGCAAGTACGAAGAGCAAAGTAATCACTTAGCAAAGCAATGTAGCTTGCTTTATGGCTATGATCCTATTAGAGGTACTACCTTGGGCTCTTATCGTGCCTCAGTAGCCTTTGACGAGGAAGATAGGGCATTTTATGAGCAATATTTTGCTGATAATCCTTTAGAGAGTAAAACTAGCGACAAAGATTTGGTTGATAAGCTAATTTTTGCAGGTCGCCATAAAGATGCTTTTGCTATTCACAATTTGCTCTTAGATCAATTAGAAAGTGAACAGTCGCCAACTGATCTCAATCATATTGGTGAGCTTGATGAGCGTTTGGCTGCCTACGAGTATGCACAAATCTTAGGGCTTAAGTACTTTGTTTACGATGCGGATAATTACTCAGATATTATGAGTAATGTCATTATTAGTAATGTTTGTCCGCCTAAGGACATTCCTCTTGAAGACTCAAGCTTGCAAGAGGCTAATCACGGCTCTTTAATTCAAAAAAGCGCAGGTATGTACGTGCCTGTAGATAATGACTTACAAGAAGATGAAGACAGCTATGATTATGAGGAGCTTTATGGAGAGTGGGATCAGGAGCTTGAGAGTAATCCTACCCAAGAGGAACTTGCCATTGAGTACGAACAATATGCCAATGATCCGCAAGTAGAGCCTTTAGATAATTCATTAGATAGCCAAAGCGCTCAGGTACAAGATTTATCAGGTATCTATTTAACTACTGATGTTCAAGGCAAAGCTAGTAACTATCAAGATGGCTTAGCCCAAGAAAAAGAAGATTGCGAAAAGCAAAGTCGCAATAAGTACGGCCCAAGTCCTTTAAGAGACCCGCAAGATGAAGGTCAAATTGATGATTTGCTAAATAACTCTTTTTGCAATTGTTATGACAACTATGGTGATTGTTACGAGGATGTAGGAAGTTTTGAGAAAAAAACTCCTAACGAAAACTCTAGTAAAAAGAAAAAGGCAAGCAAAAACGCCTCTGCTAAGATCAAAATTGAGCCTTACGAGCGCATGTCTTTAGAGGAATTGTTGCGTGAGATGCCAGAGTCATATGAGAGCATTGATGATAGCAATGACGATGAATATCAGGATTCATGGGATGAAGAGGAAAACGACGATCCTATGATCATGAGTTATGACCAAATGGAAACTTTCTCTAAGTTTTTAGCTGAGCAAAATATCAACCCAATGGATATTGAAGGCATTGCTGATGCCCTAGTAAAGAACCATTTTGATATTTTGGATCAAAAAGGTCTCTCCCATGATGATATTGTGCGCACAATAAGCGAAAATAACTTTAATTTTGATGAGCTGGACGCTCTAAAAGAAATTGACCAACAAAGCTCTTTGCGCTCTTCTCAAGAGCAAATTACTAGCGATGATACTAAAGATAAGAGCTCAGTATCCAAGCTAGAGCTTGCTCACCATGAGGCTCAAAAAGACAAGGAGCAAGATGTCTTAATAGGAGAAAACCCTAATAGTGCGCCTAAGGCTAAAACTAAAGGCAAGACTAAGGTCAAGGCCAAACCTAAGGCCGATCCTCAGGTTTAGCCCCAGGCTCTGCTTATATCCTGGCTATGGGGAGCTTAGCTCCCTTGCCAAGGTTATGGAGCTACCCCTCAGGCACGGCCCACAATCACAGCCTGTGGGTCTGCTCAAGTAGGCTGTGCCTGTGGGAGGCTGTGTCTTAGGTAGTTATTCTTATTGGGCAGCTTAAGTGGTGCTTTAGAGCTGTTAATTTTGGGAGTTATTTTTTGTTATGCAATATTTATTGAAGGTCACTATTTTAGGTGTTAAGCATCATGTGTTTAGAGTGGTCTCAGTTGACGGTGCAGCAGATATTGAGCATGTGCTCAATTTGTGTGATCTTTCATTTGACTATGCTGGCTATAACACTAAAGAACTCTATTTTGCCAAAGACTATGATAGCTTTACTAAGATGGCTTTAGATTATCAGCCTTATGATGAAAATCGCTATGGCCCAAGTGGTAAAGAGTTTGACTCGTTTTGGCATCAGCAGGTGGAGCTTAGCAAGTTAAATACTTTTGCTCTCAAGCTTTGCGATAATAAGAGTGACTTTATTAAGCCTTTTGATGAATTAATTGAAGGTAAAATCGCTCTTTACCAAGAGCATATTGCTCCACGTATTACTGATTTACAAAAGCACTTTAAGTTTATTTATGTACTAAATGGTGTACAGCATTTAGTTGAAGTTATGACTAGCTCTGAAAAGTTAAAGTGCTTTTTACCAGCTGCTTTAATGGGCGAGGGCTTAATTGAGGATAGCGATGAGACTAAGCCTTTATCTTTAACTATGCTCAATGAATTTTTAAGTGCCCATGAAAATGATGAAAATTTTGATGATGGCTTAAATTTAAAGGATTGTACCGCCCGCTTAAGAGCTTTAGGCGCACAACGTAATAGTGATAATATTAACAACGCTATAGTCAAAGCAGGCGCAAAGCCATTAAACTTTGTAGCCGATTAATTACAACTTATCTTTGCAACTAAAAGTTTTTGGTTAAAGATAGGTTTGCTTGGCAATTACATGGCATAAGCCATGGCCGATACCATGGCTTATGCCTTGCCAAGCTTAGAAAAGAGCAAAGTTACCTTTGCTTGTAATCTCTTAGTAAAGGAGCATGTCTTAAGATGTGCCTTTGCTAAGCATTATGCTTAATGCCTGAATGATGAATAATGGCATTAGGCCCATATTTTAGGAGTTAGGATCATTATGGCTTTAATTACGCTCAAAGATATCGTTATGCCTCAGGAGTTTGAACTTCCTGCTAAGTTATCTGCCCAAGAGCTAGAAAAAGATAGTAGCTTGTTCGAGCAAGCTAAAGAAGCCATTAAAAAGCATAAGGCTTTATTAATTGCTCACTATTACACTACCCCAATTATTCAGCGCTTAGCTGAGGAAACAGGTGGCTTTATTGGTGACTCTTTAGAAATGGCTCGTGTAGGCAAAGAGAGTCCTTTAAACACTGTAGTAGTAGCTGGTGTGCGCTTCATGGGTGAGACTGCAAAGATCTTATCTCCAGAAAAGACTATTTTAATGCCTGACATGGGTGCTGAGTGTTCTTTAGATTTATGTTGTAAGGGCTCAGAACTTAAGCGCATTAAAGAGGCTCATCCTAATGCGACTGTAGTGGCCTATGCTAATACCTCAGCAGAGGTTAAGGCTATGTCTGATTGGATTGTAACCTCATCCTTAGCTGTAGAGTTAGCTGATTACTTAAAGGGTCGTGGCGAGGAAATCTTATGGGTGCCAGATCGTCATTTAGGTGGTTATATTGCTAATAACGCTAAGACTCAAGTTATTACTTGGCCTGGTCGTTGTATTGTTCACGACTCTTTTGAAGCTAAAGAAATTGCTAAGTTAAAAGAGCAAAACCCACAAGCTAAGCTCTTAGTACACCCAGAGTCTCCTGCTGAGGTAGTAGCTCTTGCTGATAAGGTAGGCTCAACCTCTCAATTATTAGCCTTTACCAAGACTGATGATGCCCAAACTTATTTAGTTGCTACTGAAAGAGGCATTTTCTATAAGATGCAACAGGCTTGCCCTAATAAGACCTTTATCGAGGCTCCTGTTGGCCCTCGTCCAGGTGTTTCTTCTTTAGATGGTGCTAAGTGCCCATGGATGGCTTTAAACACTTTAGAGAAGATTATTGAGTCTTTAGAGGGTGACGAGCAAGTTAAAGCTAAGCACAGCATCGAAGTTGATGAGAGTGTACGTGTTGATGCTATGAAGCCTCTTGATCGCATGTTGAAATTTGCCGCTGCCATCAAGTCAGGTAACGTACCTAACGATCTTTAGTAGCTAATTTTCTTTATTATTTAAAGAAGGGCCAGCAAGACTAACCATCTTCCTGGCCTTTTTACTTTGACAAGCCCATTACCATGCTTGTTTGGCTAGTCTTGTTTTCTTAGCTTTAGGGCTTGCATTGGTGGGCATAGCCCTTAAACACCAAGTGTCTTGGCCTTGGTACATATCATGAAAGTAGGGATATACAGGTCATATAGGTATGAGATTTTATTAGGCAATCTCAGTATTGAGTAGTAAGCCGTATTTGCATATAATTTCTATATTGTGTAATAAATTTATTTAGTGAAGGGGTGCTGGATATGCAGGTATGCTACAACAAGCTATGGAAACTTTTAATCGACAAAAACATGAAAAAGAAAGAGTTAGCCGAAGCTGCTGGTATCAGTAATTCTTTAATTGCTAAGTTAGGCAAGAATGAAAATGTGACTGTGGAGGTTCTCGTGAGAATATGTTCTGCACTTGACTGCAGAATTGAAGACATTCTGGAGTTAGTTCCAGAAGATAAAAAGTCTATCTAGGGAAATTTGTCATGCAAATCATTGGGATACAAATTCTGCATTTCTGATGTAATCTTATCTTTCGAGCTTTTTTGTATTTGCGTTGGGGTATTGTGTGGTGTCCTAAGTTGCGAGAGCTTAAGTTGAGAGATAGGGGGCTAACCTTGGATAGTAAAAAGGCCTAAAGCTATATTAGCTTTAGGCCTTAGCGTTTTTATGTTTGAAATATTAAAGATTAAAAAGGCACATTTAATTAACTCAAACTTCTCCCGCACTTTTAAGCAAAAACACGGAGTTCTGCCTAGCAAGCTCCATGAGCAAGCCATGCAGTCTCAGCTCCTCACTACCAATAATCAAACATGGCCTTATAGAGGGTAGATCTATAGTTGGTCGCAAGAGTAAGTTTGCCGCCCTATAGGTGAAAATAGCGTTTGGACATGCAAGAGTAAAAGCTAATGTTCTGTATCAAGCCTCTGCACGCTGCAGCACGTCGCTAAGGAACTGTAACCAATTAATTTGACCTTCTTTTAGATGTTTTTGCTTTAGTAATCTAATACTAGAGCTTGTAAACAACCAAATTAATTGATTACAGTTCCTAAGCAGTGTACGAGGCGCAGGGCGGCGTGCGTGGCGCAGCACGGCGCAGAGCGGCGTGCGGGCTGTGGCGGGGGCTAAATGAAACTTTCTTTTAGTCAGGTGTGAGAGGCTAGCTTTGTGCTAAGCTTAGAATGATAGGCTAGTGGTAATTAGTACGAGAATAGCAAGGAGTTAAAATGCACGGAAAGATCTCTACCTACGACAATAAGAAAGGCGAAGGTCGTGTACAGGCTGATGACGGTCATATTTATTGGTTTAATAATGACTGTATTGCCCGTCAAGAAGATTGTGACTACCTGATGATGGATGTAGAGGTAGAGTTTGAAGTTGGTCTTAAGCAAGTAAAAGATCGTAAGACTAACCAAATGGTGGAAAAGCAAGCTGCATTAGAGCTAACCGTTTTAAATCCTCAAAGCCTAGATGAGCACAATATTTTCTATAGTGAGCCATCCTCTTTCCTATATGAAAAGGAGGATTTAGTAGAGGGCTTTGATGTTTTAGACCGTGGTTTATACTCTTTATCACGCTCAGATCGTACTGAGGAGAAGGCTCGCTACCGTTTAACTCGTGATTGCCTGGAGTATGGAGCTAACTCACTAGTTTCTTATAAGGTAGATGTTAAGTTAAAAAATGCTTTTGGTAATGGTTATAACATTTACACCGTAAGTGGTGTGCCTGTAATTTTAGGTAGACGTGATAATAATGGTGATTTGCGTAGTAGCGATTTAAAGAACCGTTTAGATCAAACTAAGATTAAAAAGGCTCATGAAATCTTAGTTAATACTCGTATTGGCAAAATGGTGATTAAGGGTTTAGCCGCATTTATGCTCATTATTTTTGCCCTAGGCTTTTTCTTAACTGGTGGCATTTAACCCTATGTAGAGGGCCAGTAGGGAGACAATGGCACCTGGCACCTGGTTAGCTTTCTTTTAGTGCTCTATAGGGGCTATATGGGCTCATGGCGCATATAGGGCTAATGTGTTGTGGCCATGAGGCCAATAGGCCCAATAGGCCCAATGGGCCGTTAGGCTCATTGGGGATATTGGTGCTATTGGGCTGTGGGGAGTGAGGTGGGCTTTTGTGAGGGGAAACAGCTCATCTAAGTTGTGGTGCTTGTGTTAGGGGATTGATAAAAAGGCATTGCAAAATTGCCCTGTTGTCTTTATTATATTAGCGCATGCTAACTTAGATAAGATAAGGCTAACTTGGTGATTATTATGGATAATTTAATAATTGGGTTAATTATTGCTGTCATTGCGCTTCCTTTCTATTTTGGTCTTAAGAAGATTGCAGTTATGTTTGGAAGTAAAAATTCCTGTGGTTGCGGTAAGTCAGACTGTGGTTGTGGAGGCTCTGCAAAGGGCGTAAATAAGGCAAGTTCAAGCCATAATAGTGACCAAAGCTGTAATTGTCAGGTTGATAAAAGTGGACGTGGCTCATTAAAGCCATAAAATTTTCTCAATTTATGTACTTGATTGATTTGGTTAGCTTTTGCTACCTTTTTAGGCTCAATATGTGAGCTTGTCGGCAAGCTTGCTAAAAATAGCAGAGAAAATCCAAAGATTTATCCTATGTGCTAGTCTTTTATGACAAGTTGCGATATGCTTTATCATATTTGCTAAGGTACTATGCAGTTTTTTAGTTGTAGCGAACTACTATAGCTCACAGCATTTAAAAAGCGTTAAGTGCTTTAGACCATACAGGGGTTGCCAAACTTATTTTCAAGCACTGATTGTTAGTTTTTAAATGATATTTATCAATTAACTTAAATAATATGTGCTAGCCTTTATGAAAGGTATTAATCGACTTCTATTTTTTGGTAAGATAGGAGTTGTCTTTAATGGCAAAGTTTGAGTTTATGAAATAGCTCCTGTTAGTTGCTAATTGCTGTTAACAGCATGCTTAGGACAAGTTGAGGATAGCCATGCAAAACCAAGATTCGGTATACAGTCAGATCGGAGACCTTACCGAAGAAACTGTACAAAAGCTTGAGCAAAGCGGCTTGCGCATGACAGTGCAAAGACGCCACATCATTGATATCTTAACCAAGAGTCAATGTACCTCCCCTAAAGAGCTCTGGTACGAAGCTAGACAATATGTACCTGATTTAGGTATTGCTACTGTTTACCGTCTCATTAATCGTTTAGAGCAGATTGGTGTGTTAGCTAAAACTCGTAATTTAGGTATTAATCGTGTAATGCCTCAATTAGGAGTAATCACTGATGTTAATGGCCAGGTAGTACGTCCACGTAATAATGTCCAATTATCAGAGTTAATTCGTCTAGGACTTATTTCTCACGGTGTAATTGGTAACAATAACAAGATTGAAATTTCACTAGTAGGCGAAAGCATTAATATTGTAATTACCTCATAGTAATTAAAGACTGCATTCTAGTGTCAGAAATTAAGGGCTTTTAGATAAGCCCTTAGTTTTTTGTAGCTACTAATAGTGCTTTCTTTTATCGCTTTTTGTGCTTGTAAAAGCTTTGTTTATTAGCTTTAATAATTAAATAAACTGCCATAGGAACTTTGTTCCACTTACCCTTTAGGAAAAACCAATATAGGAGAGAAGCGTTTGACTTGGTCTTAGAGACTTAAGTTAGTGCTTTTAAATTTTGCGATGACCAACGGCGTTAAGATTGATTTAGAAAAACCAACACCATTGACTGTATTAAATGCTGTACCTGAGGTTCCAAATAAGGGTTCTAAAGAGCATGGTATTGCAGAGTCTGGAGAAACTTATTTAGAGGCCATTTTATTAATCAAGGAGCGCACTCAAAGTGGCTTAGTGCGAGCTGTTGATATTGCTAACGAATTAGGCTTCTCTAAACCAAGTGTTTCTCGTGCTTTAAGTCAGTTAAAAGAAAAGGGCCTTATCAATATCGAAATGTCAGGAGCCATTATTTTTACTCCTGAGGGCTTAAGCTACGCTAAAAAAGTTTTCCAGCGTCATCGCATTTTAACTTACTTCTTACGTTATGTGCTTGAGGTTCCAGCATCCCAGGCCGAGCAGGATGCCTGCCGTATTGAGCATGTCATTTCAGATCTTACTTTAGAGCATATGATTGCCTACTTAGATAAGCAAAAGATGCTTCCTGAGGATTTACTTTAGTTAATACACGCACGGTTTAGCCGTGCGTTGTTGTTTTAGGCAGGCTACAAAATCTAGCTGCCTAAGAGCATTTAGCCAACCTAAGAACAGTGCTTGAGCACAGATGCCTGTTTCGTGAGCTTAGAGCTTAAGTAAGACTAGCAAGTTTAGCGCAGCATGGAGTGGTGGAAGGACATGCCAGGCTTGTCACGGCGTGGGCGTTTAATATAGTCAGTTTCAGCATCGACATCAGCATAGCTGTTGCCATACTCATCATCAGTATCAGTCTCATGCTCATTTTCTCCTAAAGGGCCCTTTTTAAAGAAGCGGGAGAGGATGTTGTATTTCTCTCCATTTTCAAAGAGCTTTAAGAAGCGCTCTATCATGACAAATGACAATACTTGGGCCTGCTGTGCGGCCGCCAAATCATCGGCGTTATTAGCTGCACTAGCATTAGTGTTGTTCATTAATAAAGAGTTATTACGATTGCGAGTACGTAACTCAATCATCTCATAAAGTTTTTGCAACATACCAAGTGAAATCATTACTGAAGGCTGGAGAGCCGAGGCTTGGGTAGTGCTAATAGTTTTTGACATATTAAGCACTTGCTGCATCAGAACATTTTGCTGGTTTAACAGCTTAAAGTCCTGCAAATTGCTTGTGGAGCTCAAATTTCCAGTAGCATTAAAGGATGCAGTAGCTACATTAGCCTTAGCTGCACCAGTAGCGCTGTTGGCCTGGTTAAGGTTGCTACCTGAGATTGAAGTTGAACCTGAGCTTAAGTTTGATGAGTTTTGGCTGTGGCTTGGGCCTAGATTAGTGCCCTGATTAGAGCCTGGCTTATCTTGAGGGACTGTTTGGCCATAGCTAGGAATAGTGGTTGGTTTATGAGCATTCATGCCCTGCTCCATAGCCAAGGCACGATTAAAAGCTTGTTGATCGCCTTTATGTGCGCTTTGAGACAAGCTTTGATCTAATTGTTTGAGCAATTCTAAAGCGTGAGAGGAGTTAGACACTAAAGGCATGTTGATACCTCCAAGGCAAAAATTGCATGCTAATTTTAGTACTCAATAAACAATCACTAAAAACCAGTATTTTAGCTAAGATACAGCAAAAATAGCGCAAATTTTGTACCAACTTGCAGCCTTTAAATAAGATTACTCTTATCTCCCCTGACCTCTAAGCAAACAAGCGCACTAGATTGTTTGCTCTCTATCTTGCTAACTTGCAAGCATGCGTGTGCGCTCGCTTGTTCGTTAGCTTACTTGCATGTGCGGGCACTTGTAAGCTTGTGTACAGGTCGACTTGCGTGCGGCTCTCTTGCCTTTGCTAGTTTTTGCTTGCTCCTACTCTTATTAACAGTCTCTATCTAACTGGAGCAAGGGGGTAGCTGCTTTACTTTGCCTTGACTAGCTCTGATAGTTGGTTGGTTGGTTAGTTAGTCTTGTTGAGGCTAGTGATTATTTGATGAGCTCTAAGCTAGGCTTCTAAGAGTAAGTTTTAGTGCATATCTTGGGCGGGCGATAAGGGATTGCTTTTTTGGCTTAGGGTGGTAATGCTTTGTTTTAGGGCAGTTATGGGAGAGTTTTGGGGGATTTGTCGGGTTTTTATGATAGTTTTTCTTATAGATACTTGCTTTTGAGGCATTGCTTTAAATTGAGGCAGAGATGCCCAAGATGGACGCACTATAGTGCCTTATTTAAACGCTCTTGACAAAATTTAGGAAAAACGCCGACAATAAGTTCTTAGCTATGTAAGCCCTAATTTGGGGCGTTAGTAATACATAGCATTTGATTTGGCGTTTATTCCTACATGTTGTTGTTTTGTGTAGGTTTCTAAGGTTAGTACAAAAGCACTTTTACTTCCTTCTGCCTGAACATAAGCCAGATCTTAGCTTTATTTGATTGTCATTATGAGCTTAAAGATCGGTTGGGTGGTTGTAAAGTAGGGTGCTTGTTGCTTTTTATACGGAGTAGATTTTATGCGAGTCTTAAAATTTGGTGGAACTTCTGTCGCTGATGCGCAACGTGTTATTAATGTCTCTGAGATTGCTATTAACACCTCCATACAAGTTCAGACAGCTTTAGTCTTATCTGCTCCTGCTGGTGTGACTAATATTTTAGTATCCATGGTAAAAAGTGCGTTAGCTGGTAGTGATTGTAAAAACGAGTTTAACGCCTTAGACCAAATCATTCGCCCTTTAATTACTAATCTTTCTGCTCAATATCCAAAGTTTGAAGGTGAAAAGGTATTAGCTTTTTACGAGGATATTGTAAGTGAGTTACAGCGTCGTGTTAGTGGTATTACCCTTTTAGGTTCTTGCCCTGACCCTGTGGCTGCTTATATTGAATGCCGTGGCGAGGCTCTTTCTATTGCCATCATGAGCGAGTTATTGCGTGCTCGTGAGCAGCAGGTGCAAGTAATTGACCCTGTAGAGATTTTAGTATGTGATGGCAAATTCTTAGAGTCATCAGTTGATATTGAGGCTTCTATTGAGCGCTTTAAGCGTTTGACTATCGATCCAAAAGCTATTGTATTGATGTCAGGCTTCTGTGGCGGTAATCGTCAAGGCCAGTTAGTACTGTTAGGCCGTAATGGCTCTGATTACTCAGCCGCTTGTTTAGCTGCCGTGTCTAAGGCTCAATGCTGTGAAATTTGGACTGATGTTGACGGTGTTTACAGCTGTGATCCTAGAGCTGTTCCTGATGCCGTATTGCTACGTCGTATGTCTTATAAAGAGGCTATGGAGCTTTCTTATTTTGGTGCTAAGGTGCTTCACCCACGTACCATTACTCCAATTGCTCAATACCGTATCCCATGCTTGATTAAGAATACCTTAAACCCACAAGGTGAGGGTACTTTAATTTCCGAAGAAACTGATCGTAACTTAATTACCAAGGGCATTTCTGACCTTAAGAATGTCTCTATGATCAATGTCTCAGGCCCTGGTATGAAGGGTATGGTAGGTATGGCTGGCCGTCTGTTTAGCTGTATCAGCCGTGCTAATGTTTCTATTGTTCTTATCACCCAGTCATCTTCTGAGTACTCTATTACTTTCTGTGTGCACTCTGAGGATGCTTTTGCAGCACGTAGTGCCATTGAAGAGGAATTTAAGCTTGAGCTTAATGCCCACTTATTAGATCCAATTGAGATCCAAGATAAGAAGGCTATTATTAGCGTAGTTGGCGAGGGTATGAGAACAGCCAAGGGCGTTTCCTCTAAGTTCTTTAGAGCTCTAGCTCAGGCTAATATCAATGTTAATGCTATTGCTCAGGGAAGTTCTGAGCGTTCTATTAGTGCTGTAATTGATGGCTCCAAGGTCTCTGAGGCTGTATTTAGCTGCCATACTGCTTTCTTTAGTGGTCGACAAATTATTGATCTTATTATCGTTGGCGTGGGCGGTGTTGGTAGTGCTTTATTAAAGCAAATTGAAAAGCAACGTGATGAGCTTAAAAAGCGCAATGGTATTGAGATCCGTGTTATTTGCGTAGCCAACTCTACTAGCTTTGTTAAGGATCCTGTAGGTCTTAAGGTAGAGCAAGTAGAGACTATGCTCAAGGGTAGCCAAAATGGCCCATTTACTATTGAAGAGGCTAAGCGCTTAGTAGATGATTCTCACTTAGTAAACCCTGTATTTGTTGATTGTACTTCTTCTGATGGTATTGCTCTTTCTTACTTAGAGTTAATGCAAGCTGGTTACCATGTAGTGACCCCTAATAAGAAGGCTAATACTAATAGCTACGAGTACTATACTGGTTTACGTAATATTGCTCAAAAGTGCCGCCGCAAGTTCTATTATGAGGCTACTGTAGGTGCTGGCTTACCTGTAATTAACACCTTACAAAACTTATTAGCCGCAGGCGATCGCCTCATTGAGTTTAATGGCATTATGTCAGGCACCTTATCTTATATCTTTGGTCTCTTAGATGAGGGTAAGAGCTTATCTCAGGCTACTAAAGATGCTTATGAGCGTGGTTATAGTGAGCCTAACCCTCGTGATGATTTAGAGGGTATGGATGTAGCACGTAAGCTATTAATCTTAGCCCGTGAGTGTGGTTATAAGTTAGATTTATCTGATATTGAAGTTGAGTGCCCTGTGGATGTTAAGTACCTAGAGGGTAATAATGCTCAAGAGGTATTAGAAAACTTAAAGGGCGCTGATGAGGAATTTGCCAAGAAGGTTGAGCTAGCTAAACAAGAGGGTAAGGTTTTACGCTATGTAGCAACCATTAAAGATGGTGGTAAGTGCTCTTGTGGTATTAAAGCTGTAGGCCCTGAGGATCCTTTATTTAAGGTAGTAGGTGGTGAAAATGCTCTATCCTTTACCTCAGCTTACTATCAGCCAATTCCATTAGTAATTCGTGGTTATGGTGCAGGTACTGAGGTGACTGCAGCTGGCGTGTTCTCTGATATCTTACGTTTACAAAACTGGACTCGTGAAGCCTAGTTCTAGGCGCTCATCGACCATTGTTGATTAGGGTTAAGCTCTATTAGTTGATGGAGCTTAACCTTATGAGGTCATGAATTTAGGAGCTTATTATGTCTAAGGTTTATACCGCCTATGCGCCTGCCTCTTCTGCCAATTTATCGGTAGGCTTTGATTTATTAGGTATTGCTGTTCGTCCTATTAATGGTCAGCCATTAGGTGACTTTGTTAGCTCACGAGAGCTTGATAAGGATGAGGTCGGCAATGCTGGTTCTAATTTACTATTAAAAACAGAGGGTCGCTATGTTAATAAATTGCCAAGCGATCCTAAAAAGAACATTGTTTTTGATGCTTATGAGCTTTACCGCTCTAAATTACAAGCCAAGGGATTAGAGGCTAAACGTCTTGAGCTAGTGCTCCAAAAGAATTTACCTGTATGCTCAGGTTTAGGTTCATCAGCCTCCTCTGTAGTAGCCGCAGTATTAGCTATTGATGCCATTCATGATAACTTTTTAGGCGAAGATGGCTGTATGCAAATGATGGGTGAGCTTGAGGGTAAAATTTCAGGTTCCATTCATTATGACAATGTAGCCCCATGCTATTTAGGTGGTATGCAATTTATTATGAATGAGGGTGGCCATATTAGCCAAAATATCCCTTATTTTGATAATTGGTATTGGGTACTGTGCTTCCCAGGCATCAAGGTTTCTACCTCAGAGGCCAGAGCCATTTTACCTGCTCAATATTTAAGACAAGATGTGATCACCTTTGGTCGTCGTCTTGCTACCTTTATGCATGCCTCTTATACCAAGAATGAAGCTTTAGCTACCTCATGTTTAGTAGATGTAGTAGCAGAGCCTTATCGTGCTTCCTTAATTCCTGGTTTTGTGGAGGCTCGTGAGTATGGCAAGGCTATTAGTGCTTTAGCTACAGGTATTTCAGGCTCAGGTTCAACTATTTTCTCTATTTTCAATGATTTAGACTCTGCTCAAAAGATGAAAGAGTATTTAGAGCGCCAATTCATTGCTAATGAAGATGGTTTCTGTCATATCTGTAAAGTTGATCCAGAAGGCGCTTTTGTCGATAGTGCCGATAATATGTAATTAAAAATTTATTAAATTTAGCGCCTGATAAGAGGATTAAAGTTGTGGAATTAGTAAATTTAAAAGATTCAAGTGAGCGTGTTTCTTTTGCTCAAGCAGTAAAGCAAGGTATTGGTAAAGAGCAGGGCCTCTTTTTCATGGAGCAAATTAAGCCATTTAGCGCCCAAGAAATTGATGAGCTCTTAGATTTAGATTTAGTACCTCGCTCTTGCAAAATTTTGCGCCACTTAATTGGCAATGATGAGATGCCTACTTTGGAATCTATTATTGCTGATGCTTTTATTTTTAAGGCTCCATTAGTTAAAGCTGATGATAGATCATACTGTTTAGAACTATTCCATGGCCCTACCTTAGCTTTTAAGGACTTCGGTGCTCGCTTTATGGCTCGTGTCTTATCATCTATTATCGGCTCTGATAAGTGCACTATTTTAACTGCTACCTCTGGAGATACTGGTGCAGCAGTAGCTGATGCCTTCTATCATCAAGATAAGATTGATGTAGTAGTGCTCTATCCAAAGGGCATGGTATCCCCACTTCAAGAAAGCTTAATTGCTACTTTAGGTGACAATATCCATGCTGTAGAGGTAAATGCACCTTTCGATAATTGCCAAGACATGGTTAAGACTGCTTTTGATGATGCTCAGTTGAAGGCCGCTGTTGGTTTAAATAGTGCTAACTCTATTAACATTAGCCGTCTCTTAGCTCAAATTTGCTATTACTTTGAAGCTGTAGCTCAATTAGATAAGGCCAGTCGTGATAAGGTGGTATTCTCTGTACCTTGCGGTAATTTTGGTAATATCACAGCAGGCTTAATTGCTAAGGCTTTAGGTCTTAAGTCCCGCTTTGTAATTGCTTGTAATGCCAATGATACTGTGCCTCGCTACTTAGCATCAGGCAATTGGGAGCCTCATAAGACTATTGCTACTATTTCCAATGCTATGGATATTAGCCGTCCTAATAATTGGCCACGTGTTGAGGCCTTATGTAAGATGATGGGCTGGTCTTTATCTGACTTTGATTATGGCTCAGTATCTGATGAGACTACTAAAGAAAATATGAAGGCTCTTTATCAAAAGACTGGTTATGTGCTTGAGCCTCATGCTTCTGTTGCTCACAAGGTCTTGTCTGATAACTTAAAGGATGGTGAGGTTGGTATTTTCTTAGGTACAGCTCATCCTGCTAAGTTTAAAGAAGAGGTTGATGCTACTTTAGGTATCGACTTACCTTTACCACAAGTATTAGCTGATCGCATTAATGTTGCTAAGCAAAAGAAACTTATGGATGATGACTTTGCAACTTTAAAGAGCTATATGCTTGATGAGCTTAAGCTCGGCCAGTAATTAATAACTGACCCACATATTACTAAAACTGCCTAAAGCTCATAAGCTTTAGGAAGAGAGAAAAAAGGCCTAAGGCGAATAAGCTTTAGGTCTTTTTTGTTAGATTGTAGGTGAAAATCAGGTACAATCTAGCTTAAGTTTTTTCATTTTGTTTTAGGATGTAAGGGGCATGATCAAAGTTTTATTTGTATGCCATGGCAATATTTGTCGTTCGCCAATGGCTGAGTTTTTATTTAAAAAGATGGTTGCTGATAAGGGCCAGGCTAAGCTTTTTGAGATCGCCTCTGCTGCCACCTCTCAAGAGGAAATAGGCAATGGTGTCTATCCTCCAGTGTATAAAATGCTCACTAATATGGGTATTGATCCTAAAGCTAAAAAGGCTCGTCAAATTACCAAAAAGGACTTAGATTATTACGACTTTATTATTGTCATGGACAATAACAATTTACGTAATTTAGATCTGATGTTTAATGGCTATGGCGAGGAAAAGGTTCATAAGTGCTTAGACTTCTCCAGCCGCATGGGCTGTGATATTGCCGATCCTTGGTATACTCGTGATTTTGAGGCTACCTACAATGATCTTATGGAAGGTTTAGAGGCTTTCTATAATACTTTAGTAGAAAACGGCATGATTTAATGAAAAAAGGCCTGATTTAAAGATCAGGCCTTTTGGTAAACGCAGAATAATTAACTAGTGCGACGTTCGCTAATTGTTTTTAGTAAAGAATAGGTAATGTCCAAACATTGTAGTATGTGGACACAAAGCCCTCCAGACGTTGTTCCTCACAAAGGCTTAAGACCTTGCATGAATCCTCAACGAAAGGCTGTCGTTCCAGCAGTACGTCAAGTATGATGTTGGTATCACACATGATCTTCATATTTTGACAACCGCTCCTCCCGTAAAGAATCCAAGTCAATGACTGAAGGGACGTTTTTCAGCATCCCTCGGAGGGAATCAACAGCGGAAAAGTGGGGATTGATTACCTTGGCGATGGTTTTGCCATTGCGGGTAATGAAAATATCCTCTTTCGTGAGCATATCCAGGTATTTGTCAAAATTAGTTTTAAATTCGGTCTCAGTCACGATCATAAACGACTCCTCTTTTCCTTTGAGGTCATTTTTATTATGTGCGATTTATGGTGAAAATCGACATAAAGCGAGCGAAATTAAAAAAAATCTATACAGAATGCAGGAACCGCTGGCACAATCACTAAAGGCCCATGGGCTTGCCTATAGGAGGTGTCAGTAGGCAATTTAGAGAATAGCATGATTTAATGAAAAAGGCCTGATTTAAAGATCAGGCCTTTTAATTAACGCAGAATAATTAACTAGCGTACATAAGGATTAGAGGCTTTTTCCTCACCAATGGTAGTGTCTCCCATATGGCCGCAGAAGACATCAGTAGAGTCTGGTAAAGTAAATAACTTAGTCTTAATAGAGTTGATTAAGTCAGCAAAGTTACCACGTGGGAAGTCAGTTCTGCCTATAGAGCCAGGGAAAAGAGTATCGCCTACAATAACAAAGTTCTCTTCTTGACAGTAATAGCACACGCCACCAGGAGTATGACCTGGAGTATGTAAAACCTTAAAGCTAGCATCATCAAAAAGCTTTAAGACCTCACCATCACCAACATATTCACACTCAAAAGAGCCTGAATTATCAATGCCAAACATTTGGGCTTGTTGATTAAGGCTTTGTAGCAAAAATTCATCATCACGATGTGGGCCATAGACCTTTACCTGAGGGTAGTGATCTAATAAATCTTTAGTACCGCCTACGTGATCTAAATGAGCGTGAGTCAATAAAATAGCTTTAAGCTTAAGACCTTGTTGCTCTAAAACGCTAATAATTAATTGAGCATCACCACCAGGGTCAACCACTACAGCATCGCTAGTTTCTTGATGAGCCAAGATACGGCAATCTTGGGCAAAAGGTGTTACCTGTAAGGTCATAATATCAAGCATGACCCAACTCCTTGTCAAAATGTACCAAAAGATAAATACAGCCCAATTATTTTAGCAAACAAAGCAGATATTAATAGCACTTTAATCGCCTCAAACAAATGTGCCCAGCGGCAAGCAAATAGCAATCCTAGCCATTATTAGAATTAGCAAAATAGCCTGTTAATAGGTTAGTTAATAGGTTAAGAGCAGCACAGTAAGCAAAGACGCAGTTAGCTTGATAAAACAAACAATTAAAACTCATAACAGCCATCACCGCAAACAAATGTGCCCAGCGGCAAGCAAATAGCAACCATAGCTCTTATTAGAATTAGAAAAAATAGCCTGTTAATAGGTTATTAATAGGTTAAGAGCAGCACAGTAAACAAAGACGCAGTTAACTGAATAAAACAAACAATCAAAATTCCTAAGAGCCAGCATTACTTTCTTGAGGGTAAGGTTGGAGAGGTGGTTTAGTTTAGCTTTGGTTTTTTTGAGGGGAGTTGGGGCTAATGTGATTTGGGTATTATTTTTGAAAAGTACACTAAATTAACTTTTTTAGAATTGGAGGGTTGGAGGTGGATAATCTAGTAGCATGCTAGATGGAAAAAGTTTATGGGGTGTAGTTGTAAATAAATTGTTATACAAATTGTGTATAAATGGCTTGAGGTTGCGGGCTTTTTCTATCGATAATAGCTTATATAAGTTCTTTTTTAAAAAAGTGTGTTTGTTTTTAAATTTCCTTATTAAAGGATAATAGAGTGTAATTTATAAATAGTTGATAATATTTATCAAATACTTGTCTTGATTTTGGCTCTTTGCTAAGCTGAATACGTAAGTAGAAAATGCACTATTTTAAACTACTTACGAGCATTTGACGCTTGCATTTTGCGTATTAGTGCTCATGGGTATGATTAGGTAAACACTTAGTCACGCTCAATGGCGTTAGCCCTCATGGCACATCTCATGTAAGAAGTTCCGTGAGAACATGAGGATAACTAACACCCAAGCCCCCTAGGCTTTTACAGGCTCGTCTCGCCTGGCCTGTCAAACTCTCAAAGAGCCTAGTTTCTTTTCGACCAATGTCAAAGCGACATACCTCATCGCATCTACTGAGGTAGTTTTCTTTGTCGCTGCGGGCCGTGTCAACGCCTCTACTTAGACAAATCAATGGTTTAGCTGACCATTGCAGCTGTGGCTTAGGCTTTACGCCATAGTGGTTGTCGTTTGTATAAGTAGCTTCTATAAAAAGTCTGAACTCTAACTTAGCAAGTGAAACCAAGCGCAGTTAGTCATCAGAAAATTTCTTTATCTTCGCCGTGGTAGCTTGCTTAAGCTTGAGCAACTGGCTTTATTGCCATCATGTACTACGTGTGTCTTTAACACATTAGCATTACCTTTAGTTTTATTTGTGTTGATAGCAGCATAAATGGGCTTAAATTACAGTTCTTATTAGGTATTTTTTGTGTAGTTGTCGTGTAGTCGTCTCTTTCTTAAGTATGGCTTTACCATAGTATTTACAGTAAATTTAACGAGCTCTTGATTTTGCTTGCTTACCAACTTGCTTAATAAACAAGGAGGTTAAGTATGAGCAAGATGAATCTTAACAACATGCTTCATGTCTCTAAAGAAAAGCGTGTCAACTCTTTACAGGTTAAAAACTGTGCGGGCGTAGTAGGCAATTCTAGTTTACTGGCACCTCAAGTTAAAAATAAGCCTTATAAAAAACAAGTTAAAAGTGCTTTGGCAGCCTCAGTTCTTCAAGAGGGTGGTGTTAATCCAAGTGCTGTGGCTAAAAATATGGCAGCTCTTGCTCAAAGCAATAGCAAAGCTCAAGAGAGAGCCAAGCTTGAGGATCATGTGCCTAATATCGTAGCTGAGGCCAAGGCTATTAGTGCTAATTCAGCAGCAACTGAAACTGATAAAGGCACTAATAGCGCAGCTGGTGCAGCTAGCACTGCTAGTGCAGTTGATGCAGCTATGCCTGTAAGTGCTATTGCAAGTGTTAGAGCTCAAGATAATAAGTTAGTAGAAGTTACTAAGAGCAAAGTTTCTTTAAATAGCATGCAGAGCGCTAACCAAGATGCTGCCGCTAAAGCAGCAGGCACTACTGTGGCAGCTGTAGAGACTGGAGCTAGTGTTGCTACTGGCACTACTGATAGTAAGGATGAGCTTGAGGCTGCGACTGTTCGTGAGGTGGGATTAAAGCAAGATGGCTCGGTTGAGTCTATGGTGGAGGCCTCATTTGATGCCAATAATATTAACAGTGAGGTGAAGCTTCGTAGTCTCAAAGACAATAAGAGCATGGCTAAGGTGGCTACTAAGGCAGCTCTTGATGTGGCTACCAAGGCAGCTAGTAAAGCGGCTAGCAAGGCTGGATCAGCTGCTAGTAAGGCAGCTAGTAAAGCTGCTAGCACCGCAGTAAAAGTTGCCCAAAGCGCAGCGCAGTCTGCTCCTTTTAAAAAGCTTGCTCAAAGAACTTTCTTTGCTCAAATAGTTCATACCTTAAGTTTATTCTTGCCTTTATTTATGGGCCAGTTAGCAGCCACCTCTATGGGTGTAGTTGATACAGTTATGGCTGGCGCTGCTGGCACTTTAGAGCTTTCAGGTGTGGCTATCGGTAGCTCCATTTTCTGGCCATCTGAGTTGTTTGTGGTAGGTATGGCTTTAGCTATTCATCCTCTGATTGCTAACTTAGTAGGTAATGGTCAGCTTTATAAAGTTGCTTTGCGGATGCAAGTAGCTACTGTTTGTACCTTAGCTTGTGCCGCCATTATTGGTGTCATCATTATGCTAGTGCCTTTGGTTTACCGCATGTTCCCATCGGTTGATCAGGACATGGTAAACATTGGTCATGGCTATTTGATTGCTGTGGGCTTAGCTATGCCTGGCTTTGCTATGTTTAATGTCTTACGTGCCTATTGGGAGGGCTTGGGCAAAACTGGTCCGACCTTAATGTTTGGTTGCATAGCCTTAGTATTAAACATTCCACTTAACTATATTTTCATTTTTGGTCATTTAGGTATGCCTGCCTTAGGTGGTGTAGGCTGTGGTGTAGCAACAGCACTGTCCATTTACTTTACTGTGATTGGTATGTTGTTCTATGTCAAAAAGAGCCCTGCTTTTGCCAAGGTTCGTATTTACCAAAAATGGGAACCTATGTCTTGGTCTCAATGCTGGTCATTCTTAAAGCTTTCGCTACCTTTAGGTATTGCAGGCATGATTGAGACTTTATGCTTCTCCTTAGTTGCCATTATGTTGTCTCCATTTGGCCCTGTGGTAGTAGCAAGTCATACTATTGCGATGAACGTTTCAGGCTTATTAGCTATTGTGCCAATTGCTCTTAGCTCAACTGCCTCTATTGAAGTAGGTGAGGCTATGGGTACAAATAGTTGGTCTCATGCCCGTAAGAGAGCTTTAAGCTCTACTAGTTTAGCTGTAGCTTTCTATGTAATTGGTGCTAGCGTGCTCTTCTTTATGGGTGAGCAAATTGCGGCCTTATACTCAGATGATGCTGAGGTATTGTTACTTGCCCCAGTATTAATGATGTATTGCGTAGTGTTCTTCTTCCCAGAGACTTTACAGGTGATGGCTATAGGTATTTTACGTGGCTTTAAGGATTCTCGTACTATTTTCGCGGTCACTATTGTTGCTTACTGGATTGTTGGTATGCCTATTGGCTATTCCTTAGGTTATGGCTATTTAGGTGATGCTTTAGAGGGCGCAGAAGGCTTCTGGTTAGGCTTTATCTTCTCACTTACTTGTGCCAGTGTGCTTTTAGGTGGCCGTTTACTCTACTTATTTATCAAAGAGAAAAATCCAGATACTACTGCCCGTTCATTCTAGAAATAAAGGCTTAGTGCTGGTATCTGGTATATAGATTAGCTTAGGTAGACCTCGTCTTGAGGTCATAGGTTGGCCCTACTCAGTAGAGTAGGGCTTGTTTATTTTTTGATGTTTTTCAGATCTTTACTAAGCTCTTCTTTGACCTCAGCAATAAGGTCAATAGCCATATTATTAAGAGAGTAAGTGTTAGGTAGGCTATTGCCAGTAGCAGTAGCTTTAGGATTAGTGTGGTTGCTACCGCCTAAACATTGAGCACTTTGTGCGCTTTGAGCACTAAGGGCATGTCTTGCCAGAGCTGATTCTAGGTTAGTTTGGTTGCAAGCAATCATGGCATTAGCAAAGACCTCTGGTTCTAAGTTAATATGAATTTTAGGCAACTTGTTCTCCCAGGATGGGGGAAGAGCGCTTTTAGGTGCTAGATCATTAAAGCTTTCTTTAGCTTTATTACTGTGATTTTTGCTACTTAATACCGAGCAAGAAGCCCCAGGCTCATAATAGTACTTATTAGGAGCTGTCTGGGGAGAGTTAATGTGTCTTTGGAAATAGTCAGAGGCGTGATCAAAATATTGTGCCACTAAATTTTTGGAGTCTAGAACCTCATCTATTTTAGCTTGAGCTTGTTTGATAAAGTTCAATCCCGAGTGAGAAAGTTCATGGGTAATTTTGTCGAGTGACTCTTGGTTGTTGAGCTCATTGAGGACTTTCTTTACTAAAGTGCTAGCATGCTTGATTGCCTTATGGGCCTCATTACCTTGGCGTGCAGTATTAGTAGCTGCAACAGAAGTAGTAGCCTCAGCTGCAGCCGCTGTAGTTGCAGGCGCCTCTGAAGCTGTAGCATCAGGTGCAGCAAGAGCTGCTGGGGCGGGCGAGGTTGCGGTACTAACTTGGGTAGCCATGCTGTTTGGCTCTGGAGTGGCTGCTGGGGCTGGGTCAGCTTCGCTTTTGTTGAGATTGAGAAAGTCACTAACGTGTTTAATTAACTTAAGGGTATCTTTGATGCCTTGTAGTTTACTGTTGTTACCAGCATAAATAGGGCTGTCAGTGGTACTTTGGTTTTCTTGGGTATAAAACGATACGCCTAACTTATTGTTTAAGTTATCAATAGCTTGGGCAGAGAGTTCTAAGGAGCTTTTTAATAAATTATTGGAGCCATGGCGTTTTTCCTTAGCCCATTGAGCATACTCTTTAGAGAGCTGAGAGGCGGTAGTAATTAAAGAAGCTATACTTACAATATTGAGCTTATTGGAGCCAAAAATATCCTCACTAAGCTCTTTGGCACGCTCTATTGGATCATAGGCACTCTTTTTAGAGGCATTAATACGGGCAAAAGCTTGGTCTAAGGAGTTAGGATCATCAAAAACAACTTTCAAACAACCTCTAAGGAAGTCTGATTTTTGGAAAATAGAGTAAAAAGGAATAATAGTGAGGATTAAGTTGTCTACTTGGCGAGAGCTTTCTATACCCTCAATACACCAATTAACAAAATGCTCACAATTGCGGGTCAGCAGGTTGTAGTGGTTCTCACCTAAGCGCAACATGCCACGATTTACTGCTTGTATGCCTTGGTAACGGGCATTTTTATGCTCTCTAATAAAGATTTCATGACCATTGGCAAAGCTTGATAAAGGCACAATAGTTACTCCCTCGTTCATGAGATACTCAAGAACATTGCCATCTCCTAAATAAAGTCCGTGGTGGGTATAGCCAACACGTCTAGCTATGAGATGATCTCCTAGTTTTAGCAGGGGATTAATATTGTCCATTAAGAGTACTCCTTAAGCGAGCAAACATTGGTAAGTAAAGCCATTGAGCCATAATATTAAAATGCGGTTTAAATAAGTACTTTTCAAGTACTACCTAGAAGTAGCACCAAAATATTATTAATAGTAACTATCCAACGATATAGTTAAGTAAAGGCGGTAGCTAATGCTAAGGAACATAGACGTAGGGTGAATAGGCATAAGGGCGTGAGCTAAAGATTGGGTCTTAATAGTATGGTCTACCCATACAATCAGAGTTGCTAATGGCTTAGGAGCGATGATTTTATCTTATGGACAAATGTCTGTACTTACTTATGCCCAAAGACAATGCCTATGACAGCCAAATAGGGCTGTACTATCACCAAGTAATATATAGAAGCTCTAAGATCACCCTCGTTAATCAGCTGCTGATGTGAGGCAACTGCTGAGTCAGTCGCTTTAAAAATTAAAAATCCCCTAAGAAGTTGTTAGCTGTTAATGGCTGTCCTTAGGGGAGGGTAAAAGTGCTAGCTGTATAGCTTTTTTGCTAACTGGCTGGCTAGCTAACTAGTTAACTAGGATCTCAAAGCCTTTGAGGTAGAAGGTCTCAGGACAAGGGAGAGATACAATATGATCAATATCTTGTCGTAGGGTAGTAATAATTTGAGCGTCTACCTTAGCATCTAAAGCGGCATCAGCAATAATCTTTTGGAAGAGATCTTCTGTCATTAAGCCTGAGCAGGAGAAAGTAAGGAGGCGACCGCCTGGGCGCACTAGCTGTAATCCAAGACGATTAATGTCTTGATAGCCACGGCATCCAGAGAGGAGATTGCTCTTATTTTCGACAAATTTAGGCGGATCTAAGATTACTATGTCAAACTTGGTGCCTTTAGCAATTTCCTGACGTAAGTACTCAAAAACGTCCTGCTTAATGAATTTGCAACGACCTGGATCTAAATGGTTGTGCACTACGCCTTCACGAGCAGCATTAAGGGCGTGTTCTGAGACATCAATATTGTAGACAGCTTTAGCGCCACCCTTAAGAGCAAGTAAGCCAAAACCACCTGTATAGGAGAAACAGTTCAGGACGCTAGGGCCTGTTTTACCATTCTCACTTAAAGCCTTCATGCTTGAGCATAATTCGTAAAGATGGTAGCGACTTTGTCTTTGATCTAAGTAGCCGCCAGTCTTATGGCCATGTTTAACATCAATAGGGATCTCAACTAAGCCACGCTCTAAAACAAATAAGGTATCTGCAATAGCCTCATCAAGCTCAACCATTTGGCCTTCAGCTGCGCCAATACGTTGCACCTGAGTAATCTGCTTAGAATCCTTTAAGGCACGGCCCTTGCCGTCTTTGAGATTATAGTTCTTGGATAAATCGCTAGGGTCAACTAATCCTGCACGTAAAGGAAGGTTCTCCTTGCGACGGGATTTAGCATCAGAGCGCTCATATAAGTAGCAATCTGGGTTTAACTCATGTAGAGCTTTAAAAATATACTCATACATGGACTCCATACCCGCACTAGAGATGGCTACACAAATGACATCATTAAAGCGGTCAACAATTAAACCAGGAAGGTAATCACCCTCAGCACTTACTAAGCGTACTCCCTTGTCGCCTCGGATAAAGAGCGGAGCTCTACGAGCAATAGCTTGAGCAATACGGTTTTTAATAAAATCGTAATCAATAAAATCTTGCTCATTAAAGGAGATAGCACGTAATACAATTTGGGAACTTGGTGAATAGTGGGCGTAGCATAAGAAAGTATTATCAGCACTTACTACTTTACATAAAGTACCAGACTTAATATTACCTTGCTCAACCTCTTGTTTAGTCTTGCTATCAATGGCCTTATCAATAGCTTTAGAAAAGATCCAAGGATGGCGACGTAAGAGTGATTTTTCTCTTTGTGATTGCAATACAAAGGTGATCATAAGAGGCGCTTATCTCCTAAGCAAAGGCTAATTGTACAAACCTAAAATTAATTAGAGCTGGCAATTATACAAAAAATCGCAGATAAAAGCCGATTATAGAGTAATTAATTGCGATCTTTAGTGTTTAATAAGAGCCAGAAACCAAATTAGTTAGCATAAGCTAATTAGTTTTGCTAATATTGATCGCCTTAAATATTCATAGCAATGATTTACTAAAGCAAAATCATTGTAGTTGTGTGTGATTATTTAATTTATTAGATGGTAATTATCTTTGATTAACGTGTGCGGAGTAGCGTTATGAAACGAAAGCAAGTCATAAAATATGGAGTGTTGGGCGCTCTAGTATTAGCTTTAGTAGGATACTTTGTCTATGATGCGACCAAGGAAGTAGCTCCTACTTACATGAGTGCTACTCCTCTCATTAGAGATATTGAGCAAAAGGTTTATGCTACTGGAACTATTGCTGGCAAAGTATCGGTAGATGTTGGTGCCCAGGTATCTGGTCAGATTAAAAAGCTGTATGTAGCTAAAGGCGATAAGGTTAAAGCTGGAGATCTGCTTTGTGAAATTGACCCTGAGATTCAGGAAAATAACTTACGCCGTGCCAAGGCTGAGCAAAGCCTGATTAATGCTCAAATCAGATCTAAAAAAGCACAAATTACTATGCTTAAAGCTGAACATATTCGTCAGCAAAATCTGTTAAAGAAACAAGCTACCTCTACTCAAAGTGCTCAACAGGCGACTGCGCAATATGAAATGGCCTTAGCTGATTTAGATGCTTTACAGGCTCAATATGAACAGGCAGCTATTAGCGTTGATGATGCTACTACTAATCTTGGCTATACCAAGATCGTGGCTCCTATGGATGGTACGGTCTACGCTATTCCTGTTGAAGAAGGTCAAACTGTAAATGCCAATCAAACCACTCCTACTATTGTGCGCTTGGCTGATTTAGAGACTATGACTGTTGAGGCGGAAATATCTGAGGCTGATGTGGTAAAAGTGCAGCCTGATATGGAGTGCCGCTTTACTATTATGGGTCTGCCTAATCGCTACTTTAATGCCAAATTGCGCTCCATTGATCCAGCCCCAGCCTCTGCTGAAAGTTCAACTAGTACTAATCAAAGCAGTAGTTCTAGCACTGAGGCAATCTACTATAACGCCTTGTTAGACGTTGATAATAAGGATGGAGTATTACGTATTGATATGACAGCTGAGGTAGAGATTACTATTGCTAAAGCCTCACAGGTAAAAGCAATTCCTATTGCTGCTGTTAAAAATGAGTCCTCTGATAATAAAGCTACTGTATATCAGCTGATCAACGGCCAAGTAACTCCTAAAACTGTCGAAATTGGTGTGCGTGATGATCAGTATATAGAAGTAAAGAGTGAAGACTTCGATATTTCTATTCCTTTAGTTATTGGTGATGATGTGGCTACCGCAGCCTCTTCAGCCGCAGCTGCACGTCGTGGCCCAAGAATGTACTAAAGAGTTAATAAAAGTAGTGTGATGATGGTAGGTAGAAAGCTTTCTTTAGGAGACAGTAATGGCTGATAATGTCTTATTAGAGCTCAAAGATGTGCGACGCTCATATCAGTCAGGCGCAACCATGGTAGAAGTTCTTCATGGTATTGATTTGACAGTGAAAGCAGGCGAAATGGTAGCTATTATTGGCCCATCAGGATCTGGTAAGTCAACATTAATGAATATTATTGGTTGTTTGGATAACCCTAGCTCAGGTAGCTATAAGGTTATGGGCCAAGATACTCTTAATATGGCTCCTGATGAGTTGGCGGCATTGCGTCGTGATTTTTTTGGTTTTATCTTCCAAAGATATCACTTGCTAGGTCATTTGTGTGCTCGAGAAAATGTACAAGTTCCTGCTGTTTATGCAGGAGTACGTAAACATAAGCGTGATGAGAGGGCTAAAGAGTTATTAGGCTCATTAGGATTAGATGAGCGTACTGAGTATAAGCCATCACAACTCTCAGGTGGTCAGCAGCAGCGTGTTTCTATTGCTCGTGCTCTTATGAATGGTGGGCAGATTATTTTAGCAGATGAGCCTACAGGTGCTCTTGATACTAAATCAGGTCAAGATGTAATGAAAACCTTACAAGAGCTTAATGCTCAAGGTCATACTGTTATTATTGTTACCCATGATCCTCGTATTGCCGCTTGTGCTCGTAGAGTAATTGCTATTGAGGATGGCTCTATTAAGTCAGATACCATCAATGAGCAAATAAAGGATATTAATGGAGATATCCATAAGGACAACAGTAGTGCTAATACGACTGGCGTTCCTTTAAGTACCAGCTTAGTAAAAAAACAATGGTCTTTAACTTGGAGTTCGTACTTAGATCGCTTTAAAGAAGCATTTATCATGGCTTATAGAGCTATGCTCTCTAATCGTATGCGTACCTTACTTACTATGTTAGGTATTATCATTGGTATTATGGCTGTAGTATCAGTAGTAGCATTAGCAAGAGGCGCATCAGAAAAGATTATTGCTAATATTGCGGCTATGGGAACCAATACTATTACTATATATCCAGGACAAAGAATGGGTGATGTACGCTCAGGAAGAGTACGATCGCTTACTCCTAGAGATTTAGTAGTATTGCAAGGTCAACCCTTTGTCGATTCGGTATCAGCTTCTGTGCAAACTAATGCCTTATTAAGAAGAGGAGCACAAGAGTCTAATGCTATGGCACAAGGTGTATCATTTGACTTATTCCGTGTCTATGGCTTAAAGGTTAAAGAGGGTCGTATCTTTAGTAATCAAGAGCTACAAGATAGAGCTCAAGTTGGTGTAATTGACGATAATGCTGCTAAGCTATTCTTTCCAACGGAAAGTGCCTTGGGTAAGAATATTATTGTAGGTAATATCTCAGTTAAAGTTATTGGCATTTTAGCTAAGACAGACTCTTTTGTTATTAGAGGTGAAAATCCTAATATCTTTATGCCATATACCTCGGTAATGACCAGACTCATTAACCAAAATTATCTATCATCTATAGTAGTACGTATTAAAGAAGGCTTTTCTACTCCTGTAGCTGAGAGTTCTATTAAGTCTTTGCTAATCTCACGTCATGGCCGACAAGACTTCTTTATGCAATCATCCGATACCATTATGAAGTCAATTGAGAGTGCTACTTCAACTTTTACTATTATGATTTCTGCTATTGCGGTAATTTCCTTAGTAGTGGGCGGTATCGGTGTAATGAATATTATGCTGGTGTCGGTTACGGAAAGAACCAGAGAAATTGGTATTAGAATGGCTGTAGGCGCAAGACAGTCTGATATCTTGTCACAATTCTTGATAGAAGCAGTAATGGTTTGTATGTTGGGAGGACTACTAGGAGTAATTCTCTCTTATATAGTAGGACAAGTAATAATGCATTTTGTGCCTGCTATTACTCTGTCATATTCTATGTTCTCTATTATTGCTGCTGTATTAACCTCATCAGCCATTGGTATTGCGTTTGGCTTTATGCCAGCTCGCTCAGCTTCAAAGCTCAATCCAATCGAGGCTTTAGCAAGAGAGTAAAGCAAGGAGCGGGCGCTATAAAGCTCCTGCTTTGTAGCACTCGCTTTAAAGCTCTTACCTTGCGAGCAATATCTTTAGCCACGCCTTAGAAAATTTTACGATAAAGTTAAGGCTTTGATAGTAGGGATTCGACTAAAATAGTCATCTTATTAATAGGTAAGATCCTTATTAGGGTCTACTTATGGTAGAGTACAGAGCAAATTTTGCTGATTTGCAAATTAGACAGAATATGGGGGCAAACCTTATTAAAAGCTTATAGCTCTTAATGAGGTTTAGTGTTCTTATTTGAGCAAGATATGTGATCTTGTAATTGTTGGGAGTTTGAGCTGATGCAAAAAGGTGATGTGAAGGCCTTAGAAGCTAAGATTAAAGACGATGATCTTTTAAAGCTTTTTATCGATTTAGTTGCTTTTGATACTAGAGCTGACTTTACTAGTCAAGATAAGCCATCTAGCATTGGCCAGCTAAGATTAGGTGCTCGCTTATTAAATTTATTATCTAATCTTAAGCTCAAGCCTATTCAAACTAAAGAAGGCGTAATTATCGCTAAAGTTCCAGCTACACAAGGCTATGAGAATAAAGAGCGTCTTTGTTTACTTGCTCACCTTGATACTGCCCCTGATGCCTCAGGCGCTAATGTAAAGCCTTCCTTAGTTGAAAAATATAAAGGTAATGGCATTGAGCTAGCCTCTGGTGATGTGATTGATCATGAAATTTCCCCTGAGCTGGCTAACCACTTAGGTGAAGATATTGTCGTAACTGATGGTACTACTTTATTAGGTGGCGACGATAAGGCTGGTATTGCTGTATTAATGCATTTGGTTGAGCGTTTAGTGGATGACCGTGTGGTACACGGCCCAATTACTATTGTTTTCTCTGTTGATGAGGAAATTGGTCGTTCTACCAAGTACTTAGACCTTGATGTTATTGATTGCGACTTTGCTGTTACTGTTGATGGCTGTGAAAGGGGTGAACTTGACGTTGCTACCTTTAATGCCGAGGGTGCAAAGATTATCTTTAAGGGCAAGGTAGTTCATACTGCTGTAGCTTGTGGCAAGCTCAAGAATGCATTAAAAATGGCAGCTGATTTTATTAATAGATTACCTGAGGAAGAAGCTCCTGAAACTACTGAGGGACGCCAAGGTTTCTATCACGTTCATGATGTAATGGGTAATGTTGAGCAAGCAGAGCTCATGATGATTTTACGTGATTTTGAAAAAGAAGGCTTAGAGGCCCGTCATCTCTTTGTTGAGTCCTTAGTAGACGAGATTAATGCTAAATACGGTATTAACTCTTGTGAGGCCATTTTTGTTAAGCAATATGAGAACATGGAAACTGTACTCAAAGAGCATCCAAAGATCGTAAACTACTGCCGACAAGCTTTTGAGCGTGCCAATATTCCACTTAGCGAAATGTATGTACGTGGTGGTACCGATGGTGCTAATTTAAGCTGCCGTGGTCTACCTTGCCCAAATATCTTTGCAGGCCCATTAAATTGCCATGGTATTTATGAGTGCTTACCTGTACCTAATTTACACGCTAGCTTTGAGGTTACTAAGGCTTTAGTTGAGTGCGTAGCTTTAGGTGAAGACAAATAATATATGCGATTCATACCAAGCCTCGCTTTTGCGTAGGAGTGGGCATTCTCGCTAACTTTTGGTAAAACCACTAAAACAGTTTAAATTAATCAAGCCTTGCAACATGATATTATGTGGCAAGGCTTTATTTTTGCTATTAAAGAAGGCAGGGAGTTTGATGTTTTATGGCTAGAATTTTCTTAACAGGTGCCTCTGGTCAAGTTGGTAGAGATATCGAGTTTGCTTTGCTTAAGCAGGGTGATGTTGTTATCTCTAGCACTCATAGAACTTTAGATATCACTAATTTAGATGATGTTATGAGTGCCATTTCTAGCAGTAATGCAGATTTAGTTATTAATGCAGCTGCCTATACTAATGTAGAAAAGTCCGAAGATGAGTCAGCTATTGCAGTTAATGTTAATGCTCTAGGGCCTCGTAATTTAGCAAAAGCCTGCTTAAGCTGTAATATTCCTTTAATTCATATTTCTACTGATTATGTTTTTTCTGGTGGTAAAAGAAAAGAACATGTCGAAACTGATCCTACTAAAGTAGAGTGTGAATATGGCCGCAGCAAATTAGATGGCGAAAGAAACATTATAGACTCAGGTTGTAAGCATCTTATTGTGCGTACCTCTTGGTTGTTTGGCTGTTTTGGCCGTAACTTTGTCAAAATTATGCTGTCTATGGTGCAAGAGCGCTCAGAAGTTGCTGTGGTGTGCGATCAACTTGGTAACCCAACCCCTGTAAGACCATTAGCCGAGTGTTTAGTGAAAATGGCTAACCGTGTGTTATCAGATAAAGACTTTGATAACTGGGGTATTTATCATTTTTGTGGATACGAGCCTACTACTTGGGACAATTTTGCTCGTGCTATTTTCGCTAATGCTAATAGAATGGGGCTGTTAGACCACAGTGTAAATGTGGTGTCTATTAGTAGTGAGGAATTTAAGAGTAAAGCAAAACGTCCTGCTGATAGTCGCTTAAATTGTGACAAGATTGCTTCTGTATTTGGAGTTAAGCTTCCTTATTGGGAAGACTATTTAGGCGAAGTTATTCACGCTTTTTATAGAGAGCGTCAAGGTCTAACCCCTGTTGAAGACTATGACCATACTATTAGCATTATTGATCACATTACTAATGCTCAAGAACTCTTTGCTATAGTTAAACAACAAGAGCAAAGCGCTGCTCAAGAAGGCGCAGAGCCAGAAAAAGCACAATTAGCAGACAAAAGTAATACATAAAAGTAGCGCATAAGCGCTCTTTGTCAGGATAATAAGAAGCAAATTTCTAAAGCCAGCTGATGCTGGCTTTATTTGTTATATTTAAAAATATAAAAATATCCTAAGTAAGAGCTAAGCTGCATAGTTAATAATTAATTATGGTCATAAGATTTTCTTATGTTTTGTGGTTGAGGTGTGGTGTGGCAGATCTTAATGGTAGAAAAGGTCTTAGTAGTACCTTATTAGGTTTGAGTTGTTTATTGTTATCGTCGTGCTCGTTAAATGAAGCTGAGTTCCAAAACAACTTATCTTCTCCTAGCTCTTATGGAGTAGTGGAGGATAAAAATACTTCTTTAGCTGTTTATGGAAAAGATAAAGCGCTGGCAGTTAATTTTTATCAAAGCTTTAATGACGATAAGCTCAATGGTCTAATTGAGCGTGCCTTAAAGAATAACTACGATATGAATAGTGCCTATCTGAATCTAAAACAAGCACAGCTTGATTTTGGTTTAGCTAGAACTTCCCTTCATCCAACAGCTTCGGCCTCGATGTCATCATCAGCTCGTAAAGATTTATCCCAAAGCTCTGATACTAATAAATCATCTAGCATGAGCTTTGGTTTATCTTATGAGGCTGATCTGTTTGGTCGTTTAGATGCAATGTCTAGAGCTAGCTGGGAATCATATAAGGCAAGCGCCTATGATTACAAAGCCATGCGCCTTACCTTAATTAAAAGAACCAGTGAGTATTATTGGAATTATGCCTACTCTAAAGAGGCATTAGATCTTGCTGAACAACAGCTAGAAGCATCTTTTAAGCGTCTTGATTTGATTAAGGAAAAACAACTTCAAGGTGCTGCTGATGGCCTTGAGTATGATTTAGCTTTGGTTAATCACAAGAATGTAGAACAGGCTGTTTATCAGCGCAGTTTCGAACTTACTAGCGCTCAAAATGCTTTAACTACTTTATTAGGAACATTTACCGAAGATAGTATTGACCAGTTGGTTACGGATAGGGCTTTGCAAACAACTAAGTCACCTATTGTTCCTGTAGAGATGCCTGCAAGTTTATTAAAAAATCGCCCTGATCTCATGGCTTATGAGTCTAGAGTTAAAGCTGCTTATGCTAACGTGGATGAAGCCAATGCAAGCTTTTATCCAAGCTTTAACTTAAATGCTGCTATTGGTACAGGCTCTGCTAGTTCTTTAGCCCGCTTTTTAACTGATCCTATAGGTTCGTTAGGCGCAGCCATAACTTTTCCTTTCTTTAACTACAACGAGTTATCACTCCAAAAAGAAAGTACTTTAGTAGCTAAAGATAAAGCTAAGTTAGATTTTGCCAATGGCTTTATTGTCGCAGTACAAGAAGTCTCTGATAATTTAAATAATTTGCAATATCAAGAACAGCTTATTAAAAGCACCAAGACTGAATATGATTTAACAGTAAAGAATTATGAGCGCTATGCAGAGCGCTATCGTTATGGTAGTGCTTCTTTAAGTGATGTACTTGATGCTGCGGATAATTTGCGTAGTGCCCAAAATAAGCTACTGCAAGCTAAACTGAATTTACTAACTGCCTCAATGAATTTAATGGTCTCTTTGGGCGGTGATACTCTTAGTGAGCAAAATCAGACTTTAGCTAATAATTCAGGAGACGATTTTGAGTTTAATCCTGACTTAGTTTTGGAGCAGGCAACAAACACAAATTTAATAGCTTTTTAACATGAAATTTACAGCCAGCCAGTGCAAAAAAATGCAAGTGCTGGCTTTTTTCTAATTACAAAATACAAGCAAACAAAATCTTATTGATCAAATTCAAAAAAATGCCAGTCTTAAGGCAATAATATATACTCACCTAGCTAACAACAAATATAGTTATTGTGTTTCAATCGTTTTCTTTTGTTGCCAATTATCAAATACATGCTTTAGATCACAAAAATGCGGTAAATAAAATTTAAGAAGTTTGGAACTTTTTTAAATGGCTTATACATGCTGTTTGTTAAGGTTAGCTTAAGATAACATTAGCCTAAATTACATAATTCACAATCAGTTGTATTACAAGCTAAAAGATAATTTTTTCTGCAAAGATGATAACTAGTTTTATTGACCAGATAAGCACAAAAACCCTTTATATATCTAACAATCACTGTGCTAATTATGAAAAATATCTGCAATAAAAAAGTATATCTAGTTCCCTAAAATGCTTTAAATAGCAAAAAAACTTTTAGAAGTGGTATATTTACACCAGCACAAACGAGTGCAATTTCTTATTTAAAAGATTTTTTGGGATAGAAAAAATTATGAAGAAGTCATTCTTAGCTTTAGCTGTTGCTGCTTTAGCTGCTACTTCAATCGCTTCAACCGCTTCTGCAACCACCGTTTATGACAAGGACGGTACCTCTTTATCAGTATTTGGTCGTGTTCAGACCGTTTTCTACTCTGACAAGCAGTCTGGTGTTTCCAACGAGGAAGCTTCTATCAACGCTTCTGCTCGTCTTGGCGTAGATTTACGTACCCAAATCACTTCTGGCATCGCTGCTTTTGCTCGTGCTGAGTGGGACGCCGCCGATGGCAACAACATTGAGGATGGTAAATCTGATGACCACTTCAAGACCCGTTATTTATGGGTTGGCTTAGACTTCGGTCAGGCTGGTTCCTTAAAGGTTGGTAAGTTTGAGCCTGCTATCAAGTATGCTATTTCTCAGACCGATATCTTTGATGACTTCGGCTGCGCAGGCTTGGCTGGCAACGATGACAAGCGTGAAGGCGTAGTTCAGTACCAGTGGTCTGGTTACGGCTTTGATGCTATCGCTTCCTACGTTTTCGCTAAGGACAACGAGCACATCGACGGTGCCTACAAGATTGGTGAGACTGCTGACATGAAGAACACTGTTTCTTTAGCAGTTGGTTACACCTCTCCTGACGTAGTATTCGGCCCAATCGCTGTTCGCGCTGGCTATGAGTTTGGTAATTTTGCTGATGGTACTATTACCAATGATCAAGGCACTGTAATTGGCTACCAAAACGGCATTGGTACTGGCTTAACCTCTATTGCTTATGATGATTACAATCAATTTGCTGTTGGCGTATCTTGGGGTTCTTTAGACTTAGGTCCTTATGTAGCTGCTGTTTACCAGCAACGTGAGTTCTCTACCGCTAAGACTGCATCTGCTACTGCTAACGATCAAACTTATGATTTAACTGTTTCTGGTTATGAGTTTGCTGTAGGTTATTCTTTTGCTAACGGTGTAACTTTACGTACTGGCTACATGGCTCAGAACTTTGAGGAAGATAAAGCTGGTGGTGCTGATGTAGATGCTGCTGTAGTTCCAGTATATGCAAACTGGCAGATCAACCCACAATTCAACGTATGGGCTGAGGCTCGCTTCGACGCTGGTACCGATGACAATGAGGCTAATTCCAACAAGCACTTTGACGATACTGTTGGCACCAACTACGGCGAGAATGTATACTCCGCTGGTATGCGTTACGTATTCTAATAACAAGCTAGTCTAAGACTAGTATTGTTAAAAATAGCGCAAAGCGCTAGACAAAATTTAGGGCTAGGTCTGATAAGCTTTAGGCCTAGCTGATACAGGGTTGGATATACAGGGCAAAACTACCTAGCATTGCTCAGAATGCTTGCCTTTAGCACGAAAGTGCTTAATTTCTCTATCCCAACAAAGCGAGGTCTTTGACCAAGAGCAAGGGATGGAATTGAGCATCATAGGTATGTTTTAAGCCATCCTTGGCGCAATTGCGCTGCTAAAGTTTACCCTGTATTTTCATTAGGTATCACTAAATTTTGTAAAAAAATAAAACAGGCCAAATGGTCTGTTTTATTTTATCCACTTGGTTAGCTATAGCTAACCATTTTTTTATTTAAAGTTCTAATTTTTGCATAAGTTTTGCATGCTATTTTGGCAAATATGAATATTAGAGACCTAGATTTAGCTAGCAAAACAAACTTTATGGAAAAATCTGGTAGAACCAATACCTATCCCAATCTATATAGTTAGACCAAATTTTGCCTTTTAAAGTAAAAAGCTCGTAAGTTTACGTAACTTACCTAGGCTAAGACAGCAACTCTTACCCATATAGAGCCCTTGTTCTGAGGCAATCTAGGTCTATATCCTGCCTAAACTTGTTCCCATCATATATAGTTCACTTTTCCTTTCTTCTTATCTATCGTTTTGTCATTAAAAATGACTTATCATTAATAAAATCAGTTAAGCTAATCATATTCTTGAGTAATGATGCGACAAAACGAGGTTTCTATGAAAAAAGCCGCTGAAACTAATAACCAAGTTAAAAAAGGCCTTTTTAGTCGTTTAGGCAAAATTTTTGTTATTGGTACTGTTTTTTCCTTTGCTTTTAGCTTTGCCTTGAATTTATTAATTAGTCAACTAGGCATTTATATTAATGTTTCTTCTTCCTTGCCTTATGGTTTTTATAAGGCAGAGTATCGAAAAGGAGTACATCCTGGTCTATTTTCTATAGAAGGCATTAACGACTTTGAATACAAAATGATCATGGATTCTGGAAATACTTTATTTGATGCTTATATTAATGGTGATGAGCACGGTATAGCTCTTGCCCAAGACTTTATAAGAAATACCTTAAAAGTTGATAGGGGTGACGTAGTTTTAGTTTGCCTAAATATTCACCTTGCACGATTTGCTTATGATAGAGGTTATATCGCCAGCGGAAAGTGTCCGGGAGGATTTGCTCCTTTAGGCAAACATGTTGTAGCAGTAAATGGTGATGAAATAGAGGTTAAAGAGCGAGGCGTTTTTATAAATGGTCAATTTATAGCATTTTCCAAGATTGCTGAATTTGACGGTCAGAATAGAGTTATGCCTATGTATGCAGAGCCTGGCAGTAAGTTTACATTAGAAGCTGGCGAATTTTATTTGTTAAACCCTAAGGCAGATAGCTTTGATAGTCGCTACCTTGGCCCGATCTGGCGCTCATATGTCATTGCCAAGCTAAAGCCTCTATGGACATTCTAAATTCAAGAAGCTAATTCTAAATATCAATCTAATTTAATTTCTGGTTAATTGTCCCAAATGCTTGTTTGATCTAAAAACAATTCTGTATAAACAGCAATGGCCATAAATAGCAAATAATCTTTTAGTGAAAGAAATATAAAATATGTGACGTAAGTATCAAATTACACTGATATCAATATATTAATAAACCCATAAAGCCTATAATAAGAACTAATTTCTTTAGGGTGACGCTTATTTGTTGCGTAGCTAATTAAATTCCTTGTACACAACAGTTTGACTGATATTGCGTTTAGGTGAATTATTGCAATATCTGGCATTATCCTTGGGAAGAGCAAGTTCGCTAACTCCTCTCGCTATCCTGAGCTGCAAAACGAACATCTACACTACTAGTGTTTATAGAGTTTTATATGCAATCAGCTTCTAAGTATTACATTGTTGAACTCCATCTTGTTGTTAATGATCAGCAGAACCGCTTTTTGAACAAAGCTTTTGACTTTGGGCGCATGATATACAATGCCACGCTTGGAACTGCTTTAGGGCAGTTGCAGCAAATGCGTGAAAGTAAGGAATGGGCAAAAATTAAGGCTATGCCAAAAGGTGACGATCGCAATAAAGCTATGGCTGCGATCTACAACGATTATCATTTGTCTGATTATCATCTTAGGACAATAGCGAATAATCATCGCAAAGCTAGTGGCCGCAATGATATTGGCTCTCATGAGGCTCAGCACATTGCTAAAAATGTTTGGAAGGCTTTAGAACGTTATATTTTTAAAGGTGGAGGTAGGCCTAAGTTTAAGTCTGCGCTTCGAGGGATTAACTCTATTGAGGGTGGTGATATCCATGATATTAAGTTTAAACCTGAACTTAATGCTATTTCATGGCGTAAGCAGCTGATTAAGGTATTAATTCCTGATACTGCTTATATGAGAGAAGCTCTCGCCTCTGATAAGAAAATTAAGTTTTGCCGCATTGTTAAAAGAAAGTATAACGGCAAGCTTAGGTGGAATGTTCAGGTGTGTGTGGCTGGTGATCCTCCTATTAGAAAGATCTATGCTGATTGCTCTAAAGTAATGGGCATTGATCCAGGGCCAAGTGAAATTGCTTATTTTAGTGAGCAACAAGCTGACAAATGTCCTGTCGCCCCTAATGTTGACATGAAGTATAAAGAAGTTCGTGTTCTACTTCGTGCAATTGAACGTTCTAGAAGGGCAACTAATCCTAATAATTTCAACCCTGATGGCACATATAAGGGTGGTAAATTAACTTGGGTCATTAGTAATCGTTGTAAGAAATTGCTTGCTAAGCTAGCTGAGTATTTCAGATGTTTAGCTGAGACTAGAAAGCGCGATCACGGGCAATTAATCAACGAGCTCCTGCAAATTGCAGGAACAATTAAGGTTGAGGACAATAACTATCGTGCTTTTCAACGCTGTTTTGGTAGATCATCTACTAGGTCTGGTATGGGATCATTTTTTGATCATCTTAAGACTAGAGCCGAACATGTTGGTTGTCAGGTAAAAGAGCTTGATGCATTTAAGCTAAAGATGTCTCAGTATGATCCTGCCACCAATAAGTACACTAAAAAGCCATTAGGTCTTAGATGGCATCGTTGGGGAGAAAGTGATGTGCTTGTTCAGCGTGATCTTATGAGTGCTTTCTTGGCTTGTTATGCAACTGATAAAGGGCATGACCGTGAACTTCTTTTAAAGAAGTGGCCTAAAGCTTATGCCTTGCTTAATGCTAAAGGTTTTTGTCGTATTAAACCTTTGGATAAAGCTAAAGACTCTAAGCCGCCTTTAGCTTCTGCTAGCGTTAATAAGGATCGTAAGTAATAGCGTTAGCTGTCTACTTTTCGGCTCAATCGTGCCTTTCCTGCGTAGAAAGGCCAGCTATAGGAGCGTTGCTGAGCAGTAGCGATTGAGTTTGTTTTAACTTCGTAATGACCGAAGAAGAGCCATTGGCTCTTTGAGGCTCACGAATCTGAATGAATAAAACCATTCAGAACGGATAAGGAGTCTACTGCAAATTCTTTGTGCACGAATTGTCGTTTGGTCGGTCAGGGAGGCGTAAGCCGATTGTACTTGCTTGGCTAAAAAAGGTTTGTGTGGATCAAAGAAAGCTTAATGGCTTAGTCATTAGGTGCTTCAAGATTACGACGCACTTGCTTTTGAATAGTTTTAAAAGCCAAGCATATTAACCATGTTGACGGTATACATGAAGTTTACTCTCCTGTTATACCTTATTTTTGCTTAGCTTAATGCCTAACAAGGTGTTAATTTAAAGGTTTCGGCTCAATCGTGCTTTTCTTGAGTAGAAAGGCCAGCTATAGGAGCGTTGCTGAGCAGTAGCGATTGAGTTTGTTTTAACTTCGTAATGACCGAAGAAGAATCGTAAGGTTCTTTGAGGCTCACGAATCTGAGTGGCTAAAACCATTCAGAACGGATAAGGAGTCTACTGCAAATTCTTTGTACACAAATTGACATTTGATCGGTCAGGGAGGCGAAAGCCGATTGTACCTGCTTGGCCAAAAAAGGTTTGTGTGGATCAAAGAAAGCTTAATGGCTACGCCATTAGGTGCTTCAAGACTACGATGCATTTGCTTTTTAATAGTTTTAAAAGCCAAGCACATTAAACATGTTGACGGTATATATGGAGGCTTGCTCCTGTTATATCGTATTTTTGCTTAGCTTAATGCCTAACAAGGTGTTAATTTAAAGGTTTAGGCTCAATCGTGCCTTTCCTGCGTAGAAAGGCCAGCTATAGGAGCGTTGCTGAGC
>Briea_p1__coassemble_524_pt1 | contig 77988 bp, 51 predicted proteins | sample Briea_p1__metabat2_low_PE_001 | metagenome-assembled genome bin Briea_p1 | reverse complement strand
GTGGAACTATAGAATTAGGGGTTTTAAAAGATCAATTTAATTTGTTACAGTTCCTTAGGTGCAAAATAGTTGGTTTTTCACTACTATTAGCGTGCTGTAGTTGTATTTTACTTAGGAGTTAATATGTATTTAGCTGATACATCTCGCTACGACAACATGGTCTACAATCGTCTTGGCAATTCAGGTTTAAAGTTACCTGCTGTAAGTATGGGTCTTTGGCATAATTTTGGCCATTTAAATAGCCAAGAGGACATGATTAAGATCTTATGCCATTGCTTTGATCAGGGTATTACTCACTTTGATTTGGCCAATAACTATGGCCCAGAGCCTGGTGCTGCTGAGACTAATTTTGGTCTCATCATGAAGCACTATTTACGTCCATACCGTGATGAGCTCATTATCTCTACCAAGGCTGGCTTTACCATGTGGGATGGCCCATATGGTGATTTTGGTTCTAGAAAGTACTTATTAGCCTCTTTAGACCAAAGCCTTAAGCGTATGGGTTTAGAGTATGTTGATATCTTCTACTCTCACCGTATGGATGAAGAGACTGATCTTGAAGAAACTATGGGTGCTTTAGCCTCTGCCGTACAACAGGGTAAGGCTTTGTATGTTGGCTTATCAAATTATGATGGCCCAACCTTACAAAGAGCAACTGAGATTTTAAGAGAAACTCATACTCCTTTTGTGATTAACCAAAACCGCTATTCAATTTATGATCGCACCATTGAGCGTAATGGTCTTAAAGACAAGGCTCAAGAGCTTAAAAAAGGCATTATTTCTTTCTCACCTTTAGCTCAAGGCTTATTAAGTGATCGCTATTTAAATGGCATTGATGCTGATAGCCGTGTTAAGCACGATGGTCGTTTCTTAACAGAAGAGGATGTTAAGAAGTATCACGCAAGCATTGTTAAGCTCAATCAAATTGCAAAGGAGCGTGGCCAAAGCTTAGCTCAAATGGCTCTTGCTTGGGTATTACGTGATGGTGCTGTAGCCTCAGTATTAGTAGGTGTCTCTAAAGTAAGTCAGATCGACGACAATCTAAAGGCTCTTGCTAACACCTCTTTCACTGCCGAAGAGTTACAAGCCATTGATGAGGCCTGCGCAGGCTTAATTTAGCCCTCCAAGGCATCAAAAATGGCACCAGCCCAGCCTAAATTTCTGGTGCTGTCTTATAGGCCTGTGGCCATTAGCTTTTAGCAATGGCCACGGGCCTTGTCATATGCATAAGTAAAGCTAGAGTTAGCTGAGCATTGAGAGCTGGCGCACTACGCATGACGCATTGCGCATTGCGCATTGCGCATTGCATATGACGCATGCTGTGGAGCAGTTAAATTAACACTGCCAAGAGCAGGGGCATGAGCTGGGTCAAGGCCTAGGGCCTGGCCCTTAGCCTGAGCATGGGGCTGGGTTTGGGAGTTTGGTGGTTTTGGTGGGCTTGAAATAGTAAAGGCCTGAATACAGGCCTTTAAAGATCTCTTTGAAGCTCTTTAGCTGTTAGGTGATTCGTCCTCGCTATCATCAACTACGCCTAGTTGATTGAGCTTTAAAAAGTTAGAAACAAAATAAGGTGATGGCATGTCTGGCACAGGCTCATTATCATTAGGGTGCATAGGCTCTAAAGGAATATCAATTTTGCCTAAGAGCTCTAAGCGCCAGGATTGTTGTAATAATGGAGTCTGGCCTAGTGCTTTAGCACGGAAATAGTCATTCAATAATTGTTTCTTGAGCAATACTTGAGGACAAATATTGCTATTTTCTAATCCCTTACTAATAGCTTTTTTCAAACACTCAAAGTTCTCTTGCATGGCTCTTTGGTGTGAGAAATAGTCATATGGAATAGTAAGGTTTGGATAAATAGGGGCTGTTTTAGCCTGGGCAATCCACTTAACTATAAGATCACCATATTGTCTTATAGTGCCATGCTTAACGCCTCTATGCTCAAGTTCACGCTTGGAGCGAGGTAAGAAACGTGCTAATTGCCACATTGATTTGGAGGTAATAACTCTATTCAATGCTTGGTTTTCACTACGTGCTAACTCTAGGCGCTCTCTTGCTAAGTACTGTAAAACGTTTAGTTCTTTTTCATTGAGCATGCCTGATGCTGGAATAGATAAATAAGCATCATTCTCATTAATGTCTTCCACATAGCGAGAGCGAATGTATTCCATTTCCTCAATAAAGAAATTGAAATTACGCTCACTAATAACTTCTTTTATCTTGAAGTATAAAGGCTCTAAATACTCTACGTCTAAAGCAGAATAATTTAATTGCTCATTGGATAAAGGTCTATTAGTCCAATTGGATCTAGTGCAGTCTTTAGCTAGGGTAATACCAAGAAACTCTTGCAGAGCAAAGTTTAAACCACGGCCATAACTATGACCGCAAAAAGCTAACATTAATTGCAGGTCATAAATACGCTTTGGCAAGATAGTATCGCAATTAATACGACGAGCCTCATGGGATAAGAGCTCAATATCTTCGTTACAAGCAAAGGCTAGAACAATAGCCTCGGTATGGCATAAAGATTCAATTAGTGGTTGAACCTTACCCTCTAGCATCCATACATCAATAAGATAGTTTTTGCCTTTAATAGCAAGCTGCATTAATGAGAAATCTGGGTAGTAGCAGGTAACTCTCATGAACTCGGTGTCAAGGCCAATGATATCGTCAGCTGTTAACGAATCAATGATATGGCACACCTCTAGAACTTGGCTAGCGGTGTCTATAAATACGTAATCGACATCCCCGTTCATATATGTATCCAATTACAAAAGCTTAAAGTAATTGCAATTTCGTAATTCCATCGAAACCACACCCTAGCGAATTAACAAAGCTCGCATAGGCTATCATGTTAGCATAGCAAACTAAAAATCGCGATCCATACATAAAGACTACCAGATAAAAGCTAGAAAAATTTTTTCTCAAATAAGACATATTTAAGATATATATCTAGATTTATCAAAAACAATATCAGTAAGAGTAGGGCGCAACTTTGGTAGCTCCACTTTATTATGAAAGTGACTAAACCTACAGTTAGCTCATAATTACGAGCTTAGAACTTCCATATATAGATTGGTGTCAGTACAACAAATTTGCTGTCATAAGAATTTTTTGAGGTTAAGGTGTGTTTATCCCTATGGGGCTTGGTAAGTGTATGGGGATGAGGAAGGACTGAGATTTTACAAGGCTCTGATGCCTGGGGTGTGGTGCGGTGGTTTCAGAGCCTTGGTTGGGTTTGGTTGGAGTGGGTTGTAGGTTTATTTTTTTGGTTAGCGATAGTAGTTGAGATAGTCGTTACGCTTTCTTTTGAAAAATTCGCTAATGAAAAATAGTATGGATACAGTAAGACCTGTAGCAAATGAGGCTAAGATCCACTCTGGCATAGTAAAGCCTAATAATGACCAGTCTAATGGGGCGCAGGATGCGGTTGGGGAGAACATCCATGGGAGCCACTCATCAAGAGGCATAAAGGATGGAAAAGATGCTTTTAATTTGCAAGAAGCGCCAAAGCCTGTTTGATAAACAGAGGTCATATGATCAAATGCGACCAACAGACCGCCTGCTGAGCCTGCCATAAAGGTAAAGTTGGCTAAGTTTCTAAATAAGAAATTGCTTGGCCAGAGAAAACCTATGAGACCTGCAACTATAAAGGACAGATAAAAAGCACGTTCATAGACGCAGTTTACACAAGGTGGTAAGCGCAATGAATATTGGAAATATAAGCCACAGCTTTCCAAAACGATACCCAATAAGAGCAACATTATCCACGCAAAACGATGTCGCGCCAGAGATTGAATGAGAAGGAAAAATCTCATAGCTGCTAAGTCCTAAAATAAACAAGCAAAAATAAAAGTATTAGGCTCAAAGCCTAATGCTAATTTACTTTAATTTGCAAACAATTAAAAGAGCTTAGCAAGACGGAAAACCAATAATAAGATCAAGGCAAAAAATTTAAGGAAAAATAATCAAATAAATATCAATATATCTTGCATTTTGGAGTAGAGAGAATTTTTTGTAGAGAGCAAAATTTTTTACCCCCTCTACATAAAAGTGAAAGTAGGTAGCTTGTTTTAATTTTACGTGCACTGGGGGAGCTGATTATTAAGGTGAAACTATTCCAGTGGGGTGGATTTTATAAAAAAGCACGCTTAAGTTTATGATAAAAGCTTATATTTATCTGGTATTATAGAGTGAAAAAGGCACGCACGGTGCACGGTTGGTAAAATTAGATGGTAAAAAAGCAAATTTAAAGAAAACGTGCATATACTTGTTTAGAAATACGATTTAGCCTATTTAATGTGTTTAAAAAGCTACTGCACTATTTGTGTGCATAAATTTTGGTAACTTTTGGGGCTTTTTGCTATTTTTTTGCAAGTCTAAAAGTGAGCTTGTTTTTAAAAATTTGAGTGTAATTTTAAAAGTTTCGCAATCGTTTGTAATAAGTTAACAATCATTTATTTATCTTGATTCTTGAGGGTTATGAGCAAGCGTATAACGGTAGGGGGATGTAGCTAGTACACCTTGGGTCTGATGTTAAGGGGCAAACTTGTTGATTTATGTGAATTTTGAAGTTATGCACCAAAAGTAATCAAACCCTATGTTTATGCTGTTTGGATAGGGTGGTTATCTAGGTAAAAAGTGGTACGCATATATTTGTTATTTGCGCAAGTTGTTTTTGAAATTTTGGCTATTTTGACCTTCAAATTGTGAGTTTTTTCACAAAAAGAGGTGCCGTAATAGGCTTTATTTCACAATTTTGCTCAATTTTGGCAAAATGCACCAAGCAAGTGATTAACATGTACTTATCACTTGTTGAGTGAAATTTGTGATGGCTAAATTTTTTTTGATTGCCATCTTATGAAACAACTAACAAGTGTATTTGTTCACATAAAAGGCTACCTAAGTATCAAACTAGCGGTTTTTATGTGTTTAATCTTTCCCTAGAGTTTTCTAGGACTTTGCAAGTTTTTTAAAAGACAACCCCTGAGCGTGATTAAGGCTTAATTTGTTTTCGAAAAAGAAAACTTTGCTTCAGGTGGCCGTCACATAGCTTCTATTTGTGTCTATCAATCAAGCGTCTATTTGTTTGTAGGTAGCTTAACGTTTATTAATTTCTTTGTTGGGTTAAGTAGCTACAAATAAGGTTTGGCTATTAGTAACTGGACGAATGTTTAACGCTGCAAGTCTGTTCATTAATCAAAATGGTTTACAAGTGCAGCTCAAGAATCATCGCTCAAGCAACTAACAGAAAATATAGCAAGATAGCTGCTAACTATGTGTTTTTTTGTTTACTGAGATTGTTTATTTGGAGGTTTCAATGCGTATCGAGCACGATTTCATTGGTGAGTTAGAGATTGCTGATGATGTTTTTTACGGTGTGCAGACTTTCCGCGCAAAGCAGAACTTCGATATCACTGGTGAGCATTTAAAGGATTATCCAGCCTTTATTTATGGTTATGCTAAGGTTAAGAAGGCTTGTGCCTTAACCAACTGCGAGTTAAGCCTCCTCGATAAAGAAAAGTGCGACTTTATTTGCAAGGCTTGTGATGAGATCTTAACTGGCAAGTACAACGATCAATTCGTAGTTGATATGCTCCAGGGTGGCGCTGGTACTTCTACTAATATGAACTCCAACGAAGTTATTGCTAACATTGGCTTAACTTTAATGGGTCATAACAAGGGCGAGTACAAGTATTTACACCCAAATGACCACGTAAACTTATCACAGTCCACTAACGACTCTTATCCAACTGCTATTAAGATTGCTATCTACGACTACGTAGGTGAGCTCTTTGAGGCAATTAAGGTATTACGTGACTCCTTTGCTAAGAAGGCAGAAGAGTTCAAGGACGTAATCAAGATGGGTCGTACCCAGTTACAAGACGCTGTTCCAATGACCGTAGGTCAAGAGTTCCACGCTTTTGCAACTATGCTTGACGAGGACTTAGTTCGTCTTGAGGAAGCCCGTAAGCTCATGTTAGAGGTTAACCTCGGCGGTACAGCTATCGGTACTGGTATTAACGCTCACCCTGATTTCTCCAAGGTAGTTGTTAAGCACTTAAGCGCAATTACTGGCGATACTTTCACTAGCTGCCCTGATTTAATCGCTGCTACCCCAGACTGCTCTGGTTATGTCCACGTTATGGGCACTTTAAAGCGCATGGCAATTAAGCTTTCTAAGACCTGTAACGACTTACGTTTATTAGGCTCTGGCCCACGCTGCGGTCTCAATGAGATCAACTTACCTAAGATGCAGCCAGGTTCATCCATTATGCCAGGTAAGGTAAACCCAGTTATTCCTGAGGTAGTAAACCAAGTTTGCTATCACGTAATTGGTGCTGACGTTGCTGTAAACTTTGCTGCTGAGGCAGGTCAATTACAGCTCAACGTAATGGAGCCAGCTATTGCATACGAGATCTTCAAGTCCATTAAGATGTTAGATCGCGCCTGCCGTACTTTAGCTGAGAAGTGCGTAGACGGTATTACTACTAACGATAAGGTATGCTTAGACTTCGTACTTAACTCTATTGGTATCGTAACTGCTTTAAACCCATACATTGGTTACGAGAACAGCGCCTCTATTGCTAAGGAGTCCTTAAAAACTGGCAAGCGTGTACGTGACATTGCTCTAGAGCGTGGTTTATTAACTGAAGAGCAATTAGATGAGCTCTTAAGCCCTAAGAACATGTTAAACCCAGCACTTTCTGCTGAGTCTCGTGAGCACTTTGCAAAGAAGTAATGTTCTTTAACTTAAACTTAGTCAGCACACAATAGCGTGCTGACACTGAGGCTCCTAACTTAGTTTAGGGGCCTTAGTTGACAAAAGTTCTTGGAACTAGGATCTAAGAGTAGTTGTTAGTTCCAAGCAGCTTTTATACATGCAATATTACTTTCTTATCTTTTCTTATATCAAATCTGATAACCGTTATTATCAACACGTCAATGTAGCTACCCATAAAAGGCTTAATTAGCTTAACTATTAGCCCGAGTAAGGACAAGGGCACTAATTAAAGCTCAATGGTATTAGCAATGTTGATCTTGATTCCAACAAAGAAATAGCTAGGGCAAGAGTTTAAACGCTCTTGCCTTCATAGCTAGGATTTGAGTAGGGGGGAGATTATTAAAAGTATGGATCTATGTTGATTTATCATTATTTTATTACAGTTAAAGAGCATTAATCCTTATTGCAATTGATTTTCATAAAGCTGTTAACAGTTTGGGTTTGTTCTGTGCTCAAGGATCAATCCCTTCTTTAAAGTTATCAATCTTTAAAGAAATAGCAGGTCTAAATAGTTGGTGTTAGACCTTGTCAGTTAGAGTTAAGTTGATCGTGAGATCAGAGATCACTCTAGCTTATGAGCTTATTTATATATTTCTTTGTTGCTGATTTTGCAAAGCCCTAGTGCTTTCAAAGTCAACCAAAACATAAGTGAAAGTGCTTATTTTGCTTTTGTGTTGGTGTGTTGGGCTGACCTTTTTTACAAAAGGAAAGCTAAGGAGAAACTATGGATCTATTGCTTATTTTGCGCCTAGTGGTGCTCTTTGGCGTTATCTTTATGGGTATTCGCTTGGGCGGTATGGCCATTGGCTATACTGGCGGCTTAGGTGTGATTGTCTTAACTGTCTTCTTAGGAATGAAGGCAGGTGCTATTCCTACTGATGTTATCTTGATCATTATGTCAGTAATTGCAGCTATTACTGCTCTGCAAAAGGCTGGTGGTCTTGACTACATGGTTCGTATTGCTGAAAGAATTTTAAGAAACAATCCAAAGCATATCAACTTTTTAGCTCCTACTGTTACTTACGTTCTTACCGTATTAGCAGGTACTGGTCATACTGCTTTTGCTATGATTCCAGTTATCGTAGAAGTAGCTAAAGAGCAGGATATCAAGCCAGCAGGCCCATTATCCATGGCTGTTGTTTCTGGTCAGGTTGCTATTACTGCCTCCCCAGTTTCTGCTGCTGTAGTCTATATGACTGGCGTGCTTGAGCCATATGGTTGGTCTTACCCTGCATTATTAATTGTATGGTTATTAACCACCTACGTCGGCTGTATGATTGCTGCCTTTATTATGTCTACCTTCTTTAATAAGGGCAAACTCAGCGAGGATCCAATCTATCGTGATCGTGTAGAGGCTGGTTTAACTGCTCCTGTTGGTGTTAAAGAGCGTGCCTCCTTACCTGAGACTGCTAAGAGCTCTGTAATTATCTTCTTAACTGGCGTATTATTCGTTGTTCTTTATGCCACCTTTATCTCTGATGTGATTCGTGTTCCTTTCACTCAGTACTTACAGGCTAATGTAGATAATGGCGGTAGCGTAATTTCAGCAGCTTTATTATCTGTTCTTGAGCCTTTAAAGTTAGCTCGTGACGGCGCTATCATGTCTTTCATGCTCTTAATTGCAACTTTTATTGTTCTTAAGTGCAAGATTAACACAGGTGAGCTTGCAGATACCCCAACCTTTAAGTCTGGTATGACTGCATGTATCTGTGTGCTTGGTGTAGCATGGTTAGGTAATACTTTCGTTGCTGGCTATAGCGAGCAGCTTCAAGAGTTCTCTAAGGCTATCATTAGTGAGTACCCTGGTGTATTGTCTGTAGTATTATTCTTTATCTCTGCATTGTTATACTCTCAGGCAGCTACTGCTAAGGCTTTAATCCCTGTAGTTATTGTAGCTTTAGGTATTGACGCTAACCCAGACTTAGCTTACATCTTAGTAGCCTCTTTCGCAGCTGTTAGTGGTTTATTCATTCTTCCTACATATCCTACCTTATTAGGTGCTGTACAAATGGATGATACTGGTTCTACCCGCATTGGTAAGTACATCTTCAACCACTCTATGTTGCTACCTTGCATTCTCTGTATCTTTATTTCTGTAGGTTTAGGCTTCGTTATTGCCCCAATGCTCTAATCATTAGAGATCTCCTTTAGCTAAATTGATTAACTTAGCCTTGCTTGAGCCAACTAGAGCAAGGCTCTTTAAAAGAGTTAGCAATCTTTAGTTAAAGCTTACAGAAAAAAAGCTAACAAGCCCCTTAGGTTCAATCCTCAGGGGCTTGTTAGTTTATGAAGGTGATATATTTTCTTAAGAGTTTTAATTAGGAACCACCCTTTACTAGAATGGTAGTTTTTTGGCTAATTTATCTTGTTTTTAGCCATAAATAGCCTTGATAGGCTACTGTGAACTAGAGTCGTGTTTATGCTGTCACAGTCGTTCAATTGGTACTCTTAATCAAAGTAAGACCCACAAAAATTAGGATGATTGGGGTAAGGGGTCAGCTAGCTTGAGTATGGGAAGGGCTATTGTTAGTAGGATTTTTAGATAACTAATAGAGCAAGATTTAGGTACTAAAAGCTTGAGCTTGTAGTCAAATCTCAAGATCACCGCTAGTGATAATCTTAAGAACATGCATCACGTCACATCCAAAAATAAACCATTAGATATAATTGTTTTTGTTGATAGAACATACGGGTGTTTTTTGCACGGTTAAGCCGACTTATAAGGTATTTTAGCCCGCTTTAGTATGCTAGGATCCTTGTCAGATACTGCAAAATTTTATCACAACGTATATACTATCATCGTTTAGGGCTATAGCGTTGGTTTTGCAACTGCCTTATACATAAGGTCAAACCAACTATATAGTTTAGGATTGTTTCCAACAATACATCAAAAATATCGTATAGATATTTACAGCCATGTAATGTTGTCTTTGGAAAATTTCTTAGCTTAAAGAAACTTTCCAAGGCCAGTCTTGCAGGTGGATGTAAAGGTGGATATTTAAATTTATGCTATTTATAGCGCCACAATAACCGCTTTAATCATAATAAAACCTTAGTGTGGTGGTTTTAGATTAGAGTTGGTGTTGGTGCTTTAAATACTATGAAAATGAGTGGATGCTATGCCGCAAATTACTTATGGTAAGGCTTTTGCCCTCAACTTTATGGGCACTGCCCCAGGTTGGTATAAAATCTTTATTTTGGGTTGTCTTATTATCAATCCAATTTTGGCTATGATTTCTCCTGTCCTAGCAGGATGGGTATTAGTAGGTGAGTTCATTTTCACCTTGGCTATGGCTCTTAATTGCTACCCACTCATTCCAGGTGGCTTCTTAGCAATTGAAGCTGCCTTTATTGGCCTATGTGACATGGAAAATGTCCGCCATGAAATTGGAGCTAACCTTGAGGTTATCTTATTATTAATGTTCATGGTGGCAGGTATTCACTTTGTGCGTGACGTATTGCTCTTTACCTTTACTAAGTTGATGGTAAAAGTACGCTCTCATACCGCACTAGCTATGATTTTCTGCTTCTTAGGTGCCTTCCTATCAGCCTTCTTAGACGCTTTAACTGTATTAGCTGTAGTTATCACCATCTCTATGGGTGTATATCGTTATTACCACGACTTAATTTCTGGTGATGCCGCTACTGCACGTCTTTCCAATGACCAATATGTAAAAGATGAGTATAAGGCTGATTTAGAGCAATTCCGTGCTTTCTTACGCTCAATTTTAATGCACGCTGCTGTTGGTACTGCCATCGGTGGTGTATGTACTATTGTTGGTGAGCCACAGAACATTATTATTGGTAATATCGCAGGTTGGAACTTCGTAGAGTTTGCTATTCGTGTAGCCCCTGTTTCTATGCCTATAGTTGTTTTTGGTTTTGCAACTTGCTTTGTACTTGAAAAAACTAAGCTCTTTGGTTTTGGTATCCAAATGCCAGAGTCTGTGCATCAAATGCTAGTAGAGCAAGACCGCCATAACTCCGAGACTTTAAGCCGTCGTGATCGTATTCGTTTAGTAATCCAATTATTATGCTGCATTTGGTTAGTAATTGGTTTAGCTCTTCACTTAGCTGCTGTAGGTTTAATTGGTCTTTCTATCATTATTTTAGCTACTGGTTTTTGTGGTGTAACCTCTGAGGAAGAAATTGGTAAGTCCTTTACTGAGTCTTTACCTTTCTGCGCTTTATTATGCGTATTCTTCACTGTAGTTACTGTTATTTCACAACAAGAGCTCTTTAAGCCATTAATTACTTGGGTACTGTCTACTCCTCCTGAGGCACAGTTACCAATTTTCTACTTAGCTAATGGTGTGCTTTCTTCAGTTTCTGATAATGTGTTCGTAGCAACTATCTATATTCAAGAAGTTTACAATGCTATGTTAAACGGCATTATTACTGGTGAGCAATTTGACCACTTAGCTATTGCCATTAACGCTGGTACCAACTTACCTTCTGTTGCTACCCCTAATGGTCAGGCTGCATTCTTGTTCTTATTAACCTCTGCCTTATCTCCACTCATTCGCTTAAACTACTTACGTATGATGTGGATGGCCTTACCTTACACTATTGTATTAACTATTGTAGGTTTAATTGGAACTTGGTTCATTTTACCTTCCATGACTCAAGTCATGATTGATGCTGGTTTAATTATTTCTGGTGACATTCACCATGCTGCTCAGGTGGGCGCTGCTCTTAAAGAAGGAGCTGCAGGCGCTGCCTCTGCTGCTGGTGCCGTAATGGGTCACTAATAAGATATTAGTCTATCTTCTAAAAAAGCAGGCTATAGCCCTCAAAGCTATAGCCTGTTTTTTCTCCAAGCCAAGCTAAGCCATCCTACCCAAGCTAGGCTTAGCTCAGCTTAGCTAAGCCAACGCTTAGCTTGGCTGGCCCAAGCTAAACCAAGTTTGGCTTGCCCAAGCCGTGCCAAGCTATAGCCAGCAACCACTTCTTACCCAATATCAAATCTCAACCACATTCCATTTCATTCCCAGACGCAAGCACAGCCCTTAGTAGGAATACTTCCAATCCCCAATCACAAAAGTAGGCAGAATTGTAGTGTAGATGCGAATATGGTCAAAACAAGCCCAGGTCTGTTTCCCAGGCCTTGTCCTAGTTTCTTGTCCAAGTCCAATGTCCCAGGCTAAGGCAATGCCCACGTGCAGGACTGTAGTCATGCCCATGTCTATGACATATGCTAAGGCTATGCCCAGGGCAATGGCTATGGCACGAGTTACAGTCAAGGACAAGCCCATGGCACAAGCCTTTGGCTTAGACCACATCTGTGGCTACAGCAGGGCGTATGTGGGCTAAATTTTGTGGAGCAATGATAAACAAATTCACTTGCTTAAGAGAGTTAGCCTAGGCTGATTTTAACTGATGCGTAGCTTACAATTGTGGGCTATAATGATTTAAAAAATAAAAGTGTGTGATTGCACTGGTAATCTCATAGAAAAGATGTTTTTAGCTGGTCTAAAACAAGCTAATTGTTAATTTAATAAGTCATAAGCGGCGCTATGCAGGCTCAAATTTGCAAGATTAGCTTCATAAAATCTAGCAAAGCCTATGTAGGTTGCTTATAAGGCTTATAAAGATTTCGGCATCTTGGCTGTGTTGAGGTTAACTAGAAATGATATTGTCTAACTTTGAAGTGCAATTTGTATAGTGAGTGTGAACCTGAGTCTTGGCCTTTGGTGTTCTTTGATAGAGTCAGGATAGGGGATATTTAGGAGATGGCACAATGCAAGTGTATTTGGTAGGTGGTGCCGTACGTGATAGGCTCTTAAACCTGGATGGAGCTGATAATGACTATGTGGTAGTAGGTTCAACTATTGAACAAATGCTCTCATTAGGCTACCAACAAGTAGGTCAAGATTTTCCTGTATTTTTACATCCTGAAACTAAAGAAGAATACGCTCTTGCCCGTACTGAGCGTAAAAGTGGTCATGGCTATAAGGGATTTGCTTTTTCCTTTAATGAAAATACCACTTTAGAAGAAGATTTACTGCGCCGTGATTTAACCATTAATGCCATTGCTCAAGATGAAAATGGTAATCTCATTGACCCTTATCATGGTTTAGATGATTTAAAGAATAAGGTGTTACGCCATGTGTCTCCTGCTTTTGTAGAAGATCCTTTGCGTGTCTTAAGAGTGGCTCGTTTTGCCGCTCGCTTCCATCATTTAGGCTTTAAGGTAGCTCCAGAAACTTTAGATCTGATGAAAGAAATTACTCGCTCTGGGGAGCTTGAGGCTCTTACTCCTGAGCGTGTTTGGATAGAACTACATAAGTCCTTAAAGACTAATAATCCTGAAGTTTTTATTGAGATCTTGCATTATGTAGGGGCTTTGCAAGTTGTTTTGCCTGAGGTAGAGAAGCTATCGGGAGTACCTGGGCCAAAGCGCTGGCATCCAGAAATTGATACTTTAGTGCATACTATGATGACTTTACATAGAATTGCTTTAGAGTCCAAAGATCCTGTAGCTAGATTTGCCATGCTCTGTCATGACTTAGGTAAAGGTCTTACTCCTAAAGAATTATGGCCTCATCACAAGGATCACAATGTTACTGGTTTAGAGCCTTTAGAGCAATTGTGTAAGCGCCTTAAAGTACCTAATGAGTATCATGATTTTGCCAAGATTGTAGTTTATTACCACACCTACATTCATTATTTATATGAAGATGGTGCTCACGGCATTGTTACTTTGTTAGATCATTTAGATGCTTGGAGACGACCTGAGCGCATTAAGCCGTGGATTTTATGTTGTAAGTGTGACTTTTTAGGCCGTAAAGGCTTTGAAAATCGACCTTTCCCTCGAGCTGATTACTTAAATGAAATGTTTGTTATTTGTCAGACAGTAACAGCTAAAGAGTTTGTTGCTCAAGGACTAAAAGGTATAGCCATCAAACAAGCTATGTTTGAGCGTCGGGTCGAGTTAATTGATACTTTCTTAAAAACTATACCAAGAACAGAAATTGACAATAGCGCTAATAGTCAGCCGCCTGCGGAGACTGTAGAGCAATAATACAAAAAGTCCCTATACCAAAAAATTGGATAGGGACTTTTTTTTGCAATAGGTGATGCTTAATTACTAAGAAAAGAAGTAAAGTAGCGCTACACCTAATAGTACACGGTACACCACAAAGACGGCCATGCCAGACTTGGAGATATAACGCATAAATAGTGAAATTACGATAATGCTGGTTACAAAAGAAATGACACCACCAATGAGCATTTCAATTGGATTAGCACCAATAGTTTCATTGTTAAAGAGCTTTATACCCTCTAATAAAGCAGAAGCTAAGATGATTGGGATGGAGAGCAAGAAGCTAAAGCGGGCAGCAGCCTCTGGGCGCATACCTAAGAATAGGCCAGCGGTTAAAGTAATACCTGAACGTGAGGTGCCTGGAACTAAAGCTAAGGCCTGAGCAAAACCAATAATAATGGCTTGGTGAATAGTCATACCACGTAAGCTATCAGAGCGGCGACCTTGGATATTAACAATGGTAGACCAATTAATCTTGCGATTAATGTAAGAGGCAATACCAAGTAAGATACCAAAGCCAATAGTGGTATAGGCAATAACATGAATAGAGCGGGCTACAGTAGCAATATATGGCTCTAACAACAGACCAGCAACCGCAGCTGGAATAGTAGCAATAATAATGAACCAACCAATACGGCTTAAAGGTGTTTGCTTGCGCTTAATAGCAGATTCAATGGTATGAGTGCCAATTTGTACCAGATCAGACATGTAGTAAATGATGACTGCTAGTAAAGTTCCAAGATGCACGGCTACGTCAAAAGCTAAGCCTTGGTCTTCCCAACCTAGTAATTGGCTTGGGAAAATTAAGTGAGCACTAGAGGATACAGGCAAAAATTCAGTTAAGCCTTGCAATAGGGCAAGGACAACAATATGAGTAATAGGCACTTATCTCATCCTTTTCTTAGCATCAGTGAAAAGATTGTCTTTGTAAGGCCAACAATAATACCATGGAACAAAAGCAATACAGTTGTTTGCCCCAAAAAACAAAACTATTAGCCAAGCCAACCTTACAACATATCATACCAACCTTAGTTCAAGCTTAGCAAAGCAACATAAGCTTGTGGAATTATCTGTTCATTGGGTAGCTAGAAAATAAGCAAAGCCCAACTTAATATCATTAAGTTGGGCTTCTATTTTGCCTATTAAGCTGTTTTATTATTAATTAATTAATATTTAGGCGCATAGGTACGCACAAACGTAGGCTAGGGCTTTAGATTAGTTTTGTGCGTCTTGATTGTTCCACTGTGGAGCAGGACGGCTAAAGTCAAAGTCAACCTTCTTAACCTGACGATCCTCAGGAATGTGAGGTACCATTTGCTCACAAATCTCGCTTACTGGTAGGCCTAAAATTGGGTGCACTAACTCAGGAGCAATATCATTTAAAGGAATGGTAACAAATGGGTAGTCCTGAATGTCGTGGCGTGGAACTTTGCAAGGCTCACTTTCAACTTCGTTGCCAAACACTAAAATATCAATATCTAAGCGGTGCTTGAGACCGAAATTGGTAGAGTTGTGCATCATAAGCTCACTACCAGCTTGGGCCTCAATATCTTGTAGGGCTTGGTAAAGCTCAACAAAAGAAAGCTCAGTGTTGCCACCTACTACTAAGTTTAAAAAGTCTGGCTCAGCAGCACGCACAGCCTTAGACTCATAAACAGGAGAGATCTTAAAATCCTTGAATAAAGGTTTTAATTTTTCAATAGCAAACAAAATTGCATTATCACGGTTAAGGTTAGAGCCAATACCTAAATAAACCTCAGTACCCATGTCCTAGTCCTCATTAGTTCTAGTTATTTCTACGCCGACTCCTTGAGTGTTTAACACTGCATGAGTCTTTAGAATTTTGAGCGTTACCGCTGTAGGATGGAAAGTATCCAAGATAAAACGACAAATATCCTCAGCAAGAGTTTCAATTAGTTGTGCCTTACGCTCTTTAACAAAGGCTGTTACTTGAGCACAAACTTGAGCATAGTTAATTGAAAGATTTAAATCGCCAGTGGTGGCGCACTCTTGCAGCGGATGTTGTAAAGTAATATCCAAAATTAATGGTTGTTCAAATTCTCTTTCGTGAGGCAAGATACCAATAATGGCATCGATTTTAAGGCCTTGAATTAAGATTTTGTCCATATTTAACCTGCTAAGCTTAGCTTTTGAAATCTTATGAATTTAAAGGGCTTAAAGAGCTAATATGCCAGCGTGGGAAAACATTAACCCCTAAATCAGCTTTAACTCCAGCTTTAAAACGTAACATGCCAGCTAAGGCAATCATGGCTCCGTTATCAGTACAAAACTCACGGCGAGCAAAGAAAATCTTGCCCTTACGCTTTTGCATTAAGGCACTTAAAGATTCTCTAATAGCACTATTAGCGCTCACGCCACCTGCTACTACTAAAGTGTTCATGTGAGCTTGTTCTAAAGCTCTTTGGCATTTGGCCACTAAAGTGTCTGCTACTGCATCTTCAAAGCAACGAGCAATATTGGCCTTATCATTTTCTAAATCAGTGCTCTTATGCACAGCATTTAGAACAGAAGTCTTTAAACCTGCAAATGAAAAGTCGCAATTAGGGCGATCAATCATTGGGCGAGGGAATTTATAAGCTTTGCTATCACCACCATTGGCTAAAGCTTCTAATTTAGGGCCACCTGGGTATGGTAGACCTAAGAGCTTAGCGGTCTTATCAAAAGCCTCTCCAGCAGCATCATCTACAGACTCACCTAAGATTTCATAGGAGCCTGGGCTAGCAACTTTAATTAGCATGGTGTGACCACCTGATACTAATAAGGCTACAAAAGGAAATGATGGTGGCTCATCCTCAAGCATTGGGGCTAAAAGGTGACCTTCCATATGATGAACTGGAATAGCTGGGATATTGAGCGCAAAAGCTAAAGAGCGAGCCTCCATAGCACCAACTAATAGAGCACCAATTAAGCCAGGGCCAGCAGTATAAGCAACGGCATCTAAATCTTTAAGGCTAATCTTAGCATCGCTGATAACTTTGCGGATTAAAGGAACCACTCTTTTAATGTGGTCACGACCAGCAAGCTCAGGTACCACGCCGCCATATTGAGCATGAATTGGGATTTGCGTATGTAGAGCATGAGCTAATAAACCTCTTTGGTCATCATAAACTGCAACTCCAGTTTCATCACAAGAGCTCTCAACACCCAATACCAGCATGGCTAAACCTCAATGTAACAATCAAATATGTCTGATAAACCATGACACCAAAGAGCATATTATTTAATAGTCAATTTGGTGCTAATTTGGATGTGCAATAAGCCATAGAAGTGTTAACAAACATCCCTTGTTAAGGCAAATGCACAAAACATTAATATTATCATTTTGCAACTGTAAAATCACCGCCTTGCAAAGCGGTGCTAGCTAGTAGGGTGGCTAAAAATAGCCAAGAAAAGCCTATTAGCGCCATATTTAATTTTTATATCAGGTGGTCAGTTTGGGAGATTTTGGGGCAATGAGTAAAGAAAAGATCGATTTAAAGCTATTTGGCTATTTACATTGCTCTTTTGAATAAGTAAAATAAGCCGAATTTTTCGATCTCCAGTTTCTCATTGGGTGATTCTGGTAATCTTTTTTTTAGATCCATGGTGGATCAATTTTTAACTTAACTTTTAAGGAAGGTGGTTTTACACATGCCAGTCATCAGAGTACGTGAGAATGAGCCATTCGATGTAGCCTTAAGACGCTTCAAGCGTTCATGTGAAAAGGCAGGTATCCTCGCAGACGTTAGAGCTCGTGAGTTCTACGAGAAGCCAACTACTGTACGTAAGCGTGCAAAGGCTTCTGCTATTAAGCGTCACGCCAAGAAGATGGCCCGCGAGAATGCACGTCGTACTAGACTCTACTAATCGCGCTGTCATTTAGACTGAGCTGTGTTAGACGAGTTTGTAAACTTTTAAAGTTTATAAACTAGCCTAAAAGCTACAAGAGGCAGGTTTCCTTTAGGATTCCTGCCTTTTGCCTTTTTTGGCCCTCAATTTTTACCCTCCTTACTCCTAAAGCATGCCCTACCTCGACCAGCCCAGCTCTGCCCGTCTCGCCTCGCCTCGCTGCCGCATTTTTCCCAGCACTTACACTAATCCTAACTTCACCATCTTGCATACTGAACTCATGAGCGCTCGCTAAGTCCTAAAAAGTTGTGCTAAGTACACTGCAATCACTCATTTATAGCAAAGCTAAGCCAAGCCCCAAAAACATAGTCTGTCCTGTATCCATAAGCCTGTCCTGTCGTGCTGCGCTGATCTAAGTTGAGTTGTGCTACGTTGATTTGCATTGCGCTGCGTTGAGCTGTGCCATTCTTTGCCTAGATTAATGAAGCTAAATATAGTCCAAAGCTGGCTTAACCCTGTCATCTCCCATCTTGGATGGATGCTAAATGGTAGGATTAAGGGTAGGGGTAGCGGTAAGGAGTTGCATCGCCTTCTATACTGGCATCTTTAGTCGCTAATAGTGTTGTGCTAATACAGAAACGTTAGTTTGTTTAGCGCTAGTGCAGGCGCAGTCTTCTTAGCAGCAGTATGGCTTATGGTTTATTGCGACACTTTTGAGGGAGCTACTGTAGAAAGTAGTGATGCAACTTGCTGTTGCTGCGGTTGCGCCAGTAGCTGCAACGGCAGCTGGAACTGCATCTGTAGCTGCGATTGCTATGGTGAGTGGAGGTGATATTGGGGAGTTTATTTTTTTATTGGGGGTGGTTGGTGAGGGAAAAAAGTGATCTACGTTTGGAAATAGACATTTTTTGGTACTTGGTTTTTAAGCTATAGACCCCTACATAAATTGGCTGTTTATATGGTTTATTAGCACTTACATAGATGCATAAATTATTTATGAAAATTAAAAATTTTGTGAGGTGGTTCACTAAAATAAACAATAAGTTCTTACTATCTGAATTTGCTCTCACATCTTTATGAAACAAAGTAGTAAGCTTGTATTGATACAATTTGTTGTCAGTTAATGTTTTTGAAGGTTTAAAATTTTTTAGTACATTGCCGATAATAAAATTAAGCCCTGCTAATTTGCCTTAATGGTGCTGTTTTAGGCTGTAAGTCCATGTACAAATTATGCTTCTCACATAATCATTTGCTTATTGCTGGTATTTTTCAGCGCTTAATCACTGGTATCTTTGGTTTAAAACAAAGCAATCATTATTAGACATTAGTTTACTGTTTTGTCTTTAGGTTGGTGATTGTCTTTATTTAAAGAATTTTGTTTCCTATAGCAATAATCAATTACAACATATAAGGCCAAGCTAAGTTAGGTTATTTTTAACTGGGGTTGGTTTTTTATTAATCACTTAAATGTTAGGTGAAAGAATTTTATTAAAGTTGGTGAGACGGCCTTAAATAGTTGAGCTGCTTACTTATTTAGATAAGGCGGATACGACATGCAAATTTCAGACATGATCAATAAGGTTAGTAATGTAGTTGCCTCAGGATTTACCTCTACCGAAGAAGAACGCAAACGCTATTTTGGTAATGGTCGCCGTGCTCTAACTTTTGACCTTTTTGGATGCTTAATCAACCATAGAATGATCACTCACTTTGTGGGTCAAATTGGTCGTGAAAATAATATCAACCCTGAGCTAACCGAGCGTTATTTCCAGCTTTATTTAGATCGCGTCAAGTATGCAATGGACTTCATGACCTATACTGATGTGCTCAATCAAACCATGGCTTTGTTGGATATGACCTTTAATACCAAAGTCTTCTCTCAGGCTTCTGGTGAGTTGTTATTAGTATATGGTGATATGCGCCCTCACCCTGATGTGGTGCCTTCATTACAAAAATTAAAGAACTCTGGTTATGAGCTTTATTTAATTGCTAATGCCAATATTCAAATGGTGCAAAAGCAATTTGATAACTTAGGTGGTTTCTTTAGCGAAAAGAATATTATTTTGGCAGATGAAGTTCGTTGCTATAAGCCAAACCCTAATTTCTTTAAGGCCGCAGCAGAGAAGTTTAAGCTACGTACAGCCGATCACTTCCACGTATCATCTTCTTACTTCCAAGATATTTTACCAGCCACTCGTATGCGTTGGTTAACTGCTTATATCAATCGTTCTCAGACAGGCGTATTAGCAGGTTATGAGCCATCAGTAGTATTAAGTACTTTAAATGATCTTGAGGAAGGCTTAATTTACGCTCGTCGTCGTATCGAGGAGGAGGAGAAGGCTGCTCGTGAGCGTGAGGCTCAGGCTAAGGCTCAAGCTGCACAAGCTCAGGCCAACGAGGCAGCAGCTGCTAAAGCTAAGGCCGAACAAGAGGCCCGTGCTCGTCAGCAAAAAGCTATGCAGCAACAACAAGCACAACAGCAGCAAATGCAACAGCAAATGGCTGCTCGCCAGGGTCAAATGTCCCCAGCTCAAATGCAGCAGGCCCGTGCTATGGGCTCCTTTATGGATATTAATGACGATATGGTGGAATTTGGTGGCGTAGCTCCTGATACTAACCAGTATTTTGTACCTCAAAACGAAAAGGATTTTGAGTTAGCAGAAAAGATGAAGCATATGCCACCTGCTAAAGCTCGTGCCTTAGCCAAAGCTCGTGAAAGAGCTATGCAGGCTGCTCGTGCCCGAGGTAATTAAGATTAAATGCCATAGCATAAGCATTTAAATTAGCGCCTAGATTATCAATAGATGATCTAGGCGTTATGCTTTTTAGAGTGCAAAAATTAGCTTATGTGCGATCTAGATATTTTTTACTTTTTGGCTATGGCGCTATAATAAGGCTTTTGATATTTAGTTGTTTTGTTTTTGCTTGTGGTTGCTTTGGTTAGAGCCTAGATCTAGGTAAGGTTTTGTTAAGTGCCAGACTTTTTTGCTGGGGCTTAAATGCTCAGCTAAGCAGCTGATAGAGATTAAGGATTAGCTCATGTACTTGGAGCATTTTGGCTTAGATGACTACCCTTTTGATGGCTTGCCAGATCGCCGCTTTTATTATGTTGGTAGCTCTCAACACCAATCTCTAGGACTTTTAACCACTGCCTTATCACGCTCAGGAAGTATTTGCGTACTTACTGGCTCATCAGGAGCTGGTAAAACGACCTTAGTGCGTATGTTAATGCGTTCTTTGCCACGTCGTATGCGTATTATTACCATTGACGATCCTAGAACCGATCCCCAAATGCTGATCGCAACTATTTTGCGTGCTTCTGGTATTGTTGCTACTTCCTTTGAGTCTATTGCTGAACTGACCTTAAAGCTACGTCAAATGCTAGAAAAGTCCATAGCTTTAGGCATTATTACTACAGTAATTTGCGATGAAGCTCAGGGCTTATCTGATGATGTGTTAGAACAAATTCGCTTGATTTCCAATATTGAAGGCGAAGCTGGCAAGATGATTAACTTCTTGCTTGTAGGCCGTGAGGACTTGTTAGAGCACTTAAATAAAAGCGAACATGAGATGCTCAAAAATCGTATTAAGATTTTTGCCAATCTGCCATGTTTTAAGGAAGATGAGGTAGCTGCATATTTAACCTATCGCCTCCAGCAAGTATCTTGCGTTAAGCCTGTCTTTACTAACAAAGCTATTGCCATTATCACTAAAAAAAGTGGCGGCATGCCAAGACTTATCAATGCTATAGCTGATATGTGCCTTACCTTGGCCGCTCAAAAGAAAAAAGATCAGGTAAATTCCTTAATCGCTAAAAAGGCCGCTCATTTAGTTTTACATAATCAACAGGCTGGTTTGGGCTCATTAATTAAGCAATTAGCCCGTGAGGTCTTATCAGGATCTTTATATGCTCGTATTGCTATTATCGCTACAGCTGCATGTGCTGCTGCCTTAGCTTTTAGCGGTGCTTTATGGGTAATGAAAGAATATTACCCTGTGCGTACTTTAGAGGGTGCTTTGCTCTCAGATGAGGCCGTGCAAGAGCGCTATGAGCGTGTTTCTGATTACCTTCTTAAAGGCCGTAATGCCTCATCACGTCAGCTCTTTTTCTTTAATCAAGCTATTAGTGAGTCTTATTTTAAATCTGAGGCTTTTGCTACTTTATTTAAAGTTCATGGTTATGAGGTGGCAGATCCTGAGCAGGGCCTTACTAATGAGGTATTACGCTCGGTTAACTTACAAAGCTTCCATCAAACAGGCACTTTTGCAGAGGCTATTTCCTACAATACTCCTGTATTAATTGGCTTAATGGATGATAACCTCACTCCATTTTATGGCGTGCTTTATCAGTTAAATGAGGATGTTGGCCAAATTATCATCGGTAGCTATTTGTTTGATGTCAAACTCTCTTATTTAAAAGAGCGCTTTTTAGGTCAATATACTATTTTGCATCCTTATGTAGGTGATTTAACTGAGCTTAAATCACGTATGACTGATACCAGAAAGGCGGCGGAAAATCGCTTGCGCCCTTATTTGAGCAATTATCGTAATCGCGCTTTAGAAGCTGCTAATAGAGAGGCTAATACTGCTCTTATCAATTACGAGCGCCAAAAAGATGAGTTGGCTAAATTACGACAAGCCATTAGACAGCAAGTGTTAAGTACCATTGATTCGTCCAATAAGACTGACGCTCAATTAGAAAAAGAGCTTGATCGCTCTTTAGCTAAGGCGTTAGAGGGTAATCAAGAGTATCAAGATGCTTTAGGAGTGTTATTGCGCTTAGAACAATTAAGCTCCCAAAAAGAGGTGCGAGCTGATGAAATTCGTACCATCTCACTAAAGCTTGATGATGGCTATACTCGTGCTATGAGTTTATTCTTACAAGAGCAACGTCTTAATGATGTTTCACCTAGAGCGGCAGCTTTGCTAACCTTATCGGCCTATGATGGCCCACGCTTAATTAATGTTGTTCCTACAGCTAATTAAAGAGGGTAAGAGAGCATTATGAGAGCTATCAATATTAGTGAGCAGGAGAAAAAAGAGGCTCTTTTTGAAGTTTCTTTTAACCGCTATAAAGCACTAAAGCTGTTTTCTTTTACCTTTGCTGCCTTTATTGTCGGTCTAAGTGCTTTGTTTTGGACTTTAGATTACCAATATGAACAAAGACTTAATGCACTGACACAACAGCTACTATCAGATTTTGATAAAAGTATTGTTGATAACAAAATTGAAGCCAGTACCGATCTTTATGAAGGTGTAGTCCTATATCGTGGTAAGGCTGACTTTGATAATGTAAGGCTAGTGCAAACTTTAGAGGATAACTTCCAAAAAGAGCTCAATATCAATGCTGTCCACGGACAGAAAAGAGCTGTAGCTCAAGGTGTTTATCAAATACGTTTTGTAAAATCAGATATTCCTGCCACCCCATTTGAGGTAATGCAGTAAGACCACAGGCCCTGATCTTAAAAGCTCAGGGCCTTGTTCTTTTTGAGGGGCAGCAACCAGCAACCAGCCAGCATCAAGCTCACAACCAAAGCCCAAACCAAAACCCAAGCCTTCCATTGCCCTTGCCCCTCATCCTCGCTCTTACCCTTGCCGATCCTTGCACCTTGGTATACCAGTACCACAGTACCACTCTATCAGTGGTAGAGCCACGGCCTGGAGCTTAGCTCAAGCAAGGGCCATGGCCTTGCCAAGAATAAGTTCTGGCCTTGGCCTTATCCCTCTTGTTAGCCTATGCGCTACTGCTATTTCTTGCCTACCCTAAGCCCATATATTTGCAACACCAGCCACGCCAAGCCACGCCACAATAACAAACACACGCAGAACAAAAAGGCACTCTTGTAATAGGCAGGTAATAGGCCCTGCATTTCAAGCTTTTTCTAAGCAATGCTCTGCTTTTTCTAGGCATCTGTCTTAGATGAGGGTTGTGCTAGCGCAAGCGTGCGGCATGCTTGCTTGCAAGCTTGTATGCCTGCAAGCATACATGCAGGCAGGTGGGCAGGCATCATTTCTTTGGTATTGGGCAAGGATGTTTTTTTTGGGTGGTAGGGAGGGACACATGCTGGTGAGGCTTGATTTGGTGGTTGGTAGGCACACTGAGGGTATGGGATTATTTTGATAGATTGCTATCAAAAAATGATAGAAAACAATCATTTTGTATGAAGGGAACTTGGGCTTGGGATTAATGATGTGTGCTTATAAATGCGATAATCATCGTATTTATTTAGGTTAACGGGGTTGATGATTCTATGAAAGTATTTTTTATAAATTGATAGATAGCTTTCAAAAATGAGATCTGTTTAACGAAATTTTGATAATATCTTATCATTATCTTTATAAAATGTGATCGCTGTTTGATAAATGTTTGTCATAAATCTTTATGATTAATGACAAGAATTAATCATAGGAGCAATCTTATGCAACAGCTTTCCAATTTAATTACCAAAGGTCTTGAGATTTTAGTTGTTCTCATCCTTTCGGGTATGTCGCTTTTAGTAATTGTTAACGTAGCTTTACGCTTTATTGCCGATTCAGGCATTGTGGTTTCAGAAGAGCTTTCTCGCTTCATGTTTATTTGGGTGGTATTTATTGGTGCCATCTTGGCTATGAAAGAAGAAAGTCATATCTACGTTGACTTTATGCGCAAGGCGCTACCTAAACCAGTCCAGTCTTTCGTTAAGCTATTTTGCTATTGTGCCATGCTCTATTGCTGCTACTTATTGTTTGTTGGTAGCTACGAGCTCTATGAGTTTAATATGGAGGATTTATCTCCTGTAGCTCAAATTCCTATGGGCTATATTTATATCTCTGGCTCAGTAGGCGCTGCTGGCATGGGCATTATCTTACTCTTTAAGATAGCCTCAACTTTCAAAAATATTGCTAGCAAGAATTGGGAGAAATAGGCCATGACCATTGCAATTTTCTTAATTATTCTGCTTACCTCTGTTGCCATCGGTATTCCTATTGCTTTCTCTTTGCTCTTATGTAGCTTAGGCTTGATGATTCACCTTGATATGGTTGATCCTCAAATTATGGCTCAAAGCTTAATCAATGGTGCAGATAACTTTACCTTACTTGCTATTCCTTTCTTCGTTTTTGCTGGCGAGGTCATGAATGTAGGTGGTTTAGCCAAGCGCTTGATTGACTTGCCTATGAAGTTAGTAGGTCATAAGGCTGGCGGTTTAGGCTTTGTAGTAATTATTGCTGCTGTGATTATGGCCTCTTTATCTGGCTCTCCTGCTGCTGATACTGCTGCTATTGCTGCCATCATGTTCCCTATGATGATGAGGGCTAAATATGACCCTGCACGCTCTACTGGCTTAATTGCAGCAGGCGGTATTATTGCCCCAATTATTCCACCATCAATTCCTTTCATTGTTATTGGTGTTACCGCCTCAGTATCAATTTCTCAGCTCTTTATGGCTGGTATTGTTCCTGGTATTTTAATGGGCGTGGCTCTATGCATGATGTGGTACTTCCAATCTCGCAAACTAGAGACCAGCAAAAAGGCTACAGGCGCTGAAATTTTTGATGCCTTTAAGAGCTCTATCTTAGCCTTGATGTTGCCTGTAATTGTAATTGGTGGTTTCCGCTTAGGTATCTTTACCCCAACTGAGGCTGGTGCAGTTGCTTCTGTATATGCCTTATTTATCTCAATCTTTGTTTATCGTGAGATCACCTTTAAGGCTATTTATCAAGCTTTACTAGCCACTGCTAAGACCACAGCTGTGATTATGCTAATGGTCGCCTCAGCTCAAGTTAGTGCTTGGTTAATGACTGTTGCTGACTTACCTTTAATGGTTGCCGAAGTATTAAAGCCATTGGCCTCTAGCCCAACTTTATTAATGGCCTTGATCTTAGTATTACTCATGGCTATGGGTATGGTGCTCGATTTAATCCCAATCGTTCTTATCATGGTGCCTGTATTAATGCCAATTATTCGTGAGGCTGGTATTAATGAGATTTACTTCTGCGTAATGTTCATTTTCTGTTGCTCAGTAGGTCTTATCACCCCTCCAGTTGGTAACGTATTAAACGTAGTATCAGGAGTTACCAAGGTTCCTTTTGAACGAGCTGTTTTAGGTGTCTTACCTTACGCTGGTGTCTTATTTGGTCTTATGTTGTTAATGCTATTGTTCCCATCAATCGTGATTGCTCCAATGGAGTTCTTAACTGGAAAGTAGCTTAACTTCCGTATTCACTTTGCTCTTACATGCTTAACACCTCAGGGCAGCTTTTTTAAAAAGCTGCCTAATAAAAATGCTTTAAATTTTGGAGTCTATTATGAAAAAGTTAGTTGCCTCTGCTTTAGCTATTGCTTTATCTATTGCTGTTACTGCTAGTGCCGAAGCTAAAACAGTATTACGTTTTGCTACTGACGTGTCTCGTGCTGATACTCAAGGTCAGGGTGCAGAGCACTTTATTAATTTAGTGTCTGAGCGCTCTAACGGTGAGATCGAAATTAAGTTCTATCCAGATAGCACTTTAGGTAATACCCCAGCTATTGTATCTGGTACTCGTGGTGGTACTATCGATATTGGTATGGTGGGCGCACACGCTTTAAGTGGCTTGTCTAAGGATTTTGCTGTATTAGACTTACCTTTCATGTTCCAAGATAAGGCTCATGCCTATCGCTTCTTAGACGGTCAAGGTGGTCAAGAACTCTTTGCTGGTGTTGAGAGCAAGGGTATTGTAGGCTTAGCTTTCTTTGAGAATGGCTTTAGAAATATTACCAACAATAGAAAGCCAATTGTGACTCCTGATGATGTTAAGGGCTTAAAGATTCGTGTGCCACAAAGCCAAGTTTTAGTACAAACCTTTGAGGCCTTAGGCGCTAACCCTGTACCAATGGCCTTTGGTGAGCTTTACACTGCAATGGAGACTGGTGCTATCGACTCTCAAGATCACCCAATGCCAGCCTTATTCTCTGGTAAGTTCTATGAGGTTCAAAAGTACTTATCTTTAACTAACCACGCCTACACCGCAGTAACTGTAATTATCAACAAGAAAAAGTTTGATAAGTTAAGCCCAGAGCAGCAAAAACTTATTAAAGAGTGCGCAAAAGAAGCCTCTACTTTCCAACGTGAGTTAAACGCTCAGTCTGAGCAGGCCATGATCGATCAGATGAACACTGAGTCTGGCATTGTAGTAAACGACAATGTTAAGAAGGAATTATTCGCAGAAAAGACCAAGTTCATTCGTGATGAGTATATCAAGGCAAATGGCGACCACTTCGTTAAGTTAATCGATGAAGCTCGTCAATAATACGAGGTCATAACATGAAGGTTTTACTAACTGTAGTAGCTCTCAATGCGAATGTTGCTCAATTTATTAAAGATCAGGGCTATGAAGTAATCACTCAAGATGAGCTTACTAGTGAGAATGCTCCTTATATCGAAGTGATTATGTCTAATGGTACTGGTAAAATTAGCAAGGAGCTGCTTGATAAATTACCTAATGTCAAAATGATCGATAATTTTGGCGTAGGTTATGATGGCGTTGATGTTAAAGAGTGTGCTAAGCGTAATATTGCTTTATGTACCACCCCAGGCGTACTAACTGAGGATGTAGCAGATCTTGCTATGGCCTTATTATTAGGACTTTCACGTCAGGTAACTATGTCTCACAACTTCATTCATGAAGGTAAGTGGGCACAGGGTTTAAAGTTCCCTCTAGGATCTAAGGTATCAGGTAAAAAGTTAGGTATTTTAGGTTTAGGTCGTATTGGTAAGGCTGTTGCTGCTCGTGCTAGCGGTTTTGATATGCCAATTTACTATTACGATCGCTTCTCACAAGATGAGCGCTATACCAAAGTAGATTCACTACTTGATCTGGCCAAAGCTGTAGACTACTTGGTTGTGTGCGCTGCAGCCACCGAGGAAAACCGTAATATGGTTAATGCTCAGGTGCTTGAGGCTTTAGGCTCTAAGGGCTGTCTAATTAATATTGCCCGTGGTTCTTTAGTTGACGAAGATGCTCTTTGTCAGGCAATAGAAAAGGGAGTGATTAAGGGCGCAGCTTTAGATGTGTTTGCTAGTGAACCTCATGTTCCAGAAGCATTATTAAATCGCAATAATGTAATTGTGACTGCTCATATTGCTAGTGGTACAGTAGAAACTCGTAAACAAATGGCTGATATTGTCAACGCCAATTTTAAAGCTTTCTTAGAAGGCACCCCAATGCCAACTAAACTAAAGCTATAATATCGGTTCTTAATTTAACTAGCTAAGGTCAGATTACATCAATAGTCTGGCCTTTTTTCTTATTTAACTGTTAGTTGGAATAACTAATATGGTGCAGTTATTGTCATGAGCAAGATGTTGTTAACAAGTTCTCTTAAAGCTCATGATATGATTAAGGTATTACTTAGGAGAATGGATTATTAATACTTATTTTGCTTCTTAGGGTATTAGGCAATGTATTGATAAATGATTATTCTCAAAGATATGGGGGCTGTTAATCTGATATTTTCAAAGCCTAAAAATAAGCGATTATCGCCATCCAAGTTAAAACCTTAAATTTCTTGTCTTTCTTTATAAGTTAATATTTATCTTGCTTACTATTTTCAATAGCTTAACAGTAAAGATTAGTACTAGTGCTCATGCTAAAAAATAGTGAAATTAGGTTTAAATATACTTTTGCAACCTATTACTAGGTTTAATTAGGATACTCAATTGACCACAGCTAACAAAAAATTAAATGCAAAAGCACAAAGAATTCCTTTATTTTCTGAGTTTTCTGCCAAGTTCACTAAGTCTGATATAGTAATTGCTAATTACATTGCTGAAAATATTAAGAAAGTTCTACAAATGACCATTTCTGAACTGTCTTTAAATACAGAGATATCAGAAATTACTATTTCAAGATTTTGTAAGAAACTAGACTTATCTGGTTTTCAAGCATTAAAAGTAAATTTAGCCTCTATTACAGTCAAGCCTGTCGATGAAGTAGAGCTTGATATGGGCGATGATACTCCTACTTTGGCCTCTAAAATTTATAAAAATATCCAGACAGGCCTTAGCATGACTGATAAGGTCTTGGATTATCAGGCTGTAGATAGAGCTGCCAAGTTAATTGCTAATTGCAATCGCTTATTGGCTTTTGGCTATGCTACCTCAGGTACTATCTGCCGAGATATAGGGATTCGTTTTGTAAGATTTGGTATTAGCACTGAAGTTGTTCATGATCCTCATCAGCAAGCTACTATCGCTAATATGTGTGCTAACTACAACACAGTCATCATTGTTGTTTCTTTATCTGGAAGTTCAGTAAACCTTATTGAACCAGTAAAGATTGCCAAGCAAAATGGAGCCAAGATTATTCTTATTACCTCTCACAAGCGCTCTCCTTTAGCCTCTCTGGCGGATGAGGTATTGGTAGGTATTGGCCCTGAAATTAGATTACTGGCCGAATCAACAGTAACTCGTTTTGCTTTCTTAGCCATTGTTGATTTGTTATTTTCTAAGGTAGCTATCATTAAAAATGAAAGCTACCATCAAAATATTCTTAATATGCGGCACTCTTTAGCGCCATTAAAGAGCTAAGTCCCCAAAAAGCCTAATTAAGACCTCCTTAACCAAGCTAACCCTCAAGTTCAAGCTAAAGTTAAGGAGGTCAATTTTTTTAGCTCCATGAGAGCACCTTCCAACTCCCAAGCCCATGCCTCCCAGGCAAAACACTGGCATATGCCCACGGCTAGGCCGTAGACCTGGCCTACGGCCATGGCATGGCCATGCCCTTTGCTTGGCCAGAAGTGGTGCCTTGGTTTTGGCTATGGCCTACATTGATTTGGCTGCGGCTCATTTAAGCAGCTATGAAGGGGAGCAAGGTAAGTGGCCTTTAGGCGGGAGAAACGGGTTGGTGAATGTTAGACTTAAAAGCTGGGCGGCATTTGCTCTCAAAAGAAGCACTCTTCTTGATAAGATGTCTTTGTGTTTTCAGGGGCAATGAGTGCCAAATAAGCTTTTGGTTGCTGTTTGGAGGAGGCTGTTGCTTGTGGATAGTGTTACAACTTTAGGTCATAAACTAATATAATAGGCTCAAAAATAAGGTTTTATAGTGAGCTTTCATTTTGTTTGTAGATTAGCCAAAGATGAGGAGATATGGGTGAGCGCTAAGGAACAAGAGTTAGATAGCTGTCAGGTGGCTATACTGATCCCTTGCTACAATGAGGGTTTAACTATTAGTAAAGTAGTTTGTGATTTTTTAGCTGTTTTACCTAAGGCTCAGGTATATGTCTTTGACAATAATTCACAAGATAATAGTGTAGAGCTGGTAGAGAAATTACAAAAAGAGCATTCTTTAGGAAAACAGATTCACCTTTACCATGAAAGAAGGCAGGGTAAGGGCAATGTAGTGCGCTCTATGTTTAGACAGGTAGAAGCCGATGTCTATTTAATGGTCGATGGCGATTGCACTTACGATCCAACTGTTGCTCCTGAGCTTATTAAAAAAGTGGTCTGTGAAAAGTACGATATGGTAATCGGCGATAGACTGTCATCAACCTACTTTCAAGAAAATAAGCGTCCTTTCCATAATTTTGGTAATGTCTTGGTTAGAAAACTGGTTAACATGTTTTTTAACCGCTCTAAAAAGGCAGAAAAGATTACTGACATTATGACTGGCTATCGAGCCATGAGTCTTAGTTTTGTAAAGACCATGCCTGTGCTCTCTAAGGGCTTTGAGATTGAAACGGAAATGACCATTCATGCCTTGGAGCATAACTTTTTGGTCGCTGCTATTCCTATTAATTATCAAGATAGACCTGAGGGTAGCAGTTCAAAGCTTAGAACTTACTATGATGGAGCCAAGGTTGTTTCTTTAATTTTTAAGCTCTTAAGTGAGGTCAAGCCGCTCTTATTCTTTGGCACTTTATCTTTGATGCTCTTTATATTGGCTTGTTTGTTCTTAGCACCAGTATTATATGAGTATTTTGCTACTAGCTATGTTAGCAAAGTGCCTACTTTTATTGCGTCAGTAGTGTTTTTAATGTTGTCGACCTTTAGCTTTTTTACAGGTGTGATTTTACAAATCTTGCATAACAATCACAGACGTATGTTTGAGCTGATGTGCAATTACCATTTTCATGAATTACCTTCTGAACGTAGGTATAAATCATAATGAATATTGAACTTAAAACCAAAGCTAAGGTAGCTGTAATTGGAGCTGGCCCAGCAGGTTTGTCTTGTGCGCAAACACTATTAGATTTGGGCTATCAAGTTGACATTTTTGAAGTAAACAGCAAAGCTGGTGGTCTTAGTAGAACCATTGAAGTAATGGGGCAACTAGTTGACTTAGGGCCTCATTACTTTCGCACTCAGGTACCACAGGTACAACAATATTGGGATCAATGCACTCAAGGTATTGCTATGCATAAGGTTGAGCGTGTTTCCCATATCTTATATCAAGGTAAGCTCTTCTCTTATCCTCTCAAGGGTTTTGAGGCGTTATTTAAATTAGGCTTCTTTGAGTCTGTCTTATGTGTGCTTAGCTATTTAAGGAGTGTAGTTTTGCCACACAAGGGCAATACTTTTGAGGACTGGGTATCGAATGCTTTTGGCTATCGTCTTTACACTATTTTCTTTAAGACTTATTCTGAAAAGCTCTGGGGAGTGAAGTGTAGTCAATTAAGCGATCAATTTGCCAAAGAGCGCATTAAAACTCTCAATCTGTCAAAGGCCATTAAAAATGCTTTATTTCCTGATAAAACTGGGCATAAGGTAAGATCTCTAAAGGCAGAGTTTATCTACCCTAAGATGGGTATTGGTCAAGTATATGATCAAGCATTAGAGCAAGTAATTAACAGTGGTGGCCGCTGTTTTTTCAATCATCAAGTCGATGAGATTGTGGTCAACAATAATAAGGTAACTGGAATTGCGGTTAGCAAAGTTGAGCCTCACAAAGATAATGAGTCCTCTAATGCTCATTTTACTAAAGTAAGTGACAGTGAGTTTTTGGAGTACGACTACGTAGTATCTTCAGGTATTTTTACTGATTTAGTGCCTACTATTAAGTGCTTACCACTGGAAACCAGAGAGTTAAGCTCCAAGCTTAAATTTAGAAATACTATCTTGGTTTATCTAAAAGTAGATGAGAGTGCGGGCTCTAACCTAAAAGACAATTGGCTTTATATTCACTCCCCTGAGGTCTTATCTGGACGTATGTGTGATTATGCTAATTGGTCTAAAGACATGCAACTTGGCCAAAAAGAGCACATAGTATGCTTTGAGTACTGGGCACAAGAAAGTGATGCTTTATGGCAAAAAGATAATGAAGCTCTCATAGAGCAAGCCAAAGCTGATGCTATTGCCTCAGGAATTTTTAAAGCAGGCTCCATTAAGGAAGGCTTCGTTCATAGGCTATTTAAAAGCTACCCAATGTATGTTGACGACTATGCTCAGGTCATGAAGTCCATTACTGATGAGTTAGATAACATTGCAGGCCTTTATTTTATTGGACGCAATGGTAGCTTTAAATACAACAATATGGATCACTCAATTCATATGGGTATTTTAGCTGCTCATAAGATTGCTAATAAGTACCACGGCTCGCTTTGGGATCTCAATTTTGATGGTTCTTTGTAGTTGGTAATTTGTAAATTTTTTAGACAGTGTTTTATGGAATCAACAACCAATACTTTAAGTAGTGAACAAAAAGCTGCGGCTCAAAACTCAAATTACGCTGGCGTAACTTGCTCAGTAGAGCCTATTTTTAAGCGCAGGCCATGGCTATTAGTGGTACTCGCTGTTATAGCTCTTATGATTGAGGTATTAGTATTTAATAGCTCAGCTTTGTTTTTTGATAAGGACAAATATCAAGAGATTGAGCTTACTTTGCCAAAGGTTAATATCAAGGGAGAGCAAAAAGATGGCTTTTTAATAAACCAGAAAAATAAGGCCTTAGAGATTAATTTGCCTAATATTGATGTGGGTAGTATTTACTTTACCACTAAGTATGGCTCACCCTTAATTACAGATTTTGAAGTTGCTATTAAAGATCAAGGCTTAAGCTACCAATGGGCTAGAGTAGCTACAGGACAAGTGGTAACTTTAGGCGCTAATGAACATAGCTCAGCTTTAGTTAAGGTATCATCTAGCGGCAAGGCTAAAGCACTGCAAGTGGCCTTTAACTTAAAAGGCAATAGTGCTTTTTTAATTACCAAAGTGGTCATTAATCAAGCTATTCCTTTTAATTTTTCATTTATACGTGTAGGCCTGATGCTGGGGCTGTTGATGGTCATCAGCGTCTTAGCTTGTGGTTGTGCTCGTAATCGCTCGATTGCTGTAGATGGTACTTTATACAAAAGGGTTAACAGAGCCATTTTAGTAGTTGGTGTTTTAGCTAGTGCTCTAACTTTCCATGTGATGGCTCCTTGGTCTGCTAGTGCTAGTGGTTTTAAGCCTATTGCTTTAGGAATCTTACCTTACTCTACTGCTGATGGTAGTGTATTAGTGGACTTACCTAAAAATGATGAGGAATTTATTACTTTAGATGCCTTTGCCCAGCAACTTGATGCTTGGCTTAAAGGTCAACTAGCTTTAGACTTCAAACCTGATGCTCGTCTACAGTACTTAGACAATGTCTATGACCCATCTGAGCGTAATTTTAAAGAAGTACCTTACTTATGGGATAGAGCCTACTATGAGGGGCATTATTATTCATATTTTGGTATAGCTCCTATTATTACCACTTATTTGCCTGTTTATCTCATTACGGGCAAGCTGCCTTGCAGTTCACTAGTTTTATTTATTAATTTATTGTTAGTAGTAGTAGCCTTTAATTACTTGTTAACTCGCTTAACTAGTCTCTTGATGGCTAAGGTCAATCCATTATTGTTCTTGTTAAGTAAGCTTGGTGCTTTATTAATGACTCAGGCTTTCTTTGTCACTTATGGTTTTACCTTCTACAACATTGCTTATTTAAGTGCTATTGGATTTTTCTGCCTAGCCATAGCATGGTCATTATCGTATCTGCACTTTATTCCTAAAGATGGTTCTCTAAGCTGTGCCTGGCTCAAAAAATTAACTAATAACAAAGCTCTCTTGCAACTATTTTTAGCAGGAGTAGCTTTGGTGGGACTAGTAGCATCAAGACCTTTAGACTTATTGTTCTTATTGTGCTTTATGGTGCCTTTCTTTATTCATTTATTACTCTCCAGGAGTTTAGTGGCGGATAAAGTAAAGTCGTTTGTTGTAGTGGCTGTGCCTGTAGTAATAGGTGCTGTTGCTCTTATGAGCTACAACTATCTACGCTTTGATTCAGTATTCGAGTTTGGCCAATTTATGCAGTTGACCGTCTTTGATACTAACTTCCATATGGCAAACTTAAGTATAGAGCGTGCCTGGACTATTTTGACTCACTTCTTATGGTCAAGCTTTAACTATGTCTCACAATTTCCATATGTGCTCTCTAATTCTGATGTAGAACCTAATATGGGCAATTTTAGCTTTGTGCCTGCAAGATCGGGTATTTTAGCTTATGTCTTTACTTGGAGTATTTTCTTAGTAGGAATGAGTATTAGCCGAACAGGCCTCTTTAAACCATTAAATGCTCAAGGCTTTATAGTGCGCTTTAGTGATTTGAGCGTAAAAGAGCAAATCAACTATCTATGGTCAGTAATCACTATGGTGATTATTGTGCTAATTCCTCCATTTTTAATTTTAATTGGAGGCAATGCAGGTCTGATTCAGCGCTATATCACCGATGTAATGATGGTAGTAGCTGTATTGTGCTTTATGCAAGCTAATTTACAGCCAATCCAGAACAACATTCATGATACTAGGGAGAGTGCTAGTTTTAAGGCAATGATTTACATTACCTTAATCGTAATGCTTCTTATGACTTTAGCTCAGGGCTTCTTCTTATTATTTGGTTCTGGAACTTTAATTAAAGATGTCAATCCAGACTTTTTCTTGAATGTTAAAGAAGTCTTTAGTCCACTAAGCTTCAATAAGTTTGTCTAGCAGTGGTGAAAGTAATTTAATACAAAGGGGAAGCAGTTGAGCAATCTTATACATTGCTAACAACTTCCCTTTTTGTTTAATTAAACAGCTAAAACGAGAAGGTAGTGGTAGGGAGCTCTAGTTTTTAGCTAACTTAGATTATGTTTTATCATATAGAAGAGATAAGAACTTAATTTTGTTAAGATAATGACTGTTGGTTTATTTGTTTTAATTGTTTGCCATTAATAGGAAGTATTGTGATTGTTAAAATTGCTGGCCCAAGTACTTTAAGTGAACTAGTCTGCGGCCAATTAGCGCCTTTGGGCTTATATATTTCGCCATCGACTACCATTGCTCGTAATTTTTTGTTTAATGGTCCAGTAAACATTAAGCCACAAACAACGCTCTATCGTGTTCAAATTGATGCTTACAGCTATATCATGCCGCAGTCTACAGTAGTAACTACTCAGATTGGACGCTATTGCTCTATAGGTCATCAGGTAGACTTAGGCTTGGGATATCATAATTACAAAGCAGCTTCAACTTCTGGAGCTTTTTACCATAGCGATGACTTCCCTGGTATTACCGACAAGATTCCCGATATGCCTAAATGGTTAGAGCAAAGAAACTGGCAAAATACAGCTCAAGTTAACATTGGCAATGACGTGTGGGTAGGTGCACATGCTCTTATTCCTGGCGATGTGACTATTGGTCATGGTGCCGTAATTGGTGCGGGCGCTGTGATCACAAAGGATGTTCCTCCTTATGCTGTAATAAGTGGAAGTTCTAATGGCAAGCCAAAGATTCAAAAATATCGCTTTGCTGATGAGGTAATTAGTGATCTCTTAGAGCTTAACTGGTGGGACTACGATTTGCCTAAAATGATGACTCAGGGAATTAAGGTTCCTTATGAGGATATTAAAGACTTTATCTCATTTATGAAAAATGAGGACTTGAGCAAGTTCTTAATGATTCCTGATGATTGGCGCTTATTGTCCATCATTAATCAAAATAGGGTTCAACTCACCCCTGGTCAAAAAGACATGTTCATGGACTTCATCCAAATTGAACTCCCAGATAGCGAGCAACCTTTGGAAGGGTAACTAACCAAGGTGATTAAAACTTAAGCAGAATCCCTATTAATCAGATAGCCCCATTAATTCTTCATTAATGGGGCTAGTTGTATTAGTTAGGAATTGCAATGAGTGCTAAATCTACTAATGGGTGGCATAGGGTACTACGACGTAATTGGAAGCTATAGTTTAGATTTAAAGCTTCAATAACGCTTTTTAGCTCATAGAATTCGTAGCCATTATGATAGGTAGCCAAAACCAGCATAGGGCGTTGGGTTTTAATGGTATTAAGGGCACCTTTTAGCACTTGAGGCTCAAAGCCTTCAACGTCAACTTTAATAAGGCCTACGGATAAATTATGTTCCTGGACGTACTCATCTAGAGTAATTACCTCAGCTTCCTCATAAGAGTCAGGGCCTAAGCCATAGTCCATTGCCATACTGGCAGTAGCATCACTTTGTAAGCCTTGGCCTTTACTAAGCTTTAATATTCCTTTTTCATCGCCTAAGCCTTTTTGGACAGGAATGATATTACCCTGATTGATATCTTGTTTGAAAAGGTTGGTTAGAGTGTCAAAAGAAGCCTTGCTTGGCTCAAAAGTGTAAATCTTAGACTCTGGGAAAAGTGCTCTAAATAATGAAAGGCTATCACCTACATAGCCACCAACATCAATGACTGCTTTGCCGTTAACAGTAGATAGCTTTTCGGTAGGCACATCATACATGCCATAACGATTAGTAATGCTTGAGCCCCACTCAAGGTTAACTTCGTTAACTAAGGGAATAGTGCCTTGCTCTTTAATGGTATGGTAGTTTTTAAAAAGCTTTTGGTCTTCTGCAGTCCATAAAAAGTCTTTTTTCACCAGTACTGCATCAGTGCATTTAGCTAAGTCTAATAGACGCTCGTGATGATCGATGTAGGCGCAAGAAACTTCATCCATGCCTGCTTTCAAGCTGGCAAGTCTTTGAGCCATTACCTGGTTTTCACGGTAATCAACAAAGTTTTTTAGCAAAGGAAAGTTAAAAGTCTCGTAATGGCTGACAACATAATTACCAAATTGCTCTGCATTAAGACTGATCTTGCGGTTGTTTTCAATAATGTTAGCAATTATTGCTTTATTGTTACTGCTTGAGTGAGAAAGGTTGTTTGACATAATTATAAGAAAATGAGAAGTAAGATGAGTGCTCTAGAGCTTGTTGTACAGCCTAAATCTGAGACCTTGTTGCAATCAAAGCCATGTTAAAGTCTATGTAAGTAATACTAGCGAAACGGTATTTCAATATCAAAAAATAGGGGGGGGGGAGAGCCTAAAAGTAATATAATAGACTACCTGTACAGACAAAATAATAGCTGACAAAAAACCAGTTAATAATAGGGTTTGTGACCATTTAAAGTCTTGTGGCCCTTATCAGTGATAGTGTCAGATGGATTAATTGGACAAAACTGAATTGAGTTCTTTTGGTTGCTGTCTTTTAAGGCAAGCCAAACATTGGCATTTAATGTTTAATTGTCTTTGATTGTGGAAGGTACATATACTTATGTCAGGGACAAGGTTTATGTCTGTATAGGCTGAGAATATATTATGAAATAGCTTCTTTATATTGTTTGTGTTGAGAAATGGATAAGGCGAAATTAGAACAGCTGATCGAGCTACACAAAGAGGGCCAAGGTGCCGTTAGGATCTGTAGGGCAATTGGCCAAAGCAAAGGAATTGTTTCTTGGCATCTGGCATTTTTAAATGTTCATGGTGAACATGAGCTACGCTTGTACAACGAAGGCATTGGACGGCCATCTTATTCAAAAGCGCAAATTCTGGGCATTTATAACTTTGTATTAAGAACTCATTGCAGTTTTGATCGTGCAGAGGTCTACTTTAAAATTCGCCGTAATAAGTTGCTTGAGAAAGTTAAAAGGTACATTGGCAAAGAAAACATAGGGAAAGAAGTACCTGATGCAGTATTAATGATTCCTAAGTTAGGAAAAGATTGTGACCAGCCTTAACTGACGTATGTTGTTCTTATAGGAGCATACTGACATATCTCCTATGCTTACTGGTGATAGGTGTCAGTCTAGTTGTAACTTGCGATGGCAAAAGTCTTAAGTGCTCTATCAATAGCCCTTATTATTGAAACTTGCATTTCCTGCTGATTGCTTTGTGTTTAAATGCAAGTTCTAAACTTTTGAAATACCTATTGTGATAGCTAGTGGTTAAGACTTAACGATAATAATAGAGCCGCCTTCATCAGCAATTGGCAATTTGGCAAGACGGCCATGTTTTTGCCTGTATTCGGCTACTACTTCTTTAATGCCACGAATCATGCTGTGATTGTGGTCGTGCATAAAGATAAAGTCGCCAGGTAGGGTGCGCTCATAGAAAAACTCTAAAGCTGCTGCCATTGGTTGCTTAAGATCCATGTCTAAAGAGGTAAAGACAAATTTAAGATCTTTAACTTCCTGGCAAGTGTCTTCAAATAGGCCTTTGTGAAAGCAAGCTTTGTCTTTAAAAGGAAGATTGTTCTTAACTAAATCGATACTTGTAGAGTTAAAGTCTTGCTGATCTTTAAAGAAGTTGTCGATTAGTCCCTTATCAAAATCATGATTGACCTGCTCTTTGTTAAAGCCCTCAAAAGTATCAAACAAGTGAATGGTACGATCTTTAAAGGCTGCATTAATCAAAGATGAAAAATAGCCACGCCAAACGCCAGCCTCAGCAACACAGGCATCACTATTAGCTAAAGTGCTATCAGAGGCAATCATTTCTGCGCAAAGTTGCATAGTACGCCATCTAAAATAATCATGTGCATCAGTTTGCGCAAGTAATGGAGCAACAGCTATTTTTAGGAGATTGGCTTAAATATTGAGACCATACTTAGGGACTGATTGGTAGGGCAAAAAATAAGAGCTGCTAAACAAAGGTGCTTAGCAGCTCTTATTTAAAAATGTGGAGGGCTATTTTGTACTAATAGCGATCGCGTCTTTGCTTGCGAGTTGGACGTGGAATAAAGACAAAGATTACGCCAGCAACAGCGCCGCATAAAGCAATAATGGCACCTTGCATCCACCAACGCATTTGCATATCAAGCTCTTTAGTCTCTAAGCGGTCTGCATATTCACGGTAGAGCTCATCAAGCTCATTGATAGTGGCATCTTTGGTGCTAAGAGTATTCTTAAGGTTAGCATTCTCTTTAGTAAGGATAGCTAGTTGTTCTTGGGCTGTTTTAAGCTCACGAGATAGTTCGTTATCGTAGTTGGCCAAGCGATACTCAAGATCCTTAATTTCACCATTAAGCTTATCAACTAATGGAGCACCACACATTTGTGGAGTTAAGCTCTCTAATTGAATCCAGAAAGTATCTTCATCTTTTTTTAATTGAGCCCAACGGCCATTATCTGAGTAACGTAAAAAAGTAAGCTCATCGCCAATAGAACGGCTGCCAGTTACTCTATAACCCTCAGAAGGGCCTGAACGAGTCCACACTTTAACATTATCAGCTACATAAACAGGGCCGCCAACATAATAGCCATTAGCATCAGGCTTTGGCTTAGGGGCAGGAGTTTGAGTAGTGTCTGTGGTTGCCTGCTCTACATTGTTAGTAGCTGGTGCAGCATTAGCTGTTGGTTCTGCACTGGCTAAACCAATACCAAAACATAGGCTAAAAGCCAGAGCAAAAGGAAAAGTCTTATTAATGCGCACTTAAATAATCCTATATTAACTAAACAAAAGATCAGCTTACATAAGCAATACAAAATAATTAGGAAGTGAGCTTTGCTACAAGCATGTAAACACTAGCACATATTATTTTGTGACAGGCAATTATAAGCCGAAGTAGTAATAAATGTTAAGCATAGTTGTGAGATAATAGAAAGTTTTTAGCAGAGAACAAAATCGGTAAGCTCTTTGCGCAATATCTATATTACTGGCTGTTTAGTTTATAAGTGTCATAATCAAACACATATTTAAAGATACGGCCCATAAGGAACAAGAGTTCCATTTAGATTAGAGTATTGAATAGTAAAATGATTTGTTTAAACTTTGGCGACGGCTTGGATGCGAGCAAGGGATATATCAACACTTTTGATCTTGCACAAGAGCAGGCAAATAATAAGAGTGCCGTCTTTGAACCTTGGGCTTGGGCAGACTTAAGCTCTATTAAAGACAATAGCGTATGTAGCGCTAAGTTTGACTATACTTTAGAAAGAATTAATGGTGGTAAGGAAAACCTATCATTACTACAGATCTTAAAGGAACTCTATCGTATTTGTGCCCATGGTGCCTACATTAAAATTACTACTGCTGCACCTGTCTACAATAGTGCCTTTAATGATCCAGCTATTGTGCGCAATATTACTGTAGATGCTGTTAAGTTCTTTGATGCTCAGCAGCGTAAGGTTCTTGCTCAAGATAAGCGTAGCTATTTGACCTGTAAGGCTTTTGATCAAGCCAATATTAACTTTAAGCTATTAAAGACCAATTACGAGCTAAGCCCTGTATTAATTCAGGCAGTACAGCAAAATAACTTTGAAACTAAAGAGCAGTTAGAGGCATTAATTGCTGCTAATCCAAAGCATTGCTTAGGCTACACTTTTCATTTGGTGTGCGTAAAACAAGAGGGTGATTTCTTTGCATTAATTAACATGCCAAAAGAAATTGCTACTTTAGACCCCGCCGCAGAACAAGAGTTTAATGCCAAGTTGCCACAAGGTCAGCGTCATGCAGGCGATCTCAGTCCATTCATCATGCGCACTTATGATCCTGATGTGTACCATAGCTATATTGCTCAAAGCTTACACTATATTGGCTCTTGGGAGCCTGGCGAGAGCTTATTAGTTAGCCAGATAATTAACATGTTTGCGCAAAAATACAGCAAGTTTAAGTTTGCTAACATTGGAGCTAACATTGGTTGGTACTCTATTGTGGCTGCTAAGCTTACCCATAAAGTAAGTGTTGATGCTTTTGAGCCTAATCCAAAGACTATTGAAATTCTAAATAGCAATGTTGAGCTTAATCAGCTTGAACGTCAGATTAAGGTCTTTGGCTTTGCATTATCCAATGAAAAGAGCAAGAGTGATTTCTTTGTTAACAAGCATAATGATGGTAGTAGCTCATTAGTTCATAATGAAAACTTAGAATCTCTTGATCAAACTAAGCTGGAGCAAATTCAGATTGCTACAGACACTATGGACAATGTTTATGGCGCATTAGATCCTAAAGAGTGGCCAAATGTCATCTTAATGGACACTGAGGGTCATGAGCAATTTGTTTTAGATGGTGCAAAGAATCTTTTTGAACGTGGCTTTAAGCCTTTAATTGTTAGTGAGTTTGCTCCTAATTTAATGGCTTTACGTGGCAAACCTGACTTTTATCATAATTTAATCAACAATTATGGCTATCAGGTGTATGTAATTGTATTTGATGAAACTCAAACTAGTGCTCAGCTAAAGCTTGTAGATGGAGCTTATTTGGACGAAGCTTATGAGAGACTTAAGAATCCTCAAAAAGATGAAGAGGCTGGTTTTATGAACGTCATTTTTGTTCCTGATTACTTTGAGCAAAAAGATGGTGGTTTAGGCTTTAAAAAATAGCACTCACTAACACTTATTGAATTACCAACAAAAGCTGGGCTTACAGTACGTATCCCAGCTTTTTTGCTTATTGCACTCTTGGCGCAGCGCATGGTAATTCCTATTAGAACATCTATAAGCTAGGGTAGCACATAGCAGGCACTTGCCATGCATGGCAGGGCTTTGCATTGTAGTGCTGAGCAGTACAGTACAGAGCTGTGATTTAGAGTTCTTTGAGAGTGACGGGCTGACGGACTGATGGGCTTTTGGTTGGCTGTGTGGCATCGTAGGGAAAGTTTTATCTAATTTTTGGAAAAATAAGTTTCAGCACACTGCTAATCAATCCAAAATTTTATGCCTAGTGCATTAGCGTTAAGACACGATTTAATGCATCTTGTTGTTCCAATAATTAGGTAAACATTCCTGTAGCATCGTAGCTTAAGTGGTCGTGTAGGTGGAGGTTGTGGGGGCGTGATTTAGCAAAGGCGTGCTGGTGTGATGGAGCAATGGGGCAATAGCGCAATGGAGCGATGGAGCAATGGGGCAATAGCGCAATGGAGCGATGGGCATGGCGTGCTGGGGCTGGGGAGCGGGCGGTTTAGCGAGTTTCTTTGGAGAGTGAATCACTAATTTTAATTACAGTTGCGCTTAAGTGGCTCTAAGACTGATATTATGGAAGCATAAGTTAACTCTTGAGTTTGATCTGGAGCTAAATTCTTATTCTGGGTCATCACTGATTATTCTGTTAAGGAAATGCTTATGCTAGTTTTGGGTAATTATCCTTATGCTATTTTTCCTAACCCTAAGCAATTGCCTCAGCTACCAGAGGAGTTGTTAGCGGACGGCAAAAATTATTATGAGCGTCTTAAGCAACGAGCTAGTGCTGAGCAAATGGATGTTTTTGAAAGACGTACAGAGCTTATGTATGTTTTATCCATGTCTGAGTTTGTAGCTAAGACATTGATTCAATATCCTAAAGAGTGTGCGGATCTTATTGCCCAGGGTGCTTTGGATGACCATTGCTTTTCCTTAGATGCTACTGAATGTATTCGTGAGCAGATTGTGCCAGGCCTTAGTGATGCCGACTTAAAAAAGCGTCTGAGAGTCATACGTCGTTGCCGTATGGTAATTATTGCATGGCGTGACTTAACTGGAAGTGCAGATATTGAGGAAGTTTTTGTCTCTTTATCTAACTTAGCTGAGAGCATAGTAGATAGAACTGTTTATGTAGTCCGAGATGGTCTAAAACAGGTATTTGGCGATGCCTATGATAAAGATGGCAAGCAAATGCCTTTATTGATTTTAGGCATGGGCAAATTAGGTGGTGGTGAGCTTAACTTTAGCTCAGATATCGATCTGATGTGCTGCTATCCTTACGATGGTCAAACTGAAGGTGGCACTCGCTCAATAACTTTTCAAGAGTACTTTACTAAAGTAGTACAGCGTCTTTCTAATTTGCTCAGTGAAGTTACTGCTGATTCGTTTTGTTATCGTATCGATTTACGCTTACGTCCTTTTGGTGATGCAGGCCCATTGGTATCTTCTTTTGATGCCCTTTCTTCCTATTATGAAACTCAAGGACGTACCTGGGAGCGCTATGCTTTAGTAAAAGCCAAGCTTATTGGTGACTATCATAACTGGGGATCTTATGGCGATGAGCTAATTGAGCTGCTTCGTCCTTTTGTTTATCGTCGTTACCTAGATTATGGTGCTATTGAGTCTTTGCGTAAGCTTAAGCGCATGATTGAATCGGAAGTGCGCCGTCGTAATTTGGGCGATAACTTCAAACTTGGCTCAGGTGGCATTCGTGAAATTGAGTTCATTGCTCAGGTATTTGAGTTAATGAGGGGCGGGCGTATTCCTGAGATGGTAGAGCGTAGCTTGCGTAAAACCTTACGCAATATTAGTAAGTTACAGCTGTTGCCTGATGAGGTATGCGTACGCTTAGATGAATGTTACATTTACTTGCGCCGCTTAGAGAACATCTCTCAAATGCTGGCCGATAAGCAAACCCAGACTTTACCAGTATCCCCTAAAGAGCAAATGCGTGTGGCTATTGGTATGAATAAGGGTAGCTTTGCTGAGCTTACTGACGAATTAGAGCAAATTCGTCATATGGTGCATCAAGAGTTTGTCTCTATTATGAGAGATTCTGATGATGATAGGGAGGCTCAAAGTTCTGAAAATGTTGAGTTATGGGAGGCTAGTTTATCAGCAGAGGAACTAGAACCTGTCTTAATTCCACTAATGGCTGAGCCTGGCATTCCAAGTGCCAACAACGATAACAAGAGCTCCTATACTGCCTCTAACAGTAAGGTAACCAATGCCCATGCATTGGCTCAGGGTATTATTAACTTACACCATACTTTAGGTAGATTGCCTGTAGGCCCTATTGGCCGTGATACTTTAGTGCGCTTAATGCCGAAAATTATTAAGGGAGTAGCAAAATATAAGAATGCTCCTGCTTTATTTAATAAAGTGTCATTGCTGATTGAAAAGGTAGCGCTGCGTACTACTTATTTACAACTGTTGGCTGAAAATGATGGCACTAGAGAAAAGCTATTAAACTTGCTCAATGGTAATAACTTTGCGGGTGCTTTAATTAGTGCTCATCCTATTTTGCTAGATGAGTTAATTGCCCCACGCTATTTTAAGCAGCCACCTCACACTGAGGAATACTTAGCTTGGCTTAACGAGCGACTCTTAAGAATTGATCCTGATGACCTTGAGGAGCAAATGGAGGAGTTGCGTCTCTTTAAGAAAACCATGGTCTTACGTATTGCTATGTCAGATCAGTCTCAAAGCTTACCTTTGATGAAAATTTCTGACTCCTTAACTTGGCTGGCTGAGGCTATATTACGTGAGATTGCGGTATTGTCTTGGAAACAAACAGTACAAAAGTATGGTTCTCCTGAGGGTAAAGATGCCACTGATCCTGGCTATGCCATTATTGCTTACGGCAAGCTAGGCGGCATTGAGCTGGGCTATAAGTCTGATTTAGACATGGTGTTCATTCGTGATATTAACGATGAGATGACCACTGGTAGCAACCCAGTGCCAGCCTCCATGTTCTACCAGCGTTTTGTACAAAGATTTATGCATCTTTGTACTACTAGAATGTCTGGCGGCGTGCTTTATGACCTGGATATGCGCTTGCGTCCTGACGGTGATTCTGGCTTATTAATGACTGATTTGAGTGCTTACCAGAATTATCAGCAAAATAGAGCCTGGACCTGGGAGCATCAAGCCTTAGTACGTGCTCGTGCAGTAGCTGGTTCACCTAATGTTATCGATGCTTTTAATAAAATTCGTGACCAGGTGTTACGAACTGAGCGTGATGAAGTCAAGCTAATTGATGATGTTTATGCTATGCGTATGAAAATGCGTAATTTCTTAGACAGAAGCTCAGATAAGCTCTTTGACCTTAAGCAGGGCCGTGGTGGTATGGTGGATATTGAGTTTATTGCCCAATATTTATTGCTAAGAGAAGCCCCACACCATCAGGATATGGTTTTATGGTCAGATAATGTACGTATCTTTGATGAGTGTGCTCGTTTAAATATTCTTAGTGAGGAAACTACCAGCAAGCTCAAGCAGGCTTACTTAGCTATACGTGAGTGCTATCACCGCATTAGCTTAGCTGATTTACCACGTATTATTGCTATTGAGGATAGACCTGAGCAGTGTGAGGATGTAGCTAAAATCTTTGATGAGATTTTTGCTGAGGCAGCTGCCCGCTTTGTACCTCCTCAGTATGGCAAAGCAAATGCTTTACCTCCTGTCACTTTATAGCCAAGGTATTGAATAAAAATTAATAAGGCAGGTAGATAAAACAAGCTTGGTTCTTGTTGAGGCACCTGCCTTAATTTTAATGCTTTAGTGCCAATAGAATGGATCGTCATCGTTTAAGGTTGGTTGAGGCAAGCTGTAAGGTAAACGAGCTTTAGCCTGGGGATCACTTATTATTGGGCCTAAGCCATGAGGGCAGCGGTAGGCACGGCCTGACAGGGCAATGCCAACGTCACGGCTAAGACGGTTTAGCAATTGTGCATAGGCATAAGACTCAGTGACATGAGTAGCGCCTATCATGCCTGCTTTAAGCTTGAGGTCAAAACGAGCATTTTCAATAGTCATTCTAGGGGCAGTATCAACATTGCCTAAAAACACGCAGCCTCTTACCTCATTTGGTAGAGCTGTGATGACACTATTGGCTAAAGCATCATCTTGAGCTGATGTACAACCATTTAGAACAATAGCGCTGGAAAAGGAGCATAACAGTAAAGCTGAAGCTAATAGGGGAGAGCGCATAATTACAACCTTATTTTCAACAACTACATATGTAGCAAAAGCATTAACGGAAAATTATTAATAAATTTCACAAAATTAGTGTACTGCATTCTAATATTAAAAGTGTGATAGGGTTAGGCTTTTAACAAAGCTCAGATATCAAGTTGCCAATAATAAGCTAATAAGAGGCGGAGGAGTTAGTCGTAGTAGGTGCTGTTGCCTTTAAGAGTTGCGTTGCGTTAGTGTTGTCTTTGGTGTTGGCTTAGTATTTGGCTTAGTCTTGTCGTTGTCTTTGTTGTTGACCGTGTAAGTCTTGGGCGTGGGAAGGAGCGGGATTGTAATTACAAGGGATGGGTTAGTTGTTTGGTTAGGCTTGGTGGTGGTTGATAAGCTAAAGCTGTAGCTAACTTAACATGGGGGTAGCTACAGCTTTAAATAAAGATTAGCCAAGGGCTATTCAATTTCTGGATAGCGCTTTGGTTCGCCTTCGGGGCGATTTTTAAAGCGGCGATGCATCCAAAGATATTGGGCTAAATCACTTCTTATCATTTGCTCTACATATTGATTAGAAGTAATAGTGTCAGCTACTTCATCTTCGGTAGGGAAGTTTTCTAAAGGTGCTAAAACTCTTAGTCTATAGCCCTCTTTTTCTCTTACCACCCAAAAGGGCTGAACTTTTACGCCCTTAATACGGGCCAAATCGTGAAGTCCCGTTACAGTACAGGTTTTTTCTACGCCAAAAAATGGCACAAATACTGAGCTGCTTAAGCCATAGTCCTGGTCTGGAGCATACCAAATTGGATAGCCCTTCATAACAGCTTTAACCATAGAGCGGACATCAGAGCGGTCAATTAATGCTAAGTTAGAACGTAAACGTCCCTTTACTTGAACATATTCCACTACAGGGTGATCGGTGCTTCTATAAACGCCAATACCTGGCTTAATAGCTAAGGCGTAAAGACGAGCACCAATTTCCAAAGTTACCATATGGCAGGTAAAAGCAATGGTACGAGTGTTCTCTTTAGCTAGTTCTTTAGCTAAAGCCAATTCTTTATCGTCAATAATAAGCATGCGCTTAATACGCCAATCAGGCCAGAACCAGGCAATACCTGTTTCAAAGATAGCCATGCCTGCATTTTCGAAAATGCGTTTTTGTAGCTGGTCACGCTCTTCTTGAGACATTTGAGGAAAGGCTAGCTTTAAATTAGTGCTTACTACATAACGCCTTGGCTTTAAGATGCGCTGCATAGTTCTACCTAATAGTCGACCTAAAGCCATGGTCAATTTATAAGGTAGTAAATTTACTATCAAAAATAGAACAATAAATCCTAGCCAAGTTCCCCAATATCTTGGGTGAAGCATGTTTTTGGTAAAAGGAACACCTTCGGTGACTCCTTCGCCCCAACTAATTTTGCGCTCGACATTACGACCCTCTTTTTTTCTTTCTTCATAAGAGGTGTGTAGTTTCATTTTTTTCATTAAAAACAAACCAAAAAAATCAAACAAGAGACGGTAGCTAAGATGTATGCCACAAAAAGAATCTCAGCTAAGATTAGGGAAAACCATTAGTGGTATAGCCCTTAGTAGTGGTATGGAAGTGAGCTTAATATTAGCATATGGACAAAATTAACTCTAAACATAATAGGGTGCTTTGTTCAAAAAAGATAAAGCAAGACCATAAATAATGAAAGATATGACCTTGCTTTAATGTAGAGGTAGTAACTACGGCTATTAGTTAAGTACTTTTCTTTTTCTTTTTAGTATCTTTGGCGTTGAGATCTTTTACTGAATCACGTCTTACCAAAGACACATCTAAACGGTGTGGTGGGTCTAATGGGTTGCGGCTATAGAGGGTAATAGCACGATTTACTGCCTCTTCGGCCATCCTTTTAATTGGATTATCAATAGTAGTTAGAGCTGGCCATGAGCAATAGCTTAAATAGAGGTTATCAAAACCTGTAATGCTAATATCATCAGGGACAGTAAAGCCATTAGAGTAAAGCACTGGTATAGCACCTATAGCCATTACATCAGAATAACAAGCAATAGCTGTGAAGTCTTTACCAGGTTTTAATTTGGCTAATAAGCTCTTAGTAGCTTGTGCTCCGCCTTCAATAGATGGAGGGGCTTCTGCCACTAAATTAGGGTCAAATTTAAGATGGTATTTAGTTAGTGTGTCCACATAGCCCTGAAGACGTTCAGAGGCATCGAGAATTTGGTGAGATGAATTGATAAAGGCAATTTTGGTATGTCCTTTTTCAATCAGTTCACCTACGGCTAAACACTCACCTGCATAATTATCACAGTTAAGACAGCGCTCTTCATATCCTTTAATGACGCGGTTAATTAGTACCATAGAATCAACACGGTCAAGATAATCACGCATAATATCGTCATTTAAAGCCAAAGCGTGTACTACTAAACCACGGCACTTATAAGAAATTAAAGAGTCAATGGCTCGTTTTTCTCTTTCTGCGTCATGATGTCCTTGGGCAATTAATAGATTAAAACCTGAGGCCTGAATAGCATCATCACAAGAGCGAATAGCAGTAGCAAAGTAGGGATCAGATACATCTGAGACAACCATGCCTATAGTATTTGATTCACGTTGAGCTAAGGCACGGGCATTAGCATTAGGTGAAAAGTTAAGCTCTTTTTGAGCTTTAAGTACAGCTTCTTTTACAGCAGGGCTAACCTTAGCCGAATTGTTAATTACTCGAGAGACGGTTGCAATGGATACATTAGCTCTCAATGCTACATCACGTATGGTGGGCATCTTTCTATTTTAACTCCCCAAAAAAATCATCTGCATCTATATAAACTAAGATTAAGACTAGAAGAAAAAATAGTTTAGGAACTGTAATCAATTAATTTGGTTGTTTACAAGCTCTAGTATTAGATTACTAAAGCAAAAACTTCTAAAAGAAGATCAAATTAATTGGTTGCAGTTCCTTAGGTAAAGTTCAGCAAATTCTTGTCTTAGCTTAGGTATTAGATGAATTACAACAATTTGTCCTTAGGTAACCAAGAACACATTTCACCACACACTTTAAAAAAGATAATAGCGATGAGTGTCTCCTATACTGTATAGCATAAAGCTTTAAGCAAGCTTTGTGTTGTTAGTTGTCAAAACTGTACACTCTCTAATTAGTTAAGTGTAATAGCATTACACATAGTTTGGCTAAAGAATAAGGGAGTGACAAGGTAAACAAACGGCTTTGTAGAATAGAAGTGACTATTAGTTTAACTAATGTAAACGATGAAAGTCGTTTAACAGTATAAGGCCTTAAAGATGATTCTCTCTATCATATACATCACAAAATTTAATTTAGATCAAAAAATCATGAGTAAACCAAACAGGTAGAGGAAATTTCAATTAAATAATATCTGTGGTTGTATGACAGGCTCTAAGATATAGTAAAGCTTAGAACAATATATGCGTTTTTAAGCCATTTGTAGGAACAATATGCATAGCTACTTTGACAAAATCATGATAAATAAGCCAATAAGGTACAACGATAGCTATTTTGGTCAGTAATGAGACAAATGAAATTATTTGTGAAGCTTGCTAATAAATTAGCTATAATACAATCACAAACTTGACCATAACAGGCGCTGTGCGCTTAAGATTGCATCTTAAACAAGAGATAGCAATTTTTTTTAGTATGCCAACTAAAACCATTTCTAAAGGTTTCCCCGCTATAGGCGGCACACTAATAAAGCGCAGCTGACAATCAAGTTTTTAAGGATCTTCTTTTTATAAATTTTATTTTTAAAGTTCAAGCTGGCTTTTCAGTTTTTAGGTTGTGTGTTTTTTTAGGGACTGAATTGCTGCTTAATTGAGGAAGAACTTAAAAAAGATAAGTATTTGTAATGAGAATTTGTAGCGTTGAGAGCTGGCTCAATTTAGTTAAAGTCATATTGCTTTACACTAAATTGTTAGGCAAAACTAAGTTTATAGCTTAACTTTTGCTGTGCTACTTTCACTATGCTTTTATCAAGCATTAATGAAAAATAGTTGAGCTTAATCTTAAGACTAAAAGCATGAGGAGCGTTTAGTACTAAAGGTAGAGTTCTACTGTTTTGCAATAAGTTTAGGACATAGTTCATGGCTACTATTTTAGTTACTGGCGGTGCAGGTTATATTGGTTCTCATACTGTAATTGAACTCGTTAAGGCTGGTTACGAGCCTATTATTTTTGATAACTTTTCAAATGCGAAGCCAGCTGTTTTAGCTCGTATTAAGCAAATCTGTGGCCGCTCTGTTCCATTTTATGCAGGCGATATTCGTGTTTACGAGCAATTAGCTCAAGTTTTCAAAAATCACAAGATTGATGGCGTAATTCACTTTGCTGGCCTTAAGGCTGTAGGTGAGTCTGTTAAGAAGCCTTTAGAGTATTACGACGTAAACGTAAATGGTTCTCGTGTTTTACTTCAGGTAATGAGTGATTTTGGTTGTAAGAACTTTATCTTCTCTTCTTCTGCTACCGTATACGGTGAGCCTGATGCTGTACCTTTAACTGAGGATAGCCCAGTTAAGAGAGCTAACTGCCCTTATGGTCAAACTAAGGTTGACGTTGAGTACATGGCTCAAGAATTACAAATTGCTCATCCTGAATTTTCCATTACCTTATTACGTTACTTTAACCCTGTAGGCGCTCATGAGTCTGGTTTAATTGGTGAAGATCCACGTGGTATTCCAAACAACCTCATGCCTTACCTCACTCAAGTTGCTGTAGGTCGTTTAGAGTGCTTATCAATCTTTGGTAATGACTACCCAACTCCAGATGGTACCTGTATTCGTGACTACATCCACGTTGTTGACTTAGCTGTAGGCCACGTAGCTGCCTTAAAGCACTGCTTAGACAATGCTGGTGTTCACATTTACAACTTAGGTACTGGTAATGGCTATAGCGTATTAGATATGGTTAAGGCCTTCTCTAAGGCTATTGGCCGTGAGTTACCACATAAGTTTGCCCCACGTCGTGCAGGTGACGTAGTAAGCTGCTATGCTGATCCTGCTAAGGCTAAGAATGAGTTAGGTTGGGTTGCAACTCACACCTTAGACGACATGACCCGTGATGCTTATAACTGGCAAAAGAACAATCCAAACGGCTACGAAGACTAATTTATTAGCTTAGCTAATACTTAGGTCTGCTAAAGTAGAGTTTGGTTGCCATATTAAATTTCTTAACCGCCATTGAGAGATTTATTTTCCCAAGCTAAATGATATTAAGACCACTTGATCAATTAGTTTAGGTTTGAGCACTTAATGCTTTAGTGCCTTAAGTAATTACTTTTTTTGCTTATGCTTAACTTTTTAAGCATATTAAGATCTTAAACCGAATAATCAAGAAGAGCCCCCCCCAACTCCATCAAAAGCCTAAGGTAGTTGGGGTGCTAGGAATAATATTATGAGTAATTTCAACGTATCCGATCATCCACACCGTCGTTATAACGCTCTAACTGGTGAGTGGTTATTAGTTTCTCCACACCGTGCTAAGCGCCCTTGGAATGGCCAGGTAGAGAAGAATAGTGCTGAGCAAAAGCCAACTTACGATCCTTCTTGCTACTTATGCCCAGGCAATACTCGTGTTAATGGCGATGTTAATCCTCAGTATGAGCAGAACTTCGTTTTCACCAATGACTTTGCTGCTTTAATGCCTGATACTCCTCTTGATGCTCCAGAGGGCGATGATTTATTCAAGTTAGAGCCTGCTCGTGGTACTGCTCGTGTTATCTGCTTTAGCTCCGATCACTCTAAGACTTTACCAGTAATGGAAGTTAAGGAGATCCGTGGTGTAGTTGATTTATGGGCCTCTCAGTTAACTGAGTTATCTCAAGAGTATAAGTGGGTTCAATTATTTGAGAACAAGGGCGCTATTATGGGCTGCTCTAATCCTCACCCACATGGCCAAATCTGGGCCTGCTCTTTCTTACCTGATGAGATCACCAAGGAAGTAAAGCAACAAGATGCTTACTTTGCTAAGCATGGTCGCCCATTATTATTAGACTACGTTGAGCGTGAGCTTGAGTTAAAAGAGCGCATTGTAGTTGAAACTGAGCACTTTGTAGCTTTAGTTCCATACTGGGCTTTCTGGCCTTTCGAGACCATGATTTTACCTAAGTTCTTAGTTAAGTCTATCAACGAGTTAACTGATGAGCAGCGTGATGATTTAGCTTTATGTATTAAGAAGCTTACCACTCGTTACGACAACCTCTTTGAGTGCTCATTCCCATATTCTATGGGCTGGCACAATGCACCTTCTGATGGCAAGCCTCATGATGGCTGGCAGATGCATGCTCACTACTATCCACCACTCTTACGTTCAGCAACCGTTAAGAAGTTTGTGGCTGGCTTTGAGTTACTTGCTGAGAAGCAACGTGATCTTACCCCAGAGCAGGCAGCTGATCGCCTCCGTGCTTTAGATGATGTTCATTACTCAAAGAAGTAAGATTTAAATCTTATTTTTAAGATCATAGGCCTAGCCTAAAAAAGTTGAGGTTAGGCCTTTTACCCTATAGATCAAGCAAATATCATCAAGCTTCTTTGTTAGTTCATTATAGGTAGTCGGCTACCAAGTAAGCTTATAGTTCATTACCTATAATGTAGCTAAATCCCTATTTTTACTTTTCTCCATAGTGCTAAAGGCTTGTTCCTGCTTTTGGTCAAACACGGAGAGCTTTACGGGTCATTAGTAGTTGGTAAGACTGCTAACTAAGCCATCAATACATAGTATGCCGCCTGTAAAGTGAGGTAAAGATTTCATCTTTATCTAATTGTGGTTGCTGCGCATACTATGCCTTATCCCCAGTGATAATGTCTTTGGCAGCAATCATATTAGGAACATTGTTAGTTGTTAGTGGTGTGCTTTGACTTATTGTATGCACTTAATTCAGTTCTTGATTAGCTAATAATACGAGGGCAGACCATAACATTAAAAGCCAATTCTTTTAGGCTTAATGTTATGCTTCTATTGTTAGTTGAGCTATCAATTAGGACATTTTCAAAGCACACATTTTCCATCCCCCCAAACAAATCCCACTAAAAGCTAACCTCCTCACCTCAAACCTCGCCCCCGCATTAGCGCATCACCTCACTCCAGCAGCGCATCACCGCAGCACTGTACCAGCACAATAGCGCAACGCTGTAACACTGTGCCCGTGTACTTGAGCTAGTGAACAGCATCACATCACCGCAGCAGCACTGTACCAGCGCAATTGGCAACGCTGTAACACTATGCCCATGTACTTGAGCTAGTGAACAGCATCACATCACATCACATCACCGCAGCACTGTACCAGCACAATAGGCAACGCTATAACACTGTGCCTGTGTACTTGAGCTAGTGAACAGCAGCGCATCACAGCAGCTCTGTGCCAGTGCAATAGCGCAACGCTATAACACTGTGCCCATGTACTTAAGCTAGTGAACAGCAGCGCATCACCGCAGCAGCGCTGTACCAGTGCAGTAGCGCAACGCTATAACACTGTGCCCATGTACTTGAGCTAGTGAACAGCAGCGCAAGACACTTGTTTACTCTTCCCAAAAGATACTTGCTCAGCTAAGGTTTAGCTCAGCAAAAACTAAAGCAAAGGCTAAGCGAGCTCATTTTAGTTAAGTAGTATCAAGCAAAATATTAGTTGGCGTATATCATCCTGTTAAGCTACAGCAAAGCCAAGACAAGACCTACTAAGACTAAGTATAAGTTGTGAAGCACTGCTTGCTAAGTGTCAGTGTAAAGCACAAGTGCAAGCACAAGCACAAGGGCAAGTGCCAGGCGTTAAATGCTTTGTACTACAGGAAAAGTACTAAGAGTTAAGTGACACTTTTAACAAGATAGTAAGGGCAGTTGCTATGGTGGTGGCAGTAAACAAAATGCAACATAAAATTAAGAAAAGGGAGCTTTTCTGTTTTCAATGGGTTGGGCTAATAAAGAGTGTAAAAATAACATTCATTTGTAAGTAAAGTGTTAGTAAAAAGGTGAAAAAGGAGAGAAAAGAGCTGTTTTGTAAGATAAAAAGGAAAATTTTTTTCTTAGATAAACGCAGAGTTTAAAATGTGATAGAAAAGCCAATGTTATTTGTAACATTTTAGCTAACATTAAAGCTTTTTGACTGCAAAAAGGGCTATTAAATGCTAAAAAAGTTAAAAAATAGCAAAACAAAAGAGTAGAATAAGGACAGTTAACCAGTAATTGACTATTCGCCTATTAAGGCATTTTGTAGTTCACTATGCTACTTACCAATTGATTAGCCTATATTCAAAAGTTTTTGCAAATAGTTAGTTCGTTAGTTTTCTTTAGCCTTTATTAATAATTAACCAACTCCAACCTTGTTGTTAGATAAGGGCTATCCAATTTATTTCATACCGTTTTTGATGGCAAGAGAACTTTAACTCTTACATCCTACCAATCAGCAAACAAAGAAACAGCGCTAGCGCAAGTTAGCGCTCAACAACCCTAAGGTGGTTCAAGGATAAGTACGTCCTCATGCCTAATAGGACAACCAGTTTATCTGGAGGTATGAGAAAGTAAATACTTGTCCTTGACCTGCCTTTTTTCCTCCTCACAACTCAGCAGTCTTTCACTAGCCTACAAAAGCACTGTTGCTGCTGCTACTACTAGTTAGTAATTCTACTTCTTGGCTTGAAAACAAAAGCTCATCATCCTGCCAGTTATCTTTGACTTACCACTTCCCCCTAAGAGTCACTGTTAATACAGCTTTAACAAATAAAACTTAACTTTAATATTCAGATAGCTAGTCATTCTAAGCCCACTAGATCAGCTCAGCTCAGCTCAGTTCAGTTCTGGTCATGGCATACACCTAAAGTATCAGGGCTGTGCCTTTTGGCTTTTGGTGAGTGCTTAGTGGCGTGTAGCTGAGCGTATGCTCGGCTTTGGCATGCCGTGGTTTGCTAGGGCTTGGAGGTAGCTTTCATAGTAAGGTAAGACCTAAGGCTTGGTAGGGGGCTGAGAGAGCGTGGTTTAGCTGATGAGGGATTGGTAGGGGTGAGCAAGTATTGTTTTTCTTTGGATGTTAGAGGAGGAGTTGTCTTTGGGAAGTTGTGAATGTTACAGCTATGTTATGTTGTATTACGAACATGTAACGAAATATATTTCGGAAAATGTTCGTAAGGCCTTTTGGGCTGAATAGGCTGTTTTGATGATGGTGGGACAGTTTTTTCATGTAAATCAGGGTTAGGTTACAAGAAAAATTATGAGCTTAATTTAGGTGAGTTGGAGGTAAGGTTTTAACTCGCATCTGGCTTAAATATGGGTGTTCTTAGTGTTTTGCTAGTTTTTACTTAACTTGTACGATCACTTTTTTTTGAGGCAATTTTTATGGGTAATGATACACGATTTCATGGCAAAGCCCTGAACTTATCTAGATTCCCATTTTTAAGGGCTTAATATCGTTTTCTTTTACATTAAAAATCCGCAAAATTTTGGGCTAAAAAACGTGAATTTTTGATAATTTATCGTATAATACGCACAACGCACGGGCGGGTGCGTTGTTTTTTAGCATCAAGCTAAGATAGTGAAGCTTACTTAAATGCATCTTTAGTTAGTTTAGGACACGGTTATCTAGCTTTTTAGTTGAGATGTTACAAAAGCTTGTAACATTAGTGATAGCCCCCTCTAATTTCATAGTAAGAACACTAGCTTATTGCCTATCTTCTAGGCAAAATTAAACTAATTTACCTACGCTAAAGTCATATTGTTCTTGTTGGCACTTTGCTATAAGCCACCAAAACATAGTGGTCATGAACTTTAGCTATTTTCTTTGTATCAGAGGATTAAGTAATGAGCGATGTTCGTTTGATTAGTGCTCAGGAGTTTGAAAAGCATTTTGGTTGCAAACCAACTTATTTATCCTATGCTCCTGGTCGTGTGAACTTAATTGGTGAGCACACCGATTATAACGATGGTTTTGTTCTTCCTTGTGCTATTAAGTTTGGCACTGCTATGACCGCCAAGAAGAACGGCACTGATAAGATGCGTTTATTAGCTGTCGATATCGATCATGATACTGACGAGTTTGTATGCAGCGCAACTTTTGAGCCTCATGAGTCTAAGACTTGGAGCAACTACTTACGTGCTATGACCTCTTTAATTATGCAAAAGGGTCATAAGGTAGAAGGCTTAGATATCGCTATTACTGGTGATATTCCTTTAGGTTCAGGCTTGTCCTCTTCAGCCTCATTAGAGGTTACTTTTGGTAACTTAGTATCTCAAGTTTTTGGCCTTGATATTCCTCTCCAGGAGATTGCTTTAACTGGTCAGGCTTGTGAAGCTTTAAATGGTTGCAAGTGCGGCATTATGGATCAAACCATTGTTGCCTGCGGTAAGGCTGACAATGCTTTATTGATTGATTGCCGTTCATTAAAGTTAGAGCAAATTAGCGTTCCTCGCAATTTAGATATCTTAATTGTTAACTCCAATGTAAAGCATGCTTTAGTTGGTGGTGAGTACAATGAGCGTCGTGAGCAATGTGAAAATGCAGCTAAGATTTTAGGTGTTAAGGCATTGCGTGACGCTACTATGGATATGCTCGATGCTAAGAAGGGTCAGATGGACGAAGTAACCTATCGTCGTGCCCGTCACGTAATTACTGAGGATGACCGTGTTTTAGAGGCTGTAAAGGCCTTTGAGCAGGGTGACTTAGCTAAGTTAGCTACTTTAATGTATGCCTCCCACTGCTCTATGCGTGATGACTTTGAAATCACTATTCCTGAGATTGATGGCTTAGTTGAGATTATTCGTGAAGCCATTGGTGAGAATGCTGCTGTTCGTATGACTGGTGGCGGCTTTGGCGGTAGCGTAGTAGCTGTAGTTGACCCATCCAAGGTTGAGCAAGTAAAGGCTGCTATTGATGCTAAGTACGAAGCTTTAGCTGGTCGTAAAGCTACCATTATTGAAACTCATGCTTTTAATGGTGCTGTATTTACTAATTTATAGTTCAACACTAAGTTTTAAGCCTGCTGCCTATCAGGCTGCAAGGTATTAGTTTGATGCTAATACCTTGTAAAAAAGAAGATATTACCTAACTCTTAGTAATAGCCTCTTAACTAGGCAAATAAAATTGTATCATCATGCCGTTTTTGCAAATTTCTTTTACACAACCTTAAATTTGCTTTAATCATGATGATTAGCTGATTTTAGTCCACTCCTCAATCGAGATTAAGATTAGCTATAGCTTTGTACTCTTACTTTGAGCTATTCCTCATCCTCAATTGCGCTTAAAGTAAGGCAAAGCTAAACAATATATTAATCGCTCTGCGCCTTTTAGCTGGAGGTTTAGGTCTAGCCCTAGGAAAGCAGAGCCCCTGTATGTACCTTGATTAATTATTAATGAACAATAGTAGTATGCCTAAGCTCCATAGCTTCGGGTAGGGTTGCTGCATCTTTAATTTTTGTTTTAGGTTGTTTTTTTCAAAGTAAACAAGGTTTGCTCAAGCTCTTTTGCTTAAGGTTAAGAGAGTTTGATCAAGCTACTAGTTTACTAGTTGCTTGTAAGTATCCATTTAACGATAGGTACTGTTTTATAGTTTTGCTTTGGCAAAAATTTTAGGTTCGAGGTTGCTTTAGCTTGCTTAAATAAGAATATGTGATTGGCAATATTTAGTTGTTAATCAATGCGCTTATTCTTTTATTTATTGTTGTTGTGTTAAAAATTTTAAGTTGAGCTAAAGATTTTGTGTGTGAATCTGGAGATTAATATGGCTGAAAGTCCCGTCACATTAAAAGAGAAGGTATCCTTTGGTCTAGGTGCCGTAGGTAAGGATTTATCTTACTGGGCAATGGCTGGTTACCTTATGTTGTACTTTACTGACGTAGTTGGTTTAAGTGCAGCTTTCGTTGGTGTTATTTTCTTAATTGCTCGTCTATGGGACGCTTTTAACGATCCTTTCATGGGATGGATTGTTGATAATACTAAGTCTCGTTGGGGCAAGTTCCGTCCATGGATCTTAATTGGTACTTTAGTTAACTCAGTAGTTGCTGTGTTAATGTTCACCAACCCAATCCACTTCTTTGACTTCTCCATGGGTCAGGCTATGGCATACTGTGCCATTTTCTACATCCTTTGGGGTATGACCTATACCATTATTGATATTCCATACTGGTCATTCATTCCTGCATTCTCTACCGACTCTAAGGTTCGTGACATCATGTCAGTAATTCCACGTACCTGCGCTATGATCGGTGGTCAGTTTGTGGTGATCTTTGGTTTATCCATGATTGGTTGGATGGGCGAAGGTCAAGGTGACACTGCCTCTGATGGTTTCTTCCGTTACATGGTAATGATCAATATTGCCTTTATCGTAACTGAAATCATTTGTGTACGTAACATTCGTGAGCACGTACAAACTCCATTACGTCAAAAGATCACTGTAAAGGGCATGGTTCAGCTTTTAGTTAAGAACGACCAGCTCTTAGTTATCATTATCTTAACCGTAATCCAGCAGGTTGCTCAGAACTTAGTTAACGGTGCAATTTTATACTACTTCAAGTATGTCATTATTAATGAGGATGTTTATCCTTACTTTATGGCTGCTGGTGCTGTATTCCAATTCATCGCCTTTATTTCTTTCCCATACTTAGTTCAATTTAGCTCCCGTAAGGTAGTGTATATTTCCGCTGCTTTATTAATGGTAGCTGGTTACTTAGGTATGTTCTTAAGCGGCTCTGGCGCTGATGCTAACGTATGGATGGCTGGTATTTCCTTCTGCGTTGCCTCCATGGGTGTAGCTTTATCCTTAGTTGCTACTACTGTAATGTTAGCTGATACCGTAGATTATGGTGAGTACAAGTTAGGTACTCGTTCTGAGTCTATCGTATTCTCCATGCAAACCATGACCGTTAAGTTCGGGTCTGCTTTTGCTGGCTTCTTATCTGGCTTAACCTTAACTTTAGTTGGTTACGTTCCAAACGTTCCTCAAACTGAGAGCACTATTTTTGGCTTACGTGTAGTAATGTTCGTAGCTTCTACCGTTGTCTTATTAGTGATGTTAGTTCTCTACATCAAGTACTATAAGTTAAACGGCGACTTCTACAAGAACATGTTATCTGCTCTTCAATCATCCCGTGATGAGGCTCTTGCTCAGAAGTCTTCAACTCGCTATGTACGCGCTGCTTTACACGTACGTACCATGATGGTTGAGTGTGATGCTACTGATAAGCAAAGCTTATTAGCTCAAATGGTAAATAAAGTAGTAGAGGTAGACAACTTAGCTCCACAAGATGAGAAAGCCTTCTTGGATGCTGTTATGGCTCGTGAGGCTTTAGGCCCAACTGGTATTGCTGATGGTATTGCCATTCCTCATGCTAAGTCTGATCTCATTAAGAACACTACTTTAGTAATTGCAAAACTCAGCACTCCTATCGACTTTAACGCTCCTGATGGTAAGCCATGTGATTTAGTTTGCTTATTAGCTAGCGTAAATGACGGTAATGCTCACTTAAATGTAATTGGCCGTTTAGGCTTAATCCTTGATGATGAGCAAAATCAGGCTGCTATTCGTTCTTGCTCTGATCCATATCAGTTAGTTGAGATCATTAGCCAAGCTGAAAAGAAATTTATTTAATTAAGTGATTATTTACTAAGGTACGCAAACTAAAGCCTATTTTGCTTATCAATTAGTAAAAAATACTATGTCTTACATGCTTTTCCCTAATATCTTAGTTAAGGATTCTTACTAAGATAAGATTAAGGCAAAAGTACGTAATACTAAATGCCTTAACTAGTTATTTAGCAGTCTGGTCGCTTGGTTTTAGGCCAGATTGTTAGATACAAAAGATTGCTGAGGTAAGTAGCACTTTTAGGCGCTTAAATTGGCTTTACGCCAATAGAGTCAATTTAGGCGCTTAATATTGCTGTAAAGTGCAATTTACTTACAGTGATCTCTTTACTAGGACGAAAGCGTCCCAACTATAACTAGCAAATTGAATCAAGCTAAGGTTTGCTACTTGTTAGTTGCTTAAAAGGAGCAGCGCCATGCTTTTTTTAAGTCTTAGATAGCTGTCGTCCTATTCTAATTTTTTAAATTAGAGACAAGGTTTATCTTTTTTATGGCATAGCGTTAAGACGCTAAGACAAGTTTTAGAGCATTTTGCTCTCAAAATACTTCGAGCACTAGTGAATTGCTTTTAGACGCAGGCACACACACCACCACATAGTCGATAAGGTAATTTGCTGGTGCTCCTAGTCCAAATGCATACAAATCCCATTAGAAGGCCAAGATAGCAATATCTTGGCCTTTTTTTACCCATTTACAGCCCTTTAAAAAGGCCAACCCTTTGAAAAACTTCCCATTTAAACAGGCCGACCTTTTAAAAGGATGGCCTTTGCAAAGCGCAAAACGCAAAGTACAGGACTGTCACCTTCCAGCGGGCAGTTTGCAGATAGAATCTCCTGGCTCACTGCTCTTCTCTCTGCTCTCCTATTGCACACAAAAGCCCACTGCCCGCCGCTAACCACCGTCAGCTTGTAACTAACAGTCTACAGCTCATATTACTCCATACCTTAGCAGTTGCGGTGCCTATAATCTCATTAAGCGCAAACATACTTCCCCTTACAGAACATGCCCAACCTAACAGAGAATAGGGGTAGGTTAGGCTATGTTGGGTAAGGTCAGGCCTGAGCATGGCATAGCATGGCAGGGCACACCCTGGCAGGGCAGGGCATGGCATGGCAGGTAGGGCTTGCCGCTTAAAAGCTGCTTTGTAGTGGTAGCTTGAGGCCTATTTAATTACTTTTGAGACATCTACGTCAAAAGGGCTGTCGCCTACATAGTATTTGCCAAAAGAATCACGTTTGATAGTGCCTTTGCTGGAGGAGCCTTCTACTTTGCCCACACTAAAAGGAGAATTTCCTACATACACATTACCAAAGATATCAGTATGCAATTTACCTTGGGCACCACTACTATCAACTTTGCCTATTGAAAAAGGACTATTGCCATCATAGACATTGCCAAAAGTGTCTACTCTTAACTCATCAGCAGTGGCAGTGGTTGAAGCTAAAGCACCGAGTGCCAACATACATGCTGCTTTAAGGTAAAGATTACGCATAGGTTAATTCCTCTTGTTAGCCAAGGCAAAGTTAACAGCTAAGCTTAGTGTGGTTAAAGAGCTTGCTCGATACGATTGATTACCTCTTGCAGAGTTGCTCTTGGGCAGCCAATATTAATACGAGCAAAGTTGTGGAAATGAGGGCCAAAATGAGAGCCTGGTAAGAAGTTAATCTTGGCCTTTCTAAAGAAGCTCATCATTTGTGCCTCAGAGCTAAATTGCTCATTAAAGTCTACCCATAATAAGTAAGTACCCTCACGCTCTTTAATAATGGCCTTAGGTAGAACTCTCTTAAATTGAGTACGCATAAACTCTTCATTGCCATCAATATAGCTATTGAGCTCATCAATGTAATAGGCGCATTTTTGATAGGCCACTTTCATTAGAGCATTACCAAAAGTATTGGCATCATAAGCGGCAATGCGGTCAAGCTCGGTGCTCATAGCAGCACGTAGCTTGGCATTAGGAATAATAAGATATGAGATTTGGCAGCCCATTACATTAAAGGTCTTAGAAGGTGCATTAGCCAAAACTAGCAGATCTTGGATAGGGCCTTTAATTGCAGCCATAGAGATAAATTTATGGCCACTCTTAACAAAGTCACTGTGAATTTCATCAACAAAAAGAATAATCTTATGTCTGACGCAAAAATCAGCAATTTGCTCTAATTCTTCTTGAGTCCAAATACGAGTAGTTGGGTTGTGAGGAGATACCAAGATCATGATTTTGGTCTTGCTATCAATCATGGTCTCAAGCTTCTCTAAATTCATTACATAGCGGCCCTCACGCTCCTCTAAAGGTGGTTCAATTACTCTACGTCCATTAGCTAAGGATACCTCATCTAATGGAGGGTAATAAGGGCTATTTAGAATAATGCTATCGCCAGGACGGCTAAAAGCTTCAACGCATAAGCTAGCAGCAATCACTACTTTAGGTGTGTAAACAATACTCTGTTTAGCAATCTCTACCCCATGGCGCTCTTGGTACCATTTTATAATGCCTTCTTCAAAGGTTTTAGACTGAGTAACGTAGCCAAAGATACCAAACTCAACAGCTTTTTTTAGCTCCTCAATAATCTCAACAGGAGCCTTAAAATCCATGTCAGCACAGCCCATTTGTATGTAGTCATTGGAGCCTAAGGCTCGATTAGCGGCATCCCACTTAAAGCTATCGCTATCAACACGGTTAATGACCTCATCAAAATTGACCATATGATTACTCCTATAAGATCAAACACACACATGAAAAACTAATTAAGAGCCAAGCCATAGTTAACAGCTCTATACTTAACCAAGAATAACCCTAAGCTAACTACCAAGCAAGATCAAGTAAAACAAAAAAGGCTAAGCATAGCGCCTAGCCTTTTGTTAGCTTATAAAGCTTATGATTAAGTATTAATCAGCGTAGCAAATACACTCGATCTCTAGCTTAGCGCCTTTTGGTAAGTCTTTTACTGCAACGCAAGAACGAGTTGGGTATGGCTGAGCAAAATAGGTAGCATAAACCTCGTTTACCTGAGCAAAGTCAGCAATATCAGCTAAGAATACAGTTGTCTTTACTACATTAGCTAAGGTAAAGCCAGACTCTTCAACTAAAGCTTTTAAGTTGGAGAGGCTTTGGTGGGCTTGCTCAGTAATGGTCTGTGGCATTTCTCCAGTTTGTGGATTTACAGGAATCTGACCAGAAACAAAAAGCATATTACCAAGCTTAATGGCACTTGAATAAGGGCCAATTGCTTTAGGGGCGTTCTCGGAGGTGATTACTTCTTTTGCCATGATGACCTCAAAATGTTGTGACAGATATGGCTTGTGATAAAGAAATTTCATAGGCAGCTAATAAATAGGCACGGCTATTAGCTGTTCACAAGCTTACAAACAAAATTTTAACTACATCACAAAAATAGCGCATATTAAGCGGTGATGTAAAGCATTTTAAGCATTAATTTAAATATTGCTGGTGAAACAATGCTTAGTTAACCTATAAGTGCCCAATTATATCCTTGATAGCCCTCTTAAATTGATTATATCCAAGGATCTAATAGAATTGGTGCACATTGAATTATTAAAGATCATATGTAGCAATATATTTTTTTACTTAAATTGTGTTTGAATTTTGAGGTTGAACAATGACTAATAAAGAATTACGCGATCATGGCTATTTGTACGATGCGACTGACAACGATCCTCAGATGGCTAAAGAGCGTGTTGATGTAAAGGCCTTGTGCTTTGAGTTCTCCACTCAAGTTCCTTGGAATGATAATGAGCGCCGCAAAGAGCTACTTAGCAAGATTATTGGCAAAGCAGGTAAAAATGTTTTTATTCTGCCAAGTTTCTACTGCGATTACGGCTACAACATTGAAGTTGGCGATAACTTCTTTGCTAACCACAACTTAGTGATCTTAGATGGTGCCAAGGTTAAGATTGGTAATAATGTCTTCTTTGCTAACAACATTACCTTAACTACAGCAGGCCACCCAATTGATGCCCAAATGCGTAATACTGGTATTGAGTATGCCTATCCTATTACCATTGGTAATGATGTTTGGGTGGGCGCAAATGTGACCATATTGCCTGGCGTAACTATTGGCTCAAACGTGGTAATTGGAGCTGGCTCCGTAGTAACACGTGATATTCCAGATGGCGTAGTTGCTGTAGGTAATCCTTGCCGTGTAATGCGCAAAATTACCCCAGAGGATAAGCTTAAGTACCAAGTACCTCCAAAGTGCTGCCAGCAAGGTAATTAATTAATTAACAATTCTAGTCCAGTCCAATGCAGTCCAGGAAAGGTCAGGACAGACAAGAAAAGATAAGGTCATAACAGGACAAGATCTGCCAAGTAAGCTAAGTATCAAAGCCCATCTTGGCTTTGATAAAAATCTCAAACTATTATCAGGCCGTGCCATGAGCTTAGCTCAGCACGGCCTTTATATTGGCCTTTATCATGGCAAAGGCCTGGGCCTAGGCCATAGCTAAAGCCAAAGCTATAGTCCCAGCCTCAACCACGGAAACATGTCTCTATGGCAAGCAAAAGAAAACAACCCTTCTATACATCTTTGCAAGTACATTTAACTAAGACCACCTCATATCTGTGTCATTTTATGATCAATTCATGACAGTTGCTGCATGGCCGCTACTGCCACAGCCTTTTTCGCCGCCTCAGCTTCTGCTGCTTTTGCTGTGTGATTATTTTGCTACTATTGAGCTTCATAGGGCTTGAGCTTGGGCTGGGCTGGAGGGAAGGGCTTGTGGTAGGTGCTGGTACTGGCTTAGAGAAATACCAGGTTTAAAGCAGCCTTTAGCTAGCAAGAAAAACGATGTGGGCCTAAAAATAATTAGGCTATGTTAAGCATCTTGTTGAGATGAGGTTGAAGCTTGGATAATGTTCTTTGTAGGTGCTTTTCCCTTTTTTAATACAATAATGTCAATCTGAGCAGGCACGAAGATACGACAGGAAAAGGCTGACCAAATACCTGCACCATTACTAATAAAGATTTGCCTTAAATTGTCTAAGGAATAAAGTCCGCTTACTAAGCCATTGTTAAAGTAGGCAACAATAGGCTTGAGGAAAAATATTACGCCACCATGAGTATGACCAGATAGTACTAATTCAGCATTTAAATCATTGTTTTGGGTAATGTTGGGATTATGGGCTAATAAAATCTGAATATCAGCAAAACTACTTTCATGAGCAAATTTCATGGTATTGCGACGGTTGTTCTCGTAGATGGTCATACTCCAAGCCTCAGTAATAGCTCGCTGTACTTTTTTAAAGTTGATCATCATAATGTCGTAATCAAATAGCTCATTGTTCATAAATCTATTTGATTGTGTTTGACCAAAGCTAACATGCTCTTTTTTGTAGTCGTAATCAATGATATTAAAGTTAGCAAACAACAAATTAGGAGCCTCGTCAAGGCTTACTGTCGCGCCATAAGAGTCAGGAATACCAGTGATCTTTATGGTACCAATACCTCTTTTAATAATTACACTTTCATTACATAAATATCGTATGCCCATTTGAGAAAAAAATTGGTGCCATTGTTTATAGTCATTGTAATAGTCATGCTCGCCTGTCACAGCTAAGACACCGTCTTTAGAATTAAGCATGGCCATAGGATCGAAATCATCACGGCGTATATCAAAAGGAGCATCAATGGTGTCGCCAGTTAAAACTATGAGATCGGGCTTGTTGCTATTTATCTGAGCTACAACTTCGTTTAAATAATAGCGACGCAATACTGGGCCCATGTGCAGATCGCTAATTTGAGCGATCTTATAGCCATCAAAGTCATTAGTGAGAGTCTCAAAATATACTTCTTGATAGTTAACTTTTGGAGGTTGAACTTGGGAGAAAGTTCCCAGTACGGATAATACTAAAGCAGAGAGGGAAATAGAGATATTAATGAGCGATTGTTTAAAAGTAAAAGCATTTAACAGTTTAACTTTTATCAAACACCAAAGAATCAGCAGGAGCACATCTTTAATCATAGCCATGATAACGGCTAAAAAGATGGTGTTAAATAAAGTTTCGATAAATAGTACTTGAGATGGTCTTAAGTTGGGATAGCTTAGATTACCAGTATCAGTATAGATGAGACATTTAATAGAGCAAAGAGCAAAAGCTATAGTCCATACACTCTTAAAAATCACATTAATACGGCAGGGCCATATTAATGAGAAAAAAGCGTAGCCAAACATAAAGGCAAAAACTAGCAAAGCGCTCAGCATTAGAAAACCTGTCTAATTATCTCAAAGAAAATATAAGGTAAAAATTAAGCGATAAAACGATAGTTTGTAGGGGGTTATTTGATTTATTAATAATTACAGAGCTTAACAAAAAATAGCTTATTTATCTATAAAAAAAAGTAATTGCATCCTACCTAAAAATACCATTTGTTGATATTTAAGCCAAATTTATGTGTTATTAATTCCATCAGTAATTATTAGATGATTATAAGTACAGGGCAAGGATATTGTCCCCAATTGAGATCAAACTTTTTTAAAAATTTTGGGAAACTACTTTGTCCTTTATCACCCTGAAAGCACATATAAGAAAGCCCTGATAGTTTGGCTAACAGGGCTTGAGGCAAATAATATGAGAATCGGTTAGTGAGCAGCTAAAAGTAGAATATTATTCTTTAGCTGCTAGAGAGCTCTTTTGCTGGCTTAGAGCTAATACGAATTAATCTGAGTATTTGCTACTTTTGACACACCTTCAGGATCAATAATATTTTGGCTATTTAAATCAGTATGAGCTAGCTTCATGGCCTCTTGTTCTTTAGCTTGCTTTTGCTTAGCTAAACGTACGCTAGTTGGTAGCAGATCATCTGGAAACTCATAATTTGGCAAATAATTGTGGACGATCTTTTGAATAGTGCCATCTTCACGCATTTGCACAAAGGTATCGTATAAGACTTTAGAGGCAGCAGTGTCTTTTTTAAACATTAAGCCCATATCATTGTCAGAATCTGGAATATGGTAAGCAATCTTGAGCTTGCCACGAGCCCAGTCGTCTACTACTTCTTGCGCCATTGGAGCTTCTGTAATCAAGGCATCTGAGTGGCCAGCAGCTACACTATAAAAAGTCATAAAGGTAGTAGCTTCGTGTTTAATATCAATCAGGGCAGCCATATCTTCTGATACTAAGTCAGTAGCATCAGTGCCATTTTCAGCAGCTAATGTCTTACCAGGGAGATCACTGCGTCCTTTAATTGTAGAACTTGTAGGTACTACTACTACAGCGTGAGATCTAAAGGTGGCAGGGGATTGGGTAAAGATTTTTTCTCTTTTAGCGCTTAAAGAGATACCAGCTCCACTAATATCCATTTTACCTTTAGCGGCTAAATCTAATAGGTCGCCAAATCCCATAATATGGAATCTGTTGTTTTTAAGCTTAAAGCCAGTACGACGCTGTAGCTCTCTAATGATATCTACATCAATACCACCAAGATCTTGGAAGTGACTATCAATCATGACAAAAGGAGGAGCAGGCGATACTCCTACATCTAACTCGTAGCCTTCTAATGGCAAAGGCGCATTTTGTGAGTCGGCATATGCATTGGATGAGATTAAGCCTAAACCTAGGGATAATGCTAAAACGCCTGATAAAAACTTATGAGCTTTAAAAAGCTTCATGATTTGCCTCCGTGTTTGTTGACAGACACTTTAATATCAATCTAGGTAAACTGTAATTAAAAGTGAGTTGCCACAAAATTACTAAACTTAAGAGCTAGTAAAATTAACTACAAGGATCAACTACAAAAAACTTGGTTCTGAATGTTTTAATTTGATTAAGTTCATTTGAACTGTATATCTATGATTTGCATCATACTACTATTTTTAATAAAAGGTTAATAATTTTTTTAAAATACTTAAAACTTGTAATTAATGCGATAAATATCACATTCATAGTGCATGATAGCTACAAAAAAGTGCATAAAAATGTTGTTACTAGATTTGATGGCTATCGAGATATATTTAGTAGAAAATGATTTACATTTATAAGTTACGATTTATGTATTAAAAGCTATCACTTAATAAAAACTTTAATATAAAGCTACTTTATTTATACAGAATATGAACCAAATGCTACTTTAATTAAACTCAATTAATTTTTAGTGAAGGGCTAAATCTATTGAGCAAAGTACAGTGTCTGCATTTATGTAATGGAGTTAAAGATCAAGGGTGACAAAAGAGCTGTATTGACCTTAGATAGTGTCTATCACTTGTAGCAAAGAAAGCCGCAAAGCACTTAAAAGCAAAAGCCTGTATGCTCATATTAGTGAAGGCTTGACGCTTAATTACAGCAAAGATAAGGCAAGTGCGGGGCGATGCTCAATAAGGAAAAGGCATGGCAGGGCGAGCAGTGTAGGGCAGTGCGTGCAGCGCAGGGCGAGCAGGGCAGTGCAGGGCATGGCGCTGCTTTGGCTCGGCTAGGGAAGGCTAAAGTACAGCAAATATAGGTTGTATTAGGTTTAAAGTGGCGTAATTTAAAGCGTTGCAAGCTGCTAAAATCAATTATGGATCCTGGTGTTAGTCTTGGTATACGGGATTATTAGGATGGCCAAGGCTTAGTGATAGTAGGGCATTGTTGCTGTTGGGAGCTTATCATTAACCTTAAGCTTAAATTTGCAGTTGGTGGTTAAGGGAGCTTTTGGGATGGTGGTGGGCTATGCGTAGCTAGAAAAATAAAATCCCCTCAAGCTAGGGTGAGCTCTAAGGGGATTAATAATAGTTTGGAGTTTGTAGAATTTTCAAACTAAGCAAAATTTGGCTGATTTACAGGAGTATTGCTCTCTTTAGGGAGCTTGAGCTCATTGTTGCCATTGCTCATGTTAATCTGGTTGTTATCAACATTGTTTTGGTTGGCTGCTTGTCTTAAAGCTTTAGCTTTTTGCTCAGCCTTAGCAGCGGCAATGCGCATATCTTTTGAGTAGAGCTCAGATGGGAACTCGTAATTTGGAAGATACTTCTGGACGATATTAGCAATGGTGCCGTCCTCACGCATTTTTAATAATTCATCATGTAAAACTTGAGAGATCTTAGCGTCCTTCTTCATCATGTAGCCAAAATCACTAACAGACTGATCAATGCGGTATAGGATCTTTAATTTGCCTTTAGCCCAGTTATCAATTAATGCCTGAGCCATTGGCTCTTCTGTTACTAAAGCTTGGGCCTTACCACTAATTACAGAGTAGAAGGTCATGAAAGTAGTAACTTCATGGTGTAGCTTAGTGCTATTAGCAATGTGGGCTGGAAGAAAGTCTGATGAATTAGTGCCAGCCTCAGCTGCGATGGTCTTGCCAGCTAAGTCGTCAAGAGTCTTGATATTAGAGTTAGCAGGAACAACTACAACTTGATAAGAGCGGAATAAGCCTGGGGATTGAGTAAATTTTTGAGCACGAGCAGGGGTAGTTGACATTCCACCTGCAATTAAATCGAGGTCGCCTTTACCTGCTAAGTCCATTAACTCACCAAAGCCCATGATATGGAATCGACCACGATTTAAAGTGAAACCAGTGCGACGTTGTAGTTCTTTAATAATGTCAACATCAATACCTTTAACATTATCAAAAGCGCCATCAATAACAACGAAAGGAGGAGCATAGTTTAGGCCGATATCAAGCTCTTGACCTTGTAGTGGTAAGCTACTCTTGTTCTCCTGAGCTTGAGCTGGACAAAACATAAATAGGCTAGCAGCTAGAGCTGCAACTACTGCCATTTTTGTGCTGAGTTTTTGAAACATCATATCTTGTCTCTCCGTTATTATTAATTGTCCTTTGAAAAATTCGATAAAACTGCCATATGTATGTTTAACTGGTGCTGTTCGGGGAGCTACAGCTAAAAAAGTAATGAGGCAAAAAATACAGTTAATTGCCTTCAAAAAGCGATGGTAATCATACCCTCATTTTTATGGTTGTAAAGCAATTTTTTACACTCTGTTTATATAAAATTGATCCCAAAATAATAAAAAACTAGATAAATAAAGGGAATGCACCATTTTGAAAAAATATTGCAGCGTAAATAAGATATAAATAGGGTTTATTGTTTGCTTATCTTTGGTGCAAAAGGAGAAAAAGACAGTAATTTATAGTTCAAACAGACATACTAGCCGACTAAAATTGCAGTTTTTTAATGTTTTTCATCAAAAGATCTCAGTAGTGCCATTATTTTGTACCCATCACAGCACTAACCTTTTTTTATTTGCTAGTACTTTTTTATCCTTAAAGTTGTGACCATCATTCACAGCGGCTTTTAGCTAAGATTAACAGTGCTCTCTAATCTAGATTTCTCGTTTACAGAACAAGTCAAAAGCAAACCACGTGTCCGTCAGCCCCTAGTCATCAGTACCGCTTGAACTGGCTAAGAGCATAATCAAGGTAGACTTATAAGAGTTCATCAAGCAAGTTAAACTTAGCGTTTAAGTCATTGCTGGGTAGGTTGGAATGGCTTAGCTTACCAAGCCTAAGCCAATAATTGGTCAATAGGTAGGGTGAGTTTAGCTAAGCCAAGCCAAGCCAAGCCAAGCTAAGCTAAGATAAGATGGAGTATATTGGAGCAAACAAGATAAAAATATGTTGCTCCTTATTTCTTTTCTGCGCTTAAGGAGCAACAAAGAGATATTCTTATTGGTCGGTAATTGCATGCTATTGTTTAGCAGTACTGTGTTTCTGAGTGTTTATGTTTTACTAGTGATTATATTCAGGTAAGTATTTTGCAATAATCTTATCTACAGTGCCATCAGCCTTCATTTGTTCTAAGGTAGCGTAAAGTACATGTGAGACCTTACTGTCTTTTTTCATCATGTAGCCAAAGTTGCTTTGTGAGCCTTCAAGTTTAAAAGCAATTTTTAATTTATCGTCAGCCCATGATTGAATAATGGCTTGAGCCATAGGCTCTTCAGTTACTAAGGCATCAGCATGACCTCTTAAAACAGCGTAAAAGAGCATAAAAGTAGTTACTTCATGGTGAAGATCAATGTATTTAGCAATGTTGGCAGGAAGGATATCCTGTGAGTTTGTACCTGCTTCGGCTGCTACTTTTTTGCCTACTAAATCATTGATGCTTCTAATATTAGAGTTGGTAGAGGTAACTACCACTTGTGTGGATTGGAATAGTCCAGGAGATTGCGTAAAGATCTTAGCTCTATCATCAGTGATAGAAATTGCGCCAGCAGCTAAGTCCAGTTCTCCTTTAGCAGCTAAGTTAATTAGGTTTTCAAAGCCCATCATATGGAATCTATTTCGTTTGAGCTTAAAACCAGTACGACGCTGTAGTTCTCTAATGATCTCGACATCAATGCCCTTTAAGTCAGTAAAGGCACCGTTAATATAAACAAAAGGTGGAGAGTGGCTGAGGCCAATATCAAGCTCGTAACCTGAAAGGGGCTGATTAGTGTTTTTTGCTTCTTGAGCTAAAGCCATACTTGATAATAGTAAATTACCAGCAAAAGCCACAAAGACAAACAAAAGTCTGCTTATACTCAATAGTTGCATTTTTGTGCTCCAATATCATTTAGGAAAAGATTGAGCATGCTTAAGTACAAAGGATTATAGTTTTGCATGCTTAAAGCTATTTAAAAAAATAGAAAAGCAAATAATAGAGATTAAATTATGGTTGTAAAGCCATATTTATTTATGTTTAATTGATTGAAATATTGAAAACTAGATAAATATGATGGTTGTGCAATTGTGAAAATAAATCGCAGTTTAAACAAGATATATATCAGGTTGATCCAATGTTAAATAATGGAGCATATATGCACAAATATAATGCTTTTTTAGCTTAATCTAGTACATAAAATGTCATATCTATGTATATTAATACTCATAGATATGAATTTAAAGCCCCCAAAATGAGATTTATATCGAAAATAATCAATATAATTTGGTTGTATCAGTCTTAACTAAAGCCATGGTTTTGCTAAAAAAGTACTAGCAAAATGCATGATAAAGGACTTGAGCGTGAGATTAGTAGTTTGCAGTATCAGCTATGCTTTTTAGCTAGGATGCTAAGGATCAGGCCCAGGTAACGGCTCTGGTGCTTGCGAATGTGCATCGTGCATGCGAGGTGTAGGTGTAGGGGTAGGTGCTGGTCTAGTAGCTTGTACAAAGGGGCAGTGGCATGTACAAAAGATGGGGATGTAGACAGGCAAAAATAAACCATGTTGCCTAAAGTAAAGCAAGCAACATGGTCTTTTGCGTAATTAGCAAGCTAAGTTAGTCGGCTGCTAGTTTGATGTTTTGTGGTTTAAGGTCTTCTGGCATCTTGTAATCAGGTAAGTATTTGTGAATGATTTTTTGGATGGTGCCATCAGCCTGCATTTCTTTAAAGGTTTTATAGAGAACTTTGGATGCTGGGGTGTCTTTTTTAAACATAATGCCAAAGTCGTTTTCACTATGGGCTACATGATAGGCTACTTTGAGCTTGCCTTTACCCCATGAGTCCATAAAACCTACAGCCATTGGAGCCTCGGTAATAAGGGCATCTGACTTGCCTCTTATCACGCTGTAAAAAGACATAAACAAAGTTCTTTCATGTGAGATATTAATTTGTTTAGCCAGTTCTGGAGCTACAAGATCAGTAGCTTCTGTGCCATCTTCAGCAGCTAGAGTTTTGCCTATTAAATCTTGAGGACTATCAATATTCGAATTGCTTGGAACGACTAAAACCTGCTCAGATCTATAAGTGGTAGGGGATTGGGTAAAAATCTTAGCACGAGCATCACTAATAGAAATCGCAGCAGCACTAATATCCATATAGCCTTTTTCAGCAAGATCTAAGAGATCACCAAAGCCCATGATATGAAATCTGTTGCGCTTAATTTCAAAGCCAGTACGACGTTGTAGCTCTCTAATAATATCAACATCAATGCCTGATACGTTTTGGAACTCGCCTTCAATAATTACAAAAGGAGGTGCAGGAGAAAGACCAACATCAAGCTGATAGCCTTCTAAAGGTAATTTTTGAGCTTGAGCTCCTGAGGCAAATAAAAAGCTAGCAGACAAAATACAAGCAGCAAGAAAAGCCTTGCTTACTTTAGGTAAAAACATACTAATACTACTCCCAGAGCAATGAAATCAAAGTAGCTCTGCAACTACAACTTTACAATAAGCAATTGAAAGAAAAGCCTATTGATAGGGCTTAGTGTTGCTTCATTGCAAAAACGGTATGCCAAACAATTAGGGACAATGGACAAAGTTCATCGTGTCTATAAAGATTTGGCTGGGTTGTTAAACTTAAACTTAACCTTGATATGAGCCTTGACAGGCAAGGTAATTAAGTTTCTTAAATTTGTCAAAAACTAAGAGATAATACCAGCTTAACGGCACTAAGTGTCAATAGTTAAGCCCTATTAGTGCTTTTGTTGCTCCAGATAGGGATAGATGCCAAAACTACGGTTGTTTTTGATGTAGCAGTATTGTGGTGGGAAAATAAGTAGGAAAAAGGTAGCTATCAAACATGATAGCTACCTTGAAGCTATTGGAAAAGTATTATAGATCTTGAGGCTCAATCATGTCTGATTGCTGCTTGGCTAACTTAATATTGCAAGGCATTAAATCCTTAGGAAATTCGTAGTTAGGCAGGTATTTATGAACAATGTTTTTAATAGTGCCGTCCATTTGCATTTGTTCAAAAGTTTCATACAAAACTTGGCTCTCATAAGTGCCCTTTTTAAAGAGCATGCCTACTGTACGTTCTGAATCTTTAACATCACGAATGATTTGTAATTTGTCCTTAGCCCAATTGTTAATAGCATTAAGCGCCAAAGGCTTTTCTGTAATTAAAGCATCAGCCTGACCTGAGGCGACACTATACATAAGCATAAAAGAAGTATGCTCGTGAATGACGTTGACCTGATCTGCTATGTTTTTAGGCATGAGATCATAGAGATCTGTTCCGATGTAGGTCAAGCTTTTTATCAGTAAATTTTGAAAATTTCTTTGAGCCCTTAAAATTGGTTGCTATGAGCAAGTTTTCAGGGTTTGGCCGCTTTTCAAGCGCCCAGAATCTCATTTCGATTGCAGGCAAGCTGCAATCTCTCTGAGATTGCCGATGATCTAGATCCGACAATACACTTACTGGGGCTTATTAGCCAAGCGGGCACGAAGTAGCAGCCTAATTACCCAATAACCAGCAAATAGGCATGCGTAAGCCATAGGCTATATCTGAATATGGCCAGCATTTAGGCAGATTGAACAACATTGTCAGCAGGAGGTCTTCCGTGTGGATTAAATACCTTTTTGCCAACAGGAGCGTTGTTCCTAATGCCATTTACGAAGCGCTCAGGATGTCTTTCCTGTGCTTGTTTGAGAACAATCTCACGCTGGGCTAGCTCAATGAGGTCATTACCATGAAAGCGAGCTTGTGGAGTCACATCGTTTAGCGAGCTATGAGGTCTACTGTTATGTCTAACAACAGCATACCAGGCCAACTGACGGCATACACCAAAATTAGGAAAGCTCCTACGTAAACCAAGAGTATGCTTTAGTGTTCTGAAAGTAGATTCAATAATTGCATTATCATCACTCTTGGCTGGACGACTAAAAGATAAGGCGATTCCTTGCTTAAAACAATGCTCTTCAAGTTCCCTTGATCTCATTTGTGAGCCGTTATCAGAGTGTAAGATAAATGAGTTGGTAACCCCTTGGGCTTTAACTCTTTCTTCAACTAAAGTAATAAAATTGACAGCATTTAATGCAGTCTGCTCCTGATAAACCTCAGAGGCTATGATGTAGCGACTAAAGGCATCAATAGCTGTAAAGCAATATGCTTTGCGATTACCCTCTTTAATATCAAGATAGGTAATATCCCAACAAACTACTTGGCAAGGGTGCTCAAGTAAATACTGAGGAGCCGCACAGTTAGCTCCAGAGCCTTTACACTTATGAGCATTACCTCGTTTGCTAGTTAATCCTCTCTCCCTAAAAATACGTTGAACTGTCGATAAGGAGCATGGATGTTCTCCTCCTGCAACTAAAGCCAAATGCGCTTCACGTAACGATAAGTCACGCACATCGGGTTGGCTATATCTGGCAACAATAGCATCTTTCTCCACATCGGATAGAGCGCGTTTTGGCTTCGGTCTTTCGCATGAAAGGCGGCCGTCTTCTGGGTTTTTAAGCCAGTTGTAATATTTCCTTTCACAGAAATCAAAGATTTCACAAACACGCTTGATGTTTGTTTTGCCAGGACAAGAGGAAGACTTTGAGCATGTTTTAGAACATGTCTTAATCAGCTCCACCAATTTACGACGCTCTTCACTGCTGACTAGTCTTCCATCGATGTGAAAAACGTCTGAACTTTTTTAGTTCTACAAGGCAAATAGATGTTTCGGCAAGAGCTTTCTCTAATCGAGACTGATCTTTCTTCAAGCTCTGAATGGTTTTATTGCTACTGCGAAATTCTTTCTTGAGTGCGTTATATTCATTACCGCAAACAAGACCTTCTTGAGCAGCAGCATCCTTAAACTTACGCAAATCAGCTAACTTGACATTAAGTTTACGGCATTCAAGCGCAGCTTTCTCACTATCCCAACCATAGGCCTCAACCTTACCAACTAATAGCGCAGTTTGAAAGGCATCAAGTGTTGATGGGATGTAGTAACTTGCGCTAGCAGTCATGTCCTCAGATCGGTCATAAATGCTTAACAAGCTATACAAAGTAGACTTCGGGCAGTTGTACTTAACAGACGCCTCAGCCACAGTGAGTTGGTTGTTTTTGATTTCACTGCAAATCTTGCGTTTTTCTAACTCAGAGAATGACATTATTGGATCCTTAACTTTAAGAGTTAATATCTTACAAGAAAGGCTCAAATAAATCTGTAAATTCCATCTAAATTTGCTGACGTTATTATAGCCCTATAGGGGTATCTACAATCGTATGTACTAAAAAAGCTGGTTCTATCGTTTATCTAGATCATTTATCCTTAAAAACTGGCGTTAGGGCGGCTCTTATAAAGACATTTAAGGAGTCTAAAAATACAAAGCCTCGTGCTGCCATTAAGTTTGCAAACTACATTGAAACTGTAGTCTACAACATGCTTATTTCTGGGGAAAACACTTATGAAGGACTTCCTAAGTTCTGTTCTGAACATGTTTTAGCAGATGGAGTTTCAGGTAACAGAACAACCTTCTTAAAATACATCAATCAAATTGATGTCGCATTCATAGATAGGTTCCATAAGAACTTTATTCAGGAGTATTTCAAAGGTAACGCAGAGCGAATTATCAAAGATGGACTTGTTGTTATCATTGATGGAAGTCCACTGGAGCACAAGAATTGCGACAGAATGTATGTATCAAGTGGTCGAAGCAAGGATAGCACGTTCAAGAATCAGATTAACGTACAGTTTGTATGTGATGCTGATAAGAATGGACTTCCAATCTTCTATGATATGTTCGATGGTCGTGCTAATGATGTTTCTACTTTAGGCAATGTCTTACAGAAATTTGCATCTTATGATGTAAGTATCGCTAATTTATGTGTCGTAGCTGATAGAGGTTATCCTTCTGAAGAAAATATCTGTACACTTTTGCGCAATGGTAAGACTTTCTTGTTTAACTGTAGGCAAGGTGAAGGAACTGTTGTACAGGAGGTTATTGATCAGGCTATTTCACAAAATATTTACGGTAATGACTCCTTCTCTGAACTTAAGAGCTCCACTACAAGCTGCGCATCTTTTACAAGAACATACAGGTATGATGAGACACCTGTACAGGATAAGAGGGCTTGTAAGAAGGCTACAGCAGAAGTCAGGTACCATGTTTACTTTGATAGCGAAATTCATTTTTCGGCTGTAAAGAAGTTGAAAGACACTCTATGCGAGCTTAGCGATGCAGTTGAGAATGGTAAAAAACTTACCCCAAAAGATGAGGAATTACTCAAAAAGTACTCAAATTACGACTTATCAAAGTACGTTGAGGGAAAACCAAATCTTTCCCCAAAGTTTCTACCTACTGCGATAGATGCAAGCACAAAATACGAGGGATTTCAGGTGCTAATGACTAATGACCTAACACTCTCTAGTGCTAAGGCCCTTAGAATATACAAGTCTCGTCCTAAAGTTGAGACTTCAATTCAGGACAACAAGCAGCATCTCAATGGTAATACAACTAAAGCTAAGTCAGATGCAGGAATACAGAGTAAAATCTTCCTACAGCATATTGCTTCCATTTTTAAAGCAGCTATGAGGCACGATATTTCTGATGCTAGAGCTAATTGCAAAGGAAAATATGCTGATGCATTCCGCTCAAATAGGGCAGTTCTTGACAATCTTAATGGAATTATTGTTGATGAGTATGCTAAAGGAATTGTGTATAAACCAATCGTTGGTAAGCATGCCCATATACTGAAATGTCTTGGCGTTCCTCTACCAAAATCAATGCTGTCCCTTACCAAATATGGGGAGACATGCGAAGTTAATGCTACCGTAGACGATGATCTATCTGAAGAGTAAATGTTGTCTGAATAATGATCTTTAAATGGTAGTTCAGACAAAATATACCTCTATGACAAGTGATTGTATGTGCCTATGTGTTAAAGCATGCAATTTTGGTTAGCCATAAGTAACTATCTAGTCAATAAAAAAGCCATAGAACTGGCTATTCTATGGCATTTTTATCACTTTAATACAATTTTCTTGAGCTATAAAAAAATTGACCAAAGGAGTTCTAATACGTGGCCCTCTAAAGGAAGCTTTTGTTCCTGAGCGCAGGCATTATTAAAACCACAGAGACTAGTAGAGATAAGGAAACTTGCAACTGACCAACTCCCATGGGCAAGCCCATGGGGTTCCTGCGTATCAAGGTTAACCTATTTTCCTGACAAGGCATTAAACATCTTAACGAGTTAAGACTTTTAACACAAAGCCAGAGGCATGTATCCCGACATCATTTTATATCTCTTCCTAAAAGAAGATGATAAATTGGCCCTTTCTATAAAATAGAAGGTACCGACTTTGGGGTACACTTTCTAACCTATTTTTAAGCTGGACTCTCCTATCAGTGTAATAAAACACTTTTATGATAGATCTCCTTTGTTACAAGAAGTTTTCAAAGCGAGGCCAAACTTTTCATTTGTTTAAAATTTAAAATGACAGGTATAATCTTACACCTTTATGCCGCTATTAACAATTTTAATTTTCTTCTTTTTAAGAGCAGCAACATACTTAAGAAACTTTTTATAGTGTTTTGGAAACTCTTTTTTACACTTAACCTTATCAATGGAGTTAGTGCTGCTATCATAGCAATAGAGAAGAAAAGCAGAATACCAATCCCTCTGAACTAAGGTTCCATCAGATAAATTAAAGGTTCGTTGAGACAGAGTTTTTTTAATATAACTGTCTGAGGTATGGTCATATTGACTTGCACGATAATCTCGTGGCACTTGATAGAAGTGGCCACCACACTCACGCATCTTTTGAAGAAGACGAGCTTTCACCTGGCCTGGACAATGATTTATTACAGTGCCACCAAACCTATGTATTTGGCCAATCTGACCATTAGGAAGAGGAGCAGGCTTGCCTCGTGCAGACCATGCGCGCACATTATTGTCTTCTGTTACTACCTCAGAACAATCTTCCGACATTACATTGACATGGTTGTAATTAACACTCTTGCGCGTCGCTGCATCTTTACGACATCTATCTCTAAGCATTTCTTTATAGCGTTTGCACTTTTTAGAGATATTACGATTGTGGGCACCCTTTTTGAGCTTGCCATTGCTATTGTAGTTATTAGGATTCGTGGCTTGCATTGAGTGAGTAATCTTACGTTTGAGGTTTGCCTCTTTTTTAGTACCCTTTTCAAGACTTCCGTCTATATCACCAAGATTAGCTAGAAATGGCCCAGTATCGCCATCTTTAGCTACAT
>Briea_p1__coassemble_521_pt1 | contig 80704 bp, 47 predicted proteins | sample Briea_p1__metabat2_low_PE_001 | metagenome-assembled genome bin Briea_p1 | reverse complement strand
CAGATTGTCTGTACTTATCAATTTTCAAAGAACTTCAAAACGCTTGGTTTTTGCAACTGTTCGCTTTACTGCGTGACAGTGGTGACGCATTTTAATGATTTTTAATCTATCGTCAACACTTTTTTAAAAAAATTTTAAATATTTTTTGCTACCATGAAAAAATTTTCCGATATATATGGGATTTTTGAGCAAAATTTATTTTAAGTGCAATATTGTTTAAATATGGTTTTATTACCATAAAATACTTTTTATTGCACAAAAATAATGAAATAAGAAAAAGCCATCTGCTAAATTTAGCAGATGGCTGTAACAAAAAATTAATTTAGACGTTCAACTAAACCACTTCGCCTTTGTACTGAGTTAGCTAAGGCACAAGATAATGATGCTTTAGTACCTAATACTTCTACTTGCTTTTTAGCTCTAGTAATACCTGTATAAAGCAACTCTTTATTGAGTACTCTATTGGCATTCTTAGAAAGCAAAATACTTACTTTATCGTACTCAGAGCCTTGAGACTTATGGATGGACATGGCAAAGCCAGAGTCATAATTATTTAACATCATGGTGCTCTTGATGTTAAAAGTCATAATACTTTGACCATCTACCTCTTCAATACCCTTTGGAATAATTACCTTTAAGCTACGATCCTTAACCTCTTGCCCGTCATCTATGTATGCGCAAAAGCCTACATAACCATTTACGAAGCCCTGATCTTTATCATTGGCTGTAATTAAAACAATTTTTCCAGGAAAGAAGCTTTCTTGTTTGGCTGGGATTAATCTTTTAAGGTAAGTACGACATACCTCTTGCTCAATAAGCTCATTAATCTTTTGATCGCCAAACTCACCATTGTGGTTAGAACATAAAACTCTAAACAAATCCATAAGCTTAAAGACATGCTCTAATTCTTTAGGATCAGTGCTTAAAGTAAACTTCTTAGCAGCAAGATATTCTAAAAATGGAGCATAGTTGTCCTTACGACCACGTTCTACACAGCTTTTAGCAAAATTGATACAGTACTTTTCTGCAAGATCTTCACTATTGGCAAGATAGCTTTGAGCACTCTTACGTCTTGAGAGCATAAAGTCCTCAAATAAATTCAAGCTAATTGCTTGCTTTTGATCTTGCGCAAACTCGTCCATTACTTGTTGGGTCTTAAGGGCTACTTTATCATCAGCCTTGTTACTATCACCAGACATAGATTCGAGATCTTCGGCAACTCTTTGCAGCTGCTTTTTAGTTAAATACGAATCAATGTTTTCAGTTACTTGAGCTTGCAGCTCAGCTTGTTGCTGCTCCTCTAGTGAGGATAAAGGCTCATTTACTAATTTAGCTAATTTACCAATTTGAGGTACATCTTTAGAACGATAGCTAAATTGTAGTAAAGCAACATGATTGGCTATCTTTCCAGATAGCAGTCTCTTAGCGCTGTAACCACTAATAGCCTCAATATTTTCAAGGCTCTGTTGACTAATGCGATTATCTGTACTTAAGTTAAGCTTGTAGCATAAGTCGGATAATACTGATCCTGCCTCTACTGAGGATAACTGGTCTTTATCACCTAACAAGATAAGCTTACAGTTATCTGGCATAGCATTAATGAGCTTGGCAAATAAAGCTAAATCCAACATGGACACTTCATCTACCACCACTACATCGCAAATTAATCTATTATCCTTGTTGTAAATAGGGGTAGCCTTATTCGGTACAGTCTTAATTAAAGAATGAACAGTGACAGCTTCCGTTGGAATTAAAGACTTAATCTTTTCTGCACTGATACCAAAATTCTGACTGAGCTTCTCAATAGTAATTTTAGTTTGCTCATCTTTAAGCTGCATTAAAATAGACTCGCTCATACGAGCAGCAGCCTTTCCAGTAGGTGCACATAAAAGAATATGTGATTTGTTAACATCCAAGCAAATGAGCATAAGGATAATGCGCAATACGGTAGTAGTTTTGCCTGTACCTGGGCCACCAGAAATTACAGTAAACTTTGAAGTGCTAGCCATAGAGGCTGCTACCTTTTGCCAATTAAGATCCCCATCAACCTCATCTTGCACGAATAATAGGCCGATAAGTTTGCGTAATTGCTCCAACTTATCTGAGCTTAAATCGATATTAGCAATTTGGGTAATGTAATTAGCAACTTCCACTTCATAGTTATAGTAACGTCTTAAGTACAATCTATTAAGATCAAACACTAAAGGCGAATTACTCTCTTCTTTACCACCTACAGCAATGGCTCTATGCAAAATTTTGAATAAAGTTTCTTTGCTATCAGGGGTATAGTACTTAGAAAGCAAAAGCAACTCTCTTAAATCTTGGCACTCTTCATCACGCTTGTTTAATTCCTCTAACTTAATATCCCACTGTTCAATGGTGTCGTAGATATCTTGTAAGGAACTTAAGTTTATACAGATATCACCCTCTTCCATATGAGAGAACAAAGACAATAGCACTAAGTTAAATACCTGTTGCTCGTAATCGTTAGCTAAAGGAAAGTGTCTTTGTAAATAATCAATAAAAGCTACATCTCGGCTCTGTATATACTCACAGTGGTAAGCACTTTGTAACAAATTCTTATTCTTAATTTGAAGAAATTCAAAGTTATCATGGTAACTGACTAAAGGAGATTCACTTACTTCTTTGAAGTAACTATCATCGCCATAAATCTCCTTAGGGCTATAGCAATCACAAGCTAAGTAAAAACGGATCTCATCTTTGAGCTTATTAGAGCTATCTAATGTAATCTTAGCCTTGAGTGGAGCATGATTTTTTGTGCTAACTAAGTTAGTGGCACTATCGTTTTCCTCAAGCGCCTGCTCCATTAAATCAGGCTCATCCTCAGTAAAATAGAGATCATTTTTTAAAGCAAATTCTTTTTGCTGATAGTAGTTAAGTAGCTCATTAACAGCTTTATTGTTGGAGCCACTCTCTGGACTATCGGAGCTCTCTAGCTCTGGGGCATTGCTAATATATGAGCCATAGGGATCATAAGATTCACTATAGCTAAAGTTATTCATTTCCTCGGAATCATAGGAAGGATTGAAGTCATTAGTTTGAGCAAAAGAGTCCTCATTGCTCGAGCCAAAAACTTCAGATAATTGACGCTCCTTAAAATAGGCATCAACGTCAATTTTGCTAAGATCCAAATTTTCTTGTTCGTTCATCTTTAACTCTCAACCCTTCGCTAGTTCTCATCAATACCAACAGTAAAGAGCACGTCTAACTGGTAAACCACTTCAAAATCGAGCTTAATAGCAAATACTCCAGAAGAGACTCGATCTCGATTGTAATTGGCTTTCATGCCTCTTAAGAATAAATAAACAGCACCGCCAACATGTTGATTATAAAAAGCCTCTAACTCTTCATAAGTAGCATCAAAAGGAATTGCAAAACGACGCTTTAAGTGGCGATATAAAGCTAAGGTATAAATCATAAATTGCACATCATAACGATGGCCGTAAATAGCACTTAGCATATGCTTCTCATCGTAATCACTATCGTTGGAACCTAAGTAATTAGACTTATAGTCAATAACGTAATACTTAACATTGCTGCCCTCTTGCTCTTTTCTTAAAGCAGCTACCTTATCAAAAGAAGCATTAGCAAAAAGTTCAGGATCGTATTTGTCTAACTTAGAATTCTTAGTTAGGCGATGAGTTTTTAAAGAGCTAATATTATTAGCAACCTCTTGAGCTGTTTGCTCTGGTAACATTCTGGCCACATCGCTGCGCTCTCTTAGCTGTAGTGAATCATTTAAGTCAAAGCGACAAGCTAAGTCTATAGAACCAGTAATATAACCTACCAGTTCGTCTTCCGTTAAAGTCAAAGAATCTACATAATCTTGATAATCAGGCGGCAGTAAATCTCTGGCCACCTTACGGCAAATGACATCAAGTTGTGAAGTTTTAAAACGCTCATTGGACATTAAAAACTTCATTTCAGGCTCATAAGAAAGCTCTTTTAAGTCCGATAAAGCAAAGCAATGATGTTTACCTGCAATGATTGGTGCCTCTAAAACATCATTAAACCATTCTGCCAATAAGCTCTTGTTATTTTCACGATCACGGCCAATAGCCCTAATTAATGAACTATATCGTGAGTTATCAACTACCTGAGTCATTACAGTGTCTAAAAGATAATTCTTAAAACCTTCAACCTTGATTTTTTCAAAATCAATATGCTCTAAGATATCGTGCATACAGGTACCAGCATTGGCACCACGAGGGAAGGTATAACAAATCTTTTTAGAGCTATCTACCCATTTAGCAACAGTAAAATCCTGCACGTAATAACAATTACTATTCCAATTACTTTGCATTTGATATGACCAAGAGCACTGAGGGTTCTCTTGTTCTTTAAGGACAGCACTAGGCTCTTTATTTAGTAAATGAGTACCAACGTTGTTACCTGCACCTGCAAATAAAGGAATATTCGCTATATTGCGCCCGCCCAGAACATTTTTGCCCGACAACTCATTTGGTAATTGGCCGTCATCAAGCTCAATGCTTTGGCTTACTAAAGCGTCATCTACACTAGCCTTATCTAAGAGATCAGCATCTTCTGCGCTGGTCTCGCGATACTTAGAAATGGTCTTGCTTCCATCAGTTAAGCTAGAGTACGAGATAATATTAAAATGTCTATCAATGGCATTTTTATATAAAAACGACTGAGCAAAAGTAGGTATAGGCTTATCTTTTGGATAACTGGAAATATTTGCTGAACGACGATCATAAACACCCAGCTCGTCATCACTCATACTAAAAGGCAAAGGCTCAAACTCTTTTTGAACCTCATCCATATCAGAGTCTTGTTCCTCTTGGCTAAATAAAGGCTCAAAATTAAGTATGGTAAAGAGCTCTGGGTGCTCACTAATAGCACTAATAAATTCACTTGGATCATTAGAATCAAGCTTTAAGCTCTTTTTGATGTTATAGCTTTCATCCATAACATTCTGCAGCTCATGACTAGCCTGCATAGTCACCAATGATGTTACCTTACCTCCTCTATTTATTTTATTGGCTCCAATAAATAAGAAGTTAGCATAACGAGCACGTGTTAAAGCTACATAAGTAAGACGGGTCTGCTCCTTACTATTATTAATATCTTGTAGCTCTTTTGCTGTTTCTACTTGGGTCACACCATCACTTTTACCAGTATAGTTGCCCTCACTATCTACTATAGGCAGTGTTACATTAAAAGATAATGAGCGATTACTATCAAAGTCGATCACAATGTGATCGTAAGGCTCTTGAGCATAATATTTGGCAAAATTATCTGTTGTGCTGTTAGAAGAACTACCTTTAGTGCTCCATAAAAATGGCATGAACACAATAGGAAACTCTAAGCCCTTAGACTTATGAATGGTTAAGATCTTTACCTGATCATGCTCAGACTCTAAACGCTTTTTGAGCTGATCTTGCTCAACGTCTTCCAAGGAGTTTTCCAACAAATTGTTATACCAGTGCATCTGGGTTTGATTACCTTGCTTTTGGGCATGGATTCTTTGCACTATTTCACTGATATGACAATAGTTGGTATAGGCTCTTTCGCCATCCTTTAACTCTAATAAGCGAGCTTCAACATTATGGTAAGGATCACTAGCCCATTGGAAGAATGCAGGTAAAAAGCCATACTCCTCCCAGGTGCGAGCACAACTAGAAAGAATTTGCACCTCTTTTTCAATACCTTCGGTTGAGGTAAATTGAGTAAACTCCTCACTATTTAATGCCAACATACGACAAGCAAGCAGACGGCTTATCTTTTTAACATTAGTGCAATCGCACATAGCCTCCATCAAATATCTAATTTCAATAGCCTCATTTGATGGTTTTGAATTGTTGCCATCGGTAGCAGTAGTTAAAACAGATGATTTATCAGAAAAATACACACTTGGAATTTGTAATTTCCACAGCTCACTTTGAATGGCATTATTCTCAGATACATTAGCCACTAAAATAGCAATATCTCCTGATGACACAGGAACCTTGACCTTATCTTTGATAATAAAGCCTTGAGATAGGATTTGCTTTACTAATAAAGCAGTTGCCTCAGCATAAGCTTTATGGATCTCAGTCTTTCCTTTAAAGCTGTCTCCCACTTTAACTACATAAGTATTAGCATTACCCTTGAAGTTAAGCTTACCTAAAGACCTATCTACCTCAGGGGCACTTTCAAGGTACTGCTCTAGCCCCTCTAAAACAAAGTCACGCTCTAGTAGAGTATTGTCTTTACTGCCCTTAATCTTGCTCTCTAATTGCTTACCCTTACCAGATAATACAGGAGCAAAAGGAATATCAGCCTCATTAAATGGGTTGTAGTTGTGAGGATTTAAGGTGGTATCAAAAATAGCATTAGTAGCTTGTACCACATCAACAGAAGAGCGGTAATTGGTATCTAAAGTATAAAAACCTTTACCCTTAGTTAGCTCTACAATGATATTTTTAGCCTTTAAATAAGAGTTAATATCAGAGCCACGAAAAGCGTAGATAGACTGCTTTGGATCACCAATCAGATAACAATAAGCCTGCTGCTTGATAGCCTCATCGTTGAGGTAAATCTTTTTAAAGATATTGAACTGTACTGGATCAGTATCTTGGAACTCGTCAATCATGGCTAAAGGATAACGAGCTCTAATAGCCCAAGCTAGGTTATCACCCAAATGGCCACGTTCATTTAAGGCATAGTCAAGACGTAGCAGCACATCATCATTACTCATGACATGCAACTCTTTACACTTAGCATCCACCTCTTTAATCATTAAGATGGCAACACAAGTCCTTAAAATCTTAGAGGAGTTGTTTAAAATTTGTCCGAACTTATTTACCTCTTTTTCACTAATTACATAATCAACAATAGGACGGATACACTCTCTAAACTGATGCAGATTTTTAGGTTGCTTGTTTACAACATTTTTAGATACATATGTGCTACTGTCATACTTAGTGTTTGATATTAAATTTGAATATAAGCTAACAATCTCATTTTTAAGAGTTTTAATTGAAGACTCTGGTTCATTAGAGTCTACTTTCATTAGGTTTTTAACAGAAATTAAAAAATCATAAATTAGCGATAAAGCAATTTTGCCATCTTTAATGAGCGCAAACTTACCTTCTTTATTATCAATGTTGACAGGCAATTGAGTATTAGCGTCATAAAATTTGGCTAAGTCTTGCTCGTTAAACTTCTGATAAAAATCAATAGCACGCTTGATCATCTCATCGCTTTGCTGAGTGAGAAACTCAAGGTAAGAATAGATCTGTGGCTCTAAGTCCTTAGAAAGATCAATAGCAAAGCCATTTTGCTCTAAGAAGTTTTTAAACTCATAAAGGTCAAAACCATAAAACCCCATCTCATCAGATGAGAGTCGTACACTACGAATTTGACTGATTAAGCTTTGTAAAGATTCTGGAGTACTGGTGTTTAATTGCTCTAGCAATAAATTAGAGCTGGACTCTTGATAAAACAAGCGTCTCCAGACTTGATAGTATGCCTCATGCTCAATATCTCTAAGGTCAGTTTTAAGCTCAGTATTAAAAGCTTCTCCTGACTCTAAAGCATAAACCTGAGTGAGAGTGCTATTACAAAATGAGTGAATAGTACTAATAGAGGCTTGATTAATCTTACGCTCAGCACGTACTAAGATTAAGGCAGCTTGACGTAAAGGCACAATATTACGCTCAAGCAGATCTTTGATGATCTCTAAAAACACTTGGTCTTTAACGCCAATTTTCTCTAAAGCAGCTTCAACATTAATTTCTAACAATAGCTCTTGTAGCTCTTGCTCGCTATAGTCTTTATAGCTAACCAAAGAAACATCTTGCCCCTCTTTATCCTTAATCTTAAGGAGCACCTTTTCTTTAACCTTGGCTGGGTTTTTAACCAAACCATCATTACTAAAATCAGCTCCGCAATGAAGATAGTTAACTACAAAATTAACAAATTCCTCAATGCAAGAACGAGTAGCTCTAATACGCTCATAAATACGAGCCTTTAAGTCAGAGGTAGCTGCATTAGTAAAAGTTACAATTAAAAACTCGTCAATCTCTAAAGGACGATCTAAGCAATACTCTTTTTTGCCTACACCTAGTAAAGCTCTTAATACCAAATTGGTAATAGTATAAGTTTTGCCAGTTCCAGCACTAGCCTCAATTAAAGAAGGCTGTGCCATATTAAAGGTCATGACATTAAGAGTCTTTGAAACCTTACTTTTATTGTTCTTTTGCATGATGCTACTTTTCCGTAAAACCAAACTGACAAATAAACCACTGACATGCCATGTCAGAACATAGAGATAACCGCCTTTTAAAATTTGGCGATTATGGATGGTTCACTATTCTCTATTTAAATGAGCATTAATGAAGTTGCTGTAAAAATCCCGATAATCATAGACTATGTGACTAAGACGTTGATTCTGCATAACAGCCTCTAAACCTGAAAACAATAAAGAGTCTGCATTCCTAAATGAATCTTTTGTAATCCCCACATTACCCTCATCATCGATAGTAATATTGGATAAGGCTTCATTAAAGATAGGCATAGGAGAGCCCCTACCTAAAAGGTAATAAATCAAGAGCACATAAATAATAGTTTCAAGCTCATCCTTACTATATTCTGTTAACCTTAATATCGAGCCAGTTTTATCTACACAAGAAATTTCCTTGAGTCCGCCATCATACAAATATTGGCCAATAGCCTCTTGTAGAGCAGCAAAAGCAAGCTTAATATTTTGAAACCCAGATTTAGCTGATTTAATTTCATGGAAACAATCTAAGCATACTGTTTTGGTATGAGCTTGGCCTTGTAGGGCTACTTCAAAACAGTAGTTTTCCTCGCTTGTACCAATAGCTCCCTGAAGGTTTTGCTCAGCTAAACTTAAAACATCAATAGAGGCATTCTCAGCAAAATAACTTTTAGGAATGTAAACCTTAAAAGTCCTAATCTGACAGTCAAGCACGCCTACTTGACTATAGCTGTCAATGTTAAAGTTCTCCTTTAAAGTGTTAGCTATAGTGTTAGTTGTATTTTGTAATTGCTCGACTAAATTGTCTTTAAAAATGCCGTAAGGAAGCTTACCTAATAAGGATGACTGTTCTAAATAAACCTCTCTTTCTTGAGGCATAAGATTAATCAAATCATTAACAAATTTATTGATTTGATAATCACTGAAAGTAAACATCTCATCTTCTTTGAGTTGAGCATTTTCGGTGATATCAAGGTTAATATTAAGAACGTCTTTTAAGAAATCCTTACTTGGAGCTTTTATAAAGTTAAAGAGCTTGTTTAAAGTAAGCTCATAAGTAAGCTTGTTAGAAAAATCTTGGTAGAATGCGCCCGCACCTAAGATAGAAGCTGGGCGTTTATTGGAGTTATCAAGCAAGATATAGCTCTTTTTAAAGCTTGGCACACAAGGCATAGCATCGGTTACTTGCTGATCGTTATTAACCGTATAATTGCTGACGTTATAACTGTTTAGGTACTCTTTAACTAAAATACGATCTAAAACAGCTTTTTGATTTTGGCTCTTGATGTCTAGTTCGTGACCTTCTACCGTACAGCAATCAGATAAATAGTAAATCAAGTCATCTAACACTACTGATGGGTTTAAGGTAGTCTTATCAATTGGGCTTTGACCAATATAGGACAAATATAATGAGCTACGGGCAGATAGAATAGCCTCTAAGAAGAGGTAACGATCATCAATGCCACGGGAGCGATCACCACGCTCAAATAAATCACGACTGCTCATTAAGTTAAAGCCAGGAGAACGCTCCTCACGAGGGAAATCTATATCATTTAAGCCTAAGATAAAGACATGCTTAAAAGGTACAGCACGCATTGGTACCAAGGAGCAGAAATTTACCTTATCTTTTAAGAAAGGCTGATAGTTACGCTGGGCAGTCAATCCTTGGCGTAAGGTAGCAGAGAACACTGGCAAGTTGATACTTGGTTTATGCTCAATATGACCGAAAATGGTCTTAAGATTTTCAATAATGTTATAGACCACACTCAAAGCATTATCAGTCTCAACATTATCCTCAAAGAAGCGGTAAGTAAGCTTTTGGCTTAAGCGTTGCGCCCAGCCTGATGGAGTAAGAGAAAGCTCTGGAGTAAATTCTTGTCTTAGTTCTCTTAAAGCCTGTAAGAAGTCCCAGAAATTACCTAAGGTCTTAGCATCAAAGCCCTCAATTTCACTATAGCAAGGCATGCTTTTACTGTCGCCTAACATAGAGCCTAGAACCATACGATCCATGCCTTGAGCAAAGGAGCCAGGAATATTAATTTGCGCTACCTCTTGGGTATCCTCATCATCAAGGCCCCAGTAAATATTGCTGCTATTTAACCATTGGGCAATAACCGCTACTTCTTTTTGCGATAAGTTAAAGCGGGAACTAATAGCATTTTCTGAGAGCAAATTAATGACTAAAGATGAAGTAATTCTAGTAGTACCAATATCTAAGAGCATTAGTAGCGCTTGGCAAATAGGATTAGCCTCAGTCTCAGTACGATCTGAAATAACAAAAGGAATAAAGTCACTGCTGCCCTGTTTATATGAGCCACCAAACACAGCACTAATATGTGGTGCATAGTCATTAATGGTTGGCACCATCACAACAATGTCACGAGGATAGAGCTTTTCGTTATTAATTTTGGCTAAATTAAAACGCTCTAAAATAGCATCATGAAGAATTTCAACCTCACGACGTTTGGTGTGGCAAGAGTGAATAGAAAAAGAGCGATCGTCTTTATTAATTAAATAACGACACTTGTTTTGCTCTAAATTTAACAGCTGCTTTTGTAAGAAAGCTAATAAAGAACCACCGCTAATAGTTTCAATTACTTGGCCATTAACTTCATCATAAGAGCTCTCAAACTCCTGAGCTACATCAGGCTCACTAAAGCAGGAAATATTATCTGGCACAGGATCACGGTCAAAGAACATATAGAGATTGTCTCTACCTTGCTGACCATAAGAGAGCAGCAATGGATTACCCTCTACACGTTCACCTGCGTCATCATAATCATTAATAGAAAGGTTTTGCGCACTGACTTGAAGATACTTCTTTTTAGTCTTAAGTTTTACCTCGTGAATGCTCTTGGTTGAAGCTTGGATTAATTTGACATACTCATTAAAGTCTTGGCGGTGACGTGGTGCAATATCAGCCCAATACTCAGAACAAGGGTTTAAAAGCATTACATTGACACTACAATGCAAGGCTAAAGCATCTAAAAATTCGATAACTACACGAGGTAGAGAGCTCACACCAAAGACAAAGACACGGTCAAAAAGCTTAGGTAAATTTTGGTTAGTTTTAAGCTCTTTAATCAAGCTATCCATAACTTGAGAACGATCTAAGTGCTCTAATAACCAAATAAACTCAGGAGAGCTTTGATCATTAAAGCCAATGTCGTCTGAAGATAAGAGGTTTAAGTTATAGCGCAACATACACCATAACTTAATTTGCCAAATGTTATTTTTAAATAAATTTTTAATTAGCTCTACACGCTCTTTACTAATTCTCTGAGCAAAAACGTCACTATCATCTGAGGCAATAGCCTCTTGTGAGCTAATTAAATCTAAGTCTTTAATGCCATTAGACTTAAAGCGTCTCTTAGCCTCATTAAAACCACTCTTTTCACGAACAAAGCGGCGACACTCCTTATCAATAAATTTATTGATAGGATTAGCAGGATTCTCTGGATCTTTCTCATAGTCATCAAAAGCACTTAAAGGAATTTTGTTCCAAGCTAAAATCCAGCGAGGACGATACATTTGGTACTGATCCAAAGTATCAGCAATTTTGGCAGACAGCTCATAAGCCTTATCGCCAAAATTATCATCCTCCAAATATTGCTGTAATCGCTGATAAATATTGTACTGTTTGGTGCTATCTACACTTTGCTCAGACCAGAGCTTAATTTGAGAGAAGATATTCCAAGTAATATGCTCACGATCATAGAGGTCTTGCTTTGGAGCACTAGGATGTAAAAGGCGGTGAGTATCATAAATAATTTGCCACACTTGTCGATAGTCGCACAATGAGACAATATTATTTTGCATTGCTAAGCGCTGTGATAAAAAGGTCTCCATGCCTAAATTCATAACCACAATCTTTTCATGTGATAAAGGATCTGGCAAAGGGTATTCTGACATCATCAAAGCACAAATATCACCTAAGGTCTCCATATTATTAGACATATATAAAGAGAGACCTGTTACTACTTTACTATTGCTATTCATGCCAGCTCCTTTTTCCTAAGCCAAAACAAAGGCCTTGCTGTTACACCCTATAGGCTATTAAGTTATGAATATAACTATTATATAGTTTTTTATGACATACAATGAAGATTACTATAAATATATTGTATTCCAGGTCTCAAAATCATATTAATAATATTGACCTTAGGCAAGATCTAAAATAGCTCCGCTCGGGCATATTTATGCACCTAAGAAAGAAATAGATGTTAACCCAGCCCTTACTTAACATGGTCTTACCTAAGATGGTTTAAGAACAGCTATGAAAAGAATGGACTATTATTGCTTTGGTGTATATGACAGAGAGAGTACTACCTAACACTGCGCTATTGTGTTGTGCATGTTCTGCGCTAATGCGATGCTGCGCAGCTGCGCTGCTAGGCAGGATGCTACGCAGGGCTTGGGTACGGTGATGCGATGAGGGTTGAGGGAGCTAAAAAGCAAAAAGGACTTGACCAAAAACTTGATCAAGCCCTTTTTCGTTCAAAGCTTTTAACCTAAAAGGTTAATAGCGCTACTTAGTAAGTAATATTACTTCTTGTAGCGACGAGCTAAGTTGTCTAAACGCTCATTAGCACGAGCTGCGTCAGACTTAACGAATGCAACGTCGTTAGCTAACTTGGACTGTTGGGTCTTTAATGCGTCAACGTCAGCAGCAATAGCGTCAACCTTAGCATTTAATTGATCTAAAGAAGTGCTGTTGCAGCCAGCTAATAAAGTAGCACCTAAAGCAGCTGCACCTAAAACGGCAGTGAACTTGTTCATTTAAAATTCTCCAAACTGTTTAAACAGAAAAACAGCTCTCGCTGTTTTACTTCATTCTAATACAAAAGAATCTTATGATCACTAATTCTTATTAAGAAAACAGATCCCAGCCCACAAAGTTAAATGATTTATGCCATATTTTTGAGCATACTTGCCCTATTATTGATAAAAAACTATCTTTTTATCGATATAAGGTATCGACATAAGTCTCAATTACAGGACGTAAAGGAGTAGTTTTTAAGAACATATCTCTAATATATTTAGAGCGGGCATTTAAAGTTACAGAGTTGATAAGTTCTAAGGATGAAGTGTCGTACATATCAACCTTAAGACCGACATTGCCTGGACTAATTTGAGAGTCTTGCCAGAAAATAGGACGAGAAACAGCTATGACATTACAGTAGTTTTCACGTGCTTTTTCTTGAAGAGAAACTACAGGTACATCCTCAGCAGGATAGGAAGATAAATCAATAGCACCATCAACATTATATTGCTGCATAGTAGTAACTAAGATTTTCTGCATGAAGCGACCAGAATTCTTATAACGTGTTCCAGTATCGGTGATCATATCGCCACCATTAAATACACAAACACGGTCAGTTGAGGTCATCAAATGACTTTGCTTATGTACATCAAGATTTAAATATGGAACATTAGGAATTGATGTTGAGTTATAGCCAGAACAAGAAGCTAACAACAATGAGCAAGAACTCATTAATACCAGAGCTAGTTTACTAGCTTTAATCATAATATCCTCATTTACATTTTTATCTTGAAAATACGACCAGCTAACAACAGACGATTGGCAGCACTTTAAGCCCAGCGCCGCACCATCCGCCTCTACCGCATTAGCACTACGATGCCGCCACTGCGCTGCGATTAGCTGCACAGCCACAGCAATGAGCTGCGCTCACTGCGCTGCACAGCCACCACTTATCCTAAGTAAAAGTAAGCTCTATAATGAAATACTTTGGTTCTTTAGCGCAGCTACAAACTGAGGCATGTTCTCATAAACTAAAGCTTGTGGCATAAGCTTATGCTCAGATGGAATATGCTCACCTACTAACACGAGAGTTTTAACATTAGCAGCTTGTGCAGCTTGTAAGTCAGTAGCATGGTCGCCAACCATAATGCTATGCTCCATGTCGATATCAAACTCTTTTTGTGCCCATAAGAACATCTCTGGCTTTGGCTTACGGCAAGTACAATCACATCTAAACTCAGCTACTGTGGCATTTGGATGATGAGGGCAAAAATAAACCCCATCAAACTTAGCACCAACTAGATCTAATTGACCCTGCATAAACTCAGTTACTGTGTCAAAATCATCCACAGTATATAGACCACGAGCAATTCCTGACTGATTAGTAACTAAAATAGTTATGTAGCCTAATTTTTTAAGTTCGGCTAACGCCTCTGATACTCCTGGTAAAAACTCAAAGCGCTCAAGAGTACCGACATATCCATAGTCACGATTAATTACACCATCGCGATCAAAAAATACTGCTTTTTGCACAGCTAACCTCAACAGCTAAAGACTAGAACAAATAAGACTATAAAACAGTCTTTTTAAGATTATTAATCTACCCCTATAAAATTAGCACAAGCGACTAACCATAGGCAGCGTAATTTCATATATTAGTAAAGTTGGCAACGCAATAATTGCTGCTTGTAGGTATTGGCTCTTTTACTAACGGTGTTTGCTGTCTGCAAAAGCCAAGCTTTGGACTTATAAGTACCATTACGATAGCCGCCCCAACCTTCATGATAATTTAAATATTGGTTGTAAGCGTCAGTTAAAGGTACACCATTAGTTTTCTTAGTCTTAGTCATATACCAAGCAATAAAATCTAAGGAATCCTCAAAGTCATCGCGATCAGAAAAGAAAGAGCCTGCTTGATCAACATAATCACCCCAGACCTCATCTTGAGCTTGTGCATAGCCAAAAGATGAACTACCACGGCCATAAGGAATGAATAAGAACCATCTCATTGGAGGTTTAGCATCGTCTACAAAACGAGACTCTTGATACATAATTGACATGGCAACATTAATAGGCACGCCATATTTCTTATGTACTTTATGAGCAGCTGCATACCAGCTATCTTTTTCTTGGAATATTGAGCAGATATTATCGGGATTATTAGGAGGTGAAGTAGAACAGCCACTTAAAACTATAGTGCCTCCTAAAACTAAGGCACCAAGAGCAGCCTTTAAGCTAAATCTTTTAGACAAGAGAGCAAGTTTAAACATCAAACTTATCCTTTTTCATACCGCTTAATACGGCTCAAATAGAGGTTAAGCAAATCTTATTAAATACGATTCTTAACAAGAAAGTTAGGCTCTATTATATCGATTCGCAGCTCTAAAATGAGACAAAAAGGAACTTAATGGTAGTAAAAAAATATGTGCTCTTAATAATGTGATGGCAAAGAGATAAAAGGTAAGGCCCATAAACAGATAATTACCATAAGCTAACGGGCCTCAAAGAATACATAATGAAAGGTATATAAAAACTAAATAGCGTCTTCGCCTTCTTCACCAGTACGAATACGAATAACACGCTCGATGGAAGATACGAAAATCTTACCATCGCCAATCTTACCAGTATGAGCACCTTTAGTAATAGCTTCAATGCAAGCATCTACATCTTCGTCTTTTACTACTAACTCAATTTTTGCCTTTGGTAAGAAATCAACCACATATTCGGCACCACGGTAAAGTTCAGTATGGCCCTTTTGACGTCCAAAGCCCTTAACCTCTGATACAGTCATGCCTGAAATGCCATTGGCACTTAAGGCCTCACGAACATCATCTAATTTAAAAGGCTTAATAATAGCGACAATTTTCTTCATAACTACAAACGCAGCCCCAATCTAAAAGAAACTGCGCCTCCATTACCAAAGCACCCAAATAAGTGCGAACCTAAACATAGTGACTAAACAGCCACACAACTCAATCAAAATTCAGATACCAGCAGTTAACTGCTACCCTAAATCAAAACTAATCATTTATCAGCCTCTTATATTAAAAAGACCAATAAAAGATAGATAATGCAATAATGAGCGAGCTGCTCTAATTCTCAGCGCTTAAATCTTAGCTAAACACTCAAGCCTAAGACATTGTATAGCTTAAGCTAAATATCTTTGCAGCGCATGAAAGATCCCGTATTTGCCCACAATAAGAGCACAATTAGATCATAAATCTTGATTTGAAACATACTTGCACTATCAAAATGCACTATAGTTTAAACGCTTTTGATGAAATTCTCTTGACATTTTCCTGACAGGAAATTGACATTAATTAATATTTAGGTAGCGCAAAGTCCCTACTATCCTTGATAGATAAGGGCTTTTGAGCATTTGGCACACAGCTTGCTCAACTAATAAAAATTTCGTCATTTCCCCAAATTGGGGAATTAAATTTTAGTTAGTAAAGTAAGTGGAGTTTGAAAAATGGAAAATAGCCAATCTGTTTTTGCTGCTAATAAGACCTTAAATATCGTTATGCTTTGGCTCTTTTGCGTAACTCTTTTATTATTAGTTCTTCCTTTAGAAACTATCTCTCAAGAGTTAGCAGATCAAGTAGCCGCTAATAGAACTTATCTCTACTTAGCTTTAATTGTTGAACTTTCAAATTTCATTAGCCAAGCTATTATCAGTTTCATCGGCTCTTACTTAAACCGTCGTGGTCAAAAGAAAGAGCAAGACGCTATGAAGAATGTTGTTAGCGGTTTAGACTTCTCCGAGCGTGCTTTATTACGTGAGTTTGTATTACAACGTAAGTCCGTTCTTTACTTACCAGAGTCAGAGCCTACCGTACGCTCTTTAGTTGAGTCTGGCATTTTAAACGTAGTAGGCGATCCAGACGAGACCACCTCACGTGTTCCAATGGTTATTACTAAGCAAGCTCGTCCATTTATTAGCTACAGAGCAATTGGCTTAACCCGCAGCAAGATGAATGACGAAATGTTAGAGCAAATTATGAATGCTCGTCCTGAGTTTGCTCGTGAAAAGAAGGTTATGCCTCGTGCTTACCGTGGCATTAAGGCAGCCTAATTAAAGATTTAATAAATTACTAACTAACAAAAAAGACGTGTTTGTTACACGTCTTTTTTTTGCTCTAAAGATAATGTTTCTTTTCTGACACTTCCATACCATAATCGCATCTACCAAGACACCCCACCTCCATCCTAAGCCCAAATCATAGCCATCACCTCAAAGACAGCCCATATCTATCCTAAAAGGGCATCAGCACCAGCCCTACCCCTGTATCAGGCCAGAGCCAGCACCAGCAGCTGCGCCAGGGCTTGCAGCAGCGGCAGCGGCAGCGTCTGCGCCAGCAGCTGCAACAGCAGCAACTATCTCTAAATTTAAAGGTAAATTATGGGGCTAGAGCAGAGTCTTAGCTCTGACAGTGTTTTTGACTATGGATAAAGACCTGGGGTTGAGCCTTAACCTTGGCCTTAACCTTGGCCTTAGCCTTAGCCTTAGCTTTTGTTTGAGCCAGCGTCAGAGCCTTTAGCTGGATTTGTTTGTAAGTTTGGGTCTTGCTCTTGGTTTTGGCCTTGCTCTTGGCCTTGGGTTTGATCCTGAGCTTGGTCTTGATTGTTGCCATGGACTTCGTCTAGTGCTTGAGAAGGCTCGTCGCTGGTGGCATGGGCAAGAGTGAGGTTAGGGTCGCAAGGCTTTTGGTATTCAAGCAAGCATGATGACTGCTTTACTCTTAACATGGCCACATGAATGACACATGGAACTGTTACTTTATATGCAGGGCCTCCAAACTCATAAATAGAGTTAAATATGGAATAGAGCACGTCAACAGACATATTAAGTAAAGTTTGAATTTTATTGGCAGATTGTCCTAAAGCACTGCCCAGAGCATTACTAATAGAAACGCTGACACCCATAATCTTAGCAATACTGCTAGAAATCACAGAAGATAGCAGCAATAAAGCCTTGGGACTTAATTGGGCTAAGTCACCTTTTTCTAAGGCCTTTACTACAAGGGCACCATCGTTAGATTGATATTGTTTGACCTCAGAGACAATTAATTCGCGCTGCTCATTATCCATTTTGCCGTACATATCTTTCATGACATAGGCAATAAGCTTACGCTCTAGCTCAAAGATATTATCATCCTCTTGATAGTCAATTTTCATGTGTTTTAAGACATCAGCTACCACAGTATGATAATCAGGGCCTTTGCCTCCACGCAGGAGGTTAACAATAGTATGTCCACCAAAGGCACGAATTTCAGCGCTAATTACATGACAATAGCGAGCATGATTTGGATAGTAGCGAACAAAAGAGTCATCACTAGTAAGCCTCTCACTAAAAGAGCTGGCCTTAATAAACTGTACTAAAGGAGCAAGCTCCTCGTTACTTGCAGCTTGCAATACCGTATCTAAATCAGCATCAAAAGTGTAATTAGCACTCATATTTAACGTCCTGGTTAACAGCTAAAATTAATTAAGGGATAGCTCTAGTACTATTGTGCTTGATACTCTATCAATTAATACTTAGGAATCATTTTAATTTAACGCAAAAATACCAAATAAGTCATCAACTTTATGTACTAATTCATGGTCTTATATGGCTTAGATATAAAAAAACAAACCCAATAGCCACATAGTTCTATTGGGTCTGCTTTAAGAAGATTTAAAGAACAAATACAAATTAGTAAATAATAGAGCTCATAGTTGAGAGCTTCTTACGGTTATGCCAGGCTTCAATAAAGCGCTGGGTACCAGTACGGCCACGAGAGGTCATAGATGAGGTAACAGCATACTCATTGCGATACTCTACACCACGTAATAAATCACCCTCGGAAATACCAGTAGCGGCAAAATAACAAGTATCAGTGGTAATTAAATCATCTACGCTACGGATAGCTTTAATATCAATACCATCAGCTTCAATTGACTGCTGCTCTTCAATAGATAATGGATTTAATTGGGTCAACATCTGAGCACCACTGCCTTTAAGAGCGCAAGCGGTAATTACAGCCTCTGGAGTACCACCAATACCAATTAACATATCAATGCGGTGACGTGGGTCAGCTGCCATTAAAGCACCAGCTACATCACCATCACTAAATAAGTGAACACGAGCGCCAGCTAAACGTAATTCTTGAATTAAGCCTACATGACGTGGCTTGTCTAATACGAAGACGTTGAGCTCACCTGGGTTTTTACCAATTGCCTTGGAAACCTTATTGACATTGTCACGCACTGGAGCATCTAAGTCGATTACGTTAGCTGCATCCTTACCTACTACAATCTTTTTGCAATAGAAAGAGTGACCTGGGTTAAACATACCACCCTTGCTGGCAGCACCAATAACAGAAATAGCATTTGGTCGACCATAAGCAATAGCGTTAGTACCCTCAATAGGATCTACAGCAATATCAATTTCTGGACCATCGCCAAAGCCAACACTTTCACCATTGAAAAGCATTGGAGCGTGATCTTTTTCTCCCTCACCAATAATTACACGACCACGAATATGTACTGACTGGAAGGCAATACGCATAGCAGCAACAGCTGCACCATCGGCCTCCTCCTTATCACCACGGCCATAATAGCGAGCAGCCGCCAAAGCACCAGCTTCAGTTACTCGTACTAAATCTAATGCTAAGTTCTTATCAGCTAAATGCTGGATGTCAGACATAACAACCTCTTTTAATTACAAACACAATCGCATGAACTTTTAAATGCGACTTCTTTTAATTTTTTCAAAGCTTTTATAGCACGCATCAGCACCGCAAATAAGGGAGATATTACGGTACTTGCTAGCTTTTAGCACCTACCATCCTGCCTATATCAGATCAATCTAGCATCTACAAAATTACATTAGGCAACATGCATCACATTCAATTAAGATAACTAGTAATAATAAAATAGACCGTGATATAAATAGCAAAATCAACACTGACTATTAATCTGTATCTAATAATAAGAGTTAGGTCAAACTAAAAGCGCTATTGCTCTTTAAAGGACTATGCATTCTAACACACAGATACGCAATATTAGGCATTTTGTGCAACTGCACATAAAGCACAACTTGCAAAAGTTTATTGCAATAAAAACGAAAAAAGCCGTAGGAGCAAAGCCCCTACGGCTCTTTTGCTAAATAAATTTAGCTAACAAATAATCTTAAAAAAGATTACTCGATGATGGTGGAAACAACACCTGCACCTACGGTACGGCCACCCTCACGGATCGCAAAGCGCTCACCAGCAGCCATAGCAACTGGGTGAATTAAGGTAACAGTCATCTTGGTGTTGTCACCTGGCATAACCATCTCTACACCCTCACCTAAGTCGATAGAACCGGTGATGTCAGTGGTGCGGAAGAAGAACTGTGGACGGTAGCCCTTGAAGAATGGGGTGTGACGACCACCTTCATCCTTAGATAATACGTAAACCTCACCGTCGAACTTGGTGTGTGGAGTGATAGAACCTGGAGCAGCTAATACCTGACCACGCTCTACGTCCTCACGCTTGGTACCACGTAATAATACACCTACGTTATCACCAGCCTGACCCTGGTCTAATAACTTACGGAACATTTCAACGCCGGTAACAACGGTCTTGGTGGTCTCACGGATACCAACGATTTCAACTTCGTCAGATACGCGAACAATACCACGCTCAACACGACCAGTAACTACGGTACCACGACCAGAAATTGAGAATACGTCCTCAATTGGTAATAAGAATGGGTGATCAATGTCACGCTTTGGCTCTGGGATGTAGGTATCTAAAGCATTAGCAAGCTCTAAGATCTTCTCAACCCATTGCTCCTCGCCATTTAAAGCGCCTAAAGCGGAACCACGGATAACTGGGGTGTCGTCGCCTGGGAACTTGTACTCAGAGAGTAACTCACGAACGTCCATCTCAACGAGGTCTAATAATTCCTCGTCGTCAACCATGTCGCACTTGTTTAAGAATACAACGATGTATGGAACGCCAACCTGACGAGCTAATAAGATGTGCTCACGTGTCTGTGGCATTGGGCCGTCGGTAGCAGCACATACTAAGATAGCGCCGTCCATCTGAGCAGCACCAGTAATCATGTTCTTAACGTAGTCGGCGTGGCCTGGGCAGTCTACGTGAGCATAGTGACGGGTCTCGGTGTCGTACTCAACGTGAGAGGAGTTAATGGTAATACCACGAGCCTTCTCTTCTGGAGCGTTATCGATCTGATCGAAAGCACGAACCTCACCACCGAACTTCTCAGCTAAAACCTTGGTTAAAGCTGCAGTTAAAGTGGTCTTACCGTGGTCAACGTGACCGATGGTGCCTACGTTTACGTGTGGCTTAGAACGGACAAACTTCTCTTTTGCCATTTTGATCTACCTATAAAGTGGGTACCCTGTACCCTTCTCGTATTGAATCTGCGATAAGGGAGTCTAGTAATAGATTGAGCTGTTTATTTTACTAAGCAACTTTTTGCTATCAACTAAAACCTAACCCTTAGATTTATAAGATTATAGCGCAGTATTGAGCATTAAAGGCAATTTTAAGCCTTTAACTAATAAAGAAAGCTCAAATTTTCTTAAAAATTAGGGATAACTATCATTATCCCTAACTTTATTACTTAAAAAATTCTTTTAAGCGTTACTACGCAATTATTGCTTTAAGCTAGTAATTACTTGGTCTGACGAGCAGAGATTACAGCATCAGCGATGTTCTTTGGAGCCTCAGCATAGTGACCGAACTCCATAACGTATGAAGCACGACCCTGAGTTTGAGAACGTAAGTCGGTTGCATAACCGAACATCTCAGCAAGTGGAACCATGGCGCGAACGATCTTACCAGTAGGACCGTCTTCCATGCCTTCTACCATGCCACGACGACGGTTTAAGTCACCGATAACGTCACCCATGTACTCCTCAGGAGTATCAACCTCAACCTTCATTAAAGGCTCGAGTAATACTGGGGTTGCCTTCATGAAGCCAGCCTTGAATGCCATGGAAGCGGCAATCTTGAAGGCCATTTCAGAAGAGTCAACTTCGTGGTAAGAACCGTCGAATACAGTAACCTTAACGTCAACAACTGGGTAGCCAGCGAGAACACCGTTAGCGATCTGCTCTTGAACACCCTTATCAACTGCTGGGATGTACTCCTTAGGAATAACACCACCAACAACCTCGTTGCCGAACTCGTAACCCTTGCCAGCCTCGAGAGGCTCGATACGTAACCAGCAGTGACCGAACTGACCACGACCACCAGACTGACGTACGAACTTGCCTTCCTGCTCAACCTTGGAGCGGATGGTCTCACGGTAAGCTACCTGTGGCTTACCTACGTTGCAGTCAACCTTGAACTCGCGACGCATACGGTCAACGATGATGTCTAAGTGTAACTCGCCCATACCAGAAATAATGGTCTGGCCAGACTCTTCATCGGTGTGAACCTTGAAGGATGGATCTTCTTGAGCAAGACGGTTTAAAGCTAAAGCCATCTTCTCTTGGTCAGACTTGGTCTTAGGCTCTACAGCTACGGAAATAACTGGATCAGGGAACTCCATACGCTCTAAGATGATTGGAGCGCTCTCAGCACAAAGAGTATCACCAGTGGTGGTCTCCTTTAAGCCGATAGCTGCAACGATATCACCAGATAAGATTTCCTTGATTTCCTGTCTGTTGTTTGCGTGCATCTGCACTAAACGACCGAAACGCTCACGCTTGCCCTTTACAGAGTTGAGCACGGTATCGCCAGAGTTTGCAACACCAGAGTAGCAACGTAAGAAGGTCAAGTTACCAACGAATGGATCGGTAGCAATCTTGAATGCAAGAGCGGAGAATGGCTCCTTGTCATCGGTCTTACGCTCAGAAACCTCACCATCTAAAGTCTCACCCTTAACTGGTGGAACATCAGCTGGAGATGGTAAGTACATTACAACAGCGTCGAGCATTGCCTGAACACCCTTGTTCTTGAAGGCAGAGCCGCAGCACATTGGAATGATTTCGTTACGTAAGGTACGAGCACGTAAACCACCGATAATTTCTTCCTCGGTGAGCTCCTCACCGCCAAAGAACTTATCCATTAAGGTCTCGTCAGCCTCAGCAGCAGCTTCAACTAACTTAGCACGCCACTCTTCTACTTCCTCAACCATATCAGCTGGAATTTCAGTGTACTCGAAGGTTAAGCCTTGATCAGCCTCATTCCAGTCAATGGCCTTACGCTTTAATAAATCTACAACACCTACGAAGGTATCTTCCTTACCGATAGGTAATTGGAGAGGAACAGGGTTACCCTTTAAACGGGTCTTGATCTGCTCTACAACACGTAAGAAGTTAGCACCAGTACGGTCCATCTTGTTAACAAAAGCAAGACGTGGTACGTGGTACTTGTTAGCCTGACGCCATACAGTCTCAGACTGTGGCTGTACACCACCTACAGCACAGTAAACCATCACAGCACCGTCGAGAACACGCATGGAACGCTCTACTTCGATAGTAAAGTCTACGTGGCCTGGGGTATCAATGATGTTGAAGCGGTATTGCTTGTCGAACTGACCAGCCATACCCTTCCAGAAACAGGTGGTAGCAGCAGAGGTAATAGTAATACCACGCTCTTGCTCCTGCTCCATCCAGTCCATGGTAGCAGCACCGTCGTGAACCTCACCTAACTTGTGGCTCTTACCGGTGTAGAACAAAATACGCTCAGTAGTTGTGGTCTTACCAGCGTCAATGTGGGCACTAATACCGATGTTACGATATAAGTTAATAGCTGTAGTACGTGCCATTTAAAAACCTCTTTATTACCAGCGGAAGTGAGCAAAAGCCTTGTTAGCTTCAGCCATACGGTGAACGTCTTCACGCTTCTTAACAGCAGAGCCCTTATTCTCAGAAGCGTCCATCATCTCACCGGCTAAACGTAAAGCCATGGTCTTCTCGTGACGCTTGCGAGCAGCTTCTACTAACCAGCGCATAGCTAAGGCGTTGCCACGAGCTGGACGAACTTCTACTGGAACCTGGTAGGTAGCACCACCAACACGGCGGGACTTAACCTCAACAGCAGGACGAATGTGATCAAGGGCTTCCTCGAACAGGGCGAGGTGTTCCTTGCCACTCTTCTCAGAAATGGTGTCTAATGCGCCGTAAACGATACTCTCGGCAATAGACTTCTTACCGTCTAACATTACAACGTTGATGAACTTAGCAAGAAGCTCAGAACCGAACTTTGGATCAGGCAAAATCTTACGCTGACCTACAACACGACGTCTTGGCATTTGTAATTCCTCGTTACTTCAGGGTTTTCCAAAACAAAATAGAAAGTAAATTTAACGAATTTCCGCTGCCCATGCTCATATGCTATGGAGCAGGGGATGTTTGTAGATTACAAACTTTCGTTGGCTTCGTTTGGCCTTACTCTAGCGGGGTTTTCAATTAAGCCTTAGGCTTCTTGACACCATACTTAGAGCGGCGTTGCTTTCTGTCCTTTACACCAGCGCAGTCTAAACGACCACGTAATACGTGATAACGAACACCTGGTAAGTCACGAACACGACCACCACGGATCATTACTACGGAGTGCTCCTGAAGGTTGTGACCCTCACCACCGATGTAAGAGGTAACTTCGTAACCATTGGTTAAACGCACACGGCAAACCTTACGCATAGCTGAGTTAGGCTTCTTTGGCTTGGTGGCGTATACGCGAGTACAAACACCACGCTTCTGTGGGCATGCTTCCAAAGCTGGAACTTTGTTCTTTGGAACAGACTTCACACGTGGCTTGCGTACTAACTGATTGATAGTAGCCATTAAATAAAATCTCCTGTTAGTCTTTAAGATATCAGCTTAAAGACAGACTTTACTGTATTCTTGTAGGCTTGACCTAAGCTTATCCTAGGTTCACATTCAGCCGAACAAGATCCACGTATTCTAATACTCCAATAAAACTAGATCAAGACCACAAAACAAAAATATTTTAAGATTAAATCCCAATTGCAAGCCATTTTCTATCTTGACTATTGCCTATGTTTAAGGCGCTATGGTTTAACTTAGAGAAAATACCATCCAGTAGAAGATGAAGCGTTAAGTCAATTCACATCAATCTCACAAAATAGCACTACTTTTTTAGTTTTAAATTAGCTGCCTATTAAGAGCACATCATAATTATTTTCTGCACCAAGTTTAGATAGATTTATATAGCCGCTCATATTGTAACTAGCGTTTACTTATCTTGAGCTCAAACTATCAAGCAAGTACGTGAAAGATATAAATCTAAAGAGCTATAAAAATTTTTACCCTCATTATCAAAAGTTTAAAGAAATTGCCGTTAAAATTAATTGATGACTAGTGTAAGTTTTACTGAAACAAAGGCTTTTTATGAGTAAGGCTTTAGTCTGATTTAGGATACAAACTAGTTAAGCATTACTACTTTCACTTTGAACCGCCAAGAGCTCAGGAGAGACGAGTAAATACTTGGACAGTTTAAGGTGCGTTATTGAGGTCTATCCCCATGGCAGTATTTGTCAATACAAATGTCAGCTCCTTAAATGGTCGCCGCTATCTGGATAATGTCCAGAATCAACTTACTACAACCTACCAGCGCCTCTCCTCAGGTATGCGCATTAATTCTGCAAAGGACGATGCTGCTGGTTTACAAATTTCCGATCGCCTTACCACCCAAATCAATGGACTTAATCAAGGCAATCGCAACGCTAATGATGGTATTGCGCTCTTACAGACAATTGATGGCGCAGTAGAGGAAATCACAGGCAGTTTACAACGTGCTCGTACTTTATTAGTACAAGCAGCAAACGGCACCAATACCGCAACAGATCTAAAAGCTTTAGAAACTGAAATTGGTACTATGCTCTTACACGGCTCAGCCATCGCTACTGACACCACTTTTGCTGGCAAGAAGATTCTTGAAGGCCACATGAAAAATAATGATGACATTTATGAAAGTGTAGCCAATGGTAAGAACTTCGACCCTGGTATTATGAGATTACAGGTAGGCGCTAATAGCGGTGATGAAATTGTAGCTACTATTAAGAGCTTCTTTATTCCAGAAATTGTTAACGGCACTCAAGTTGACTATAACGGTAAGAAACAAAGTATTGCTGATATTTCTGACGGCGCATTTGTTATTCAGCCAGGTCAAGATAATAGAGCTGATGGCATGTCAGTAAAAATCGCTACTCATGCGGATGCTCGCAATGCTCTTGCTGCTATTGATTTTGTGATTGCTGAGGTCGACTCACGCCGTGCTGAGGTTGGTGCTTATATGAACCGCCTTGAGTCCTCTATTCGCAATCAATCCAACGTTTCAGCCAACCAAGCAGATGCTCGTAGCCGTATTCGTGATGCTGACTTTGCAGAAGAGTCCTCTGCATTAAGCCAACAATCAATCATCCAGCAGGCAGCTACCTCCATGTTGATGCAGGCCAACAGCCGCCCACAACTAGCTCTTTCCATGCTTGGATAAGATTTAAAACTAAACAACCACAAAGAATCCCAGCTCACCATCCTTAGTGTTCTGGGATTTTTTTTGTGCCCACCATCGCCATGCCCCGCCCAAGCCATCAGGTAGCACCACCTCATAAGAGTAATAGCACCAAAATTTACTTGCTGCCGCCCACCTAATACCTACCAACTTATTTCTAGTACTAGCTCTATCTTTAGCTTTAACACTAGCCTCCATACTTTTGCTGCACCAACTACACCAAACCTTATCTAACAGCGCTACGGCTTTTGCCCTACCGCCCTATTGCTTTCTTGCCTTATTGCGATATTGCTCTGTGAATCACTTGTCTTTTTGCTCTATGGTCAGCTTGGGTTGTGCTCTTGCTAGGGGCTTAGGAAGGCTTCAATTAGAGCAGGAGAGCGGGCTGTAGTTGGGGTGAGGAAAAATTTACCAAGACCAATAAATTTCTACCACTAATGATGAAAGTATGATTGGCTTTAGCGTGCATTGTGCGTGCTGTTTGGCATGATTTAAATGTGCTGTTTAATTGCTCAAGTTGCTAGTGGTAGTTAGCCTTAGGATAGGCCTTGAATTTTAGCTTAGCAAATTAGCTAAAAAGTTAGCCTTATTATTGAGAAATGCAGGGGTAAATGGCTATTTAACTGCGTTTGTGAGAGTAGCCTCGATTATTTGATGTAAGCTTTTATTTGTAAGATGAGTGGGGCTGATTGTAGTGAAAGTATTGAAAGATTGATATGAGTAATAGCTGCTAATAAGCTGAAAAATGAGTGCCAAAGCGTGCATTTTACAAACGATTTAAACTATTACTTCTTAAGCAGAGATCTTAAGTTTTGCCCAAGTAATTAGCATTATTTTTGTTAAAAAGGTGCACCTTGTTTTAGGGCTATCCCCAATATCGAGCCCAAAATTAAAAATATACTATATTAACCTATATTTATCTTTCATTTTCTGGTTAGTTGGAAGCCAATATCATCGATAGTAAAAGCTTTTAGCGCTATTAAATCCATGCTTTAAAATTCTATTTATTTGACTTTATCAGCTGATAAATAATTGCAGGTAATCGCAAATTTGCTTGTGATAAGAGTCATTTTTCCTGAAAAAAAGGGGCAAAATTATATGTAAATAAATTTTTGATGCAAGTGCTATTTTTAGCAAAAATACAAGTTCAGTAAATTTTTGTGATTTACATCTTATTGTCTGCACTGTTTTGACAAAAAAGCTTAGGTTATTTTTGGGGGCTTTGGTTATGATGATTTCGGATTTTGGAGGATTTGAGATGTTGCAGACCGATGTTGTAATCATAGGTGGCGGAGCCACAGGTGCAGGCATCTTGCGTGATTTATGTTTACGCGGTGTCAAGGCTATCTTGGTTGAGCGTGGCGATTTAGGCTGTGGTACCAGCTCACGTTTCCATGGTCTTTTGCACTCAGGTGCTCGTTATGCTGTCAAAGACAAGAATGCTGCAGTAGAGTGCATTGAAGAGAACATGATTCTTCGTAAAATTGCCTCTGCTTGCGTAGAGCCAATTTCATCAATTTTCATTCGCACCCCAGAGGACGATCCTGACTATGAGAGTCAATGGGTTCAAGCATGTGCTCGTGCTGGAATTAGTGCTAAACCTTTGACAATTGAGGAAACTTTGACCCTCGAGCCAAACGTTTCTCCAAAAATTAAATCAGCTTATTTATGCCCTGGTGCTGCAATTGATGGCTTTAGATTGCTTTGGCATATCTTTGATAGCTCCATTAAGCTCGGCGGTAAGGTTTTAACTTACACCAATGTTACTGCCATCAATTCTCGCAATGGCGTGATTGAAGGTGTTACCGTTCAAGATAAGTACACCAAAGAGACTTATCAAATTGGTTGTAAGTACTTAATTAATGCCTCTGGCCCATGGTGTGCTCAGGTTGCTAACTTAGCTGGCATTGATATTAATATCAAACCATCTAAGGGTACTTTAATTGCCTTTAACCACCGTATTAGCACCAATGTAATTCACCGTTTGCACAAGCCTGCTGATGCAGACATTTTCGTTCCTCATGGCACAGTGACTATTTTGGGTACTACCTCTATGGATGCTAACCCAGATGATAATAGCACTACTCAAGATGAAGTTAAGGCCATGATGGAGATTGGTAAGGCTACTTTCGAAAACTTAGAAAAATACCGTATTCTTCGTGTTTTTGCTGGTTGCCGTCCTCTTTATGCAGGTGATGATAAGAATGCCTCTGGTCGTGCCGTCTCTCGTGACTTCGTAGCATTAGACCACGGCCCTCGTGATGGATTACAAAACTTTATGTCTGTTTGTGGCGGTAAGTTTACTACCCACCGTCAAATGGCAGAAAAAGTTTGTAATATGGTTTGCCCTGTGCTTGGCAACCATGCAAAGTGCGTCACTGCAACTGTTCCTTTAGCACCTGAGGCTGATGAACAATTAGTTGAGCGTGCTAAGAAAGTATTCCCTACTTATGGATTGCAGCTTTCTGAAAATCGTCAAGGCGCTGAGCGTTTTGCCAAGATCGTATCTAAGATTGAGCAAGATAAAGAGCAAGGTGAGATTATTTGTGAGTGCGAGAATGTAACTCGTGCTGAAATTGAAATGGTAGCTCAAGAGCCAACCACTCACTCCATTTCTGACTTACGCCGTCGTACCAGATTAGGTATGGGCACTTGCCAAGGAACCTTCTGTACATATCGTGCTGTAGGCACAGTACAAGAAGTTTCAGATCGCTGGGCTAACAACACTAAAGAATTATTTAAAGAATTCTTAGAGGCTCGTTGGAAAGGTATTCGTCCTGTTATGTGGGGCAATCAGATTAAAGATGTTGAATTAACTCGTGGCATTTACGAAGTTTCTTTAAACATTAACCATGAAGATGACACCTTTTTAAATGCTGCCAAACAGACATCAGCTTGTGCTCCTCAAGAACCAAGCGTAGAGAAAACTCCTAAGGCTAAAACTACCAAAGGAGCTAAAGCAGCTAAGACTGCTGACAATACTACCAAGGCTAAGGAGGACAAATAATGGCTAATGTACTTATAGTTGGTGCAGGCATCTCAGGTTTAGTTGCAGCATGTTATGCCGCTAAAGCAGGCCATCAAGTTAAAGTTCTCTCTTATGGTCAAGGTGCTCTTACTGTAGCAGGCGGTATTATCGACCTTTATGGTTATGATCAAAATGGTAACTTAGTAACAGATCCTCTTGAGCATATTGCTACCTTACCAAAGCCACATCCATATGCTTTAGTTGGCACTAAGCGTGTTGAAGAGGCCATTGAGGCTTTTAAAGAACTTACTGCTTCACAAAACTATATATATGTAGGCGATGGTCATCATAACCAAAAAGTACCTACTGCAATTGGCTCATTTAAGCCGTCATGCTTAATTCCACCAAGTGTTGAGTCTGATGCTATTTTTGAGCGCCCAAAGATTGTAGTAGTCGGTTTTGAACTTTTAAAAGATTACTATCCAAAACTAATTGCTAAAAACTTACAGCACTTCTTTGGTGACAAGAAAGAAGTTTCTATTAAGCAAGTAATGCTTCACTGGCCATCAGGTCGTAATTATCGTGATGTTAGTGCTTTAGATATTGCTCGTGAGTTAGAAACAGATTTAGGCCGCTTAAACTTTGTTGAGCAATTAAAAGGTGCTTGTGGCCCTGATACAGCTTTAATCATTCCTCCGGTATTAGGAGAGCGTCCAGAGCTATCTGCCTCTATTCAAAAAGACTTAGAGCAGCGCTTAAATACTAAATTAGTTGAGGTTTCTTCTATTCCTCCATCAGTAACAGGTTTACGTTTAGATAAATTACTACGTAATGCTTGTTTCTCTTTAGGAGTAGACATTGTAGAAAAAGCTCAAGTAATTGGTTTTACCTCTCAGGCTGATGAGGTAGCTAATTTAGAAGCTAATAAAGTACCAACTGCATCTAAAGTATGCAGAACTTTAATCACTGGTGGATTTGGCCATACTCATGAATATAAGGCTGATGCTGTAATTGTTGCTACTGGTGGTTTCTTTAGCTCAGGTTTAGTAACCCAAATGGGACGCATGTATGAGCCTATCTTTGGCTTGGAAATTAAAGTCCCAGAAGATCAAAAGGATTGGTCACACCAATATCTTTTCTGTGGCAAGCCACAGCCTTTTGCCTCTTATGGAGTTGCAGTAAACGAAAACTTACAGCCTGTTGATCCTACAGGTGAAGTAGTTCTATCTAATGTTCAATTTATTGGACGTAGCTTACAAGGCTATGATTTCTGCTTTGAAAAGTCAGGTAATGGTGTAGCCATCACAACTGCTTACCATGCAGTAAAACAACTTGATGAAATCTTGGCTCAAACCAAAGCTTTATCTGACTCATTGTTCTAGGAGGTGGTGATTTATGTTACCAAAGATTAAACACGATAATCCTGATGCATGCATCAGCTGTAATATCTGTCTGACCTCCTGTCCAGTGGCCAAGGCATCTAGACTTTATCGTGGCCCAAAACTTAATGGACCTGCACTGACTCGTCTTCGTAAATTAGTAGAAGACGACGATCCAATGGTTAAGTATTGCTCTAACTGCAAAAACTGCGATCGTGTTTGTCCATCAGGCACCTCTATTTCTGCCTTTAATATGAAGGCACGTGCCGAGTACTTTAAGAACAATAAGCATGATTTAGCTGACTTGATTCTCGGTAATAACGAGAACATGGGTAAGCTTATGACCTCTATCCCATTTATTTCTGGCCCAGCTGCCAACTTGGGTATGAAGGTCGCTCGTGTAACTAAGATGATTGAGCGTATTGGTGTAACCTCAGACGCTCCACTTCCAAGTTACGCTGCAATGAATTTTGCTACCCGCTTTAAGATGATTAAGCAGCCTAGCTGCTCTACTAAAGTATTGTTCTTCCCAGGCTGCTATGTTAACTACAACGAGCCTGAGTTAGGTGTGACTTTAGTTGAAGTCTTAAATCGTAATAATGTTGAAGTCATTTTAGATAAAAGACTAATGTGCTGTGGCTCTCCTATCTTATCTACAGGTTATTTAGATAAGGTGGAAAAGCATGCCGTCAATAATGTAGCAATCTTAAAAGAATATGCTCAAAAGGGTATCGACATTATCACCACTTGTACTACTTGCTCCCTATTCTTAAAGCAAGAGTATGAGGAGCTCTTTAACTTGCCTGAGATTCATGATTATAAAGATCATGTATGGGATGCTATGGAGTATCTAATGATGCGCAATAGTAAGGGCGCATTAGTTAAGAGCTTTGGTGCTGTTAAAGCCAATGTTGCCTATCATACCCCTTGCCACTTAAGGGTTCAGGGTATGGGCCGTCCATCTTTAGATCTTTTACGCTTCATCCCTGGTGTAGAAGTTGAAGATCTACAAGCAGGCTGCTGTGGTTTATCTGGTGTTTATGGTTATAAGAAAGACACCGCCCCTATAGGTAAGATTATTGGCACTACTTTGCGTAATAAACTTACTGATTCTGATGCTGATTTTGGTATTTGTGAGTGCAACATTTGTCGTCTCCAAATGCAAAATGGCACCCATAAGAGCGCTAAACATCCATTGTACTTAGTTTTAGAGTCATACAAAAAGCGCTCAAGCTAATATGAATACTCCTGATAAGTAAGTGGTGCTGAGCTTACTTATCAGTAATTTAACATCCAACTAAGAACTAAGTTAGGCTTGGTTTAGGTATCCAAGCCAATCTTGTATGTTGGATGAATTGTGCTGATTTTGAGACCAAGCCAAGTCTCAAACTAGTAGCAATAGGCTGTGCGCCTAATTAGTTATTTTTGTTCCTGTTAAATAACTGTTTTGCGTATAGCTTATTTGCTGCTAGCTATTACTCCGCTAATACGGGGTTGTTGGCTGTTTCTTGTTGTTGATATAAGCACCCTATTTAGAGGCTTAATACTATAAGGTTTTACGCTTTAGTTCAAAGCCAAGCTTTATCAATAAAAACTAATGAGCTTTATGAGATCCTCTTAACTCTAATGTTTTTATCAATAAGGCGATGTTTTGAGGCACAGCGCAACTCTTACGAGCTTTATATCTAAGTTCTTTTTTGTCCTCAGAGCTTAATTTGTAAAGTTCACTTATGCCTGAGCATAAGGTAGTTATAAGCATTCTTCTGCTTGTGTTGTTGATTATGGGTGCAAAGGAGTAATTCATGCTCAAATTCTTACAGCCTGCTGCTCATATCGCAAGGCTACCAGCAGATCAAATTGATCCTGTGTATAAGAAGCTGCGCTGGCAGATCTTCATGGGTATTTTCTTTGGTTATGCTGCTTACTACTTAGTACGTAAAAACTTTGCCCTTGCTATTCCTTATTTACAGGAAGAGGGCTTTACCAAAGCCGACCTTGGTTTTGCTTTATCAGCAATTTCTATTGCTTATGGCTTCTCCAAGTTTATTTCAGGCTCTTTCTCTGACCGCTCTAACCCAAGAGTGTTCTTGCCTTTAGGCTTGATTCTCTCTGGTGGCATTATGCTCTTAATGGGCTTAGTACCATGGGCCACTTCATCCATTACTGTGATGTTCGTGCTCTTATTCTTATGCGGTTGGTTCCAAGGCATGGGTTGGCCACCATGTGGTCGTACCATGGTTCACTGGTGGAGCCAAAAAGAGCGTGGTGGTATCGTTTCTGTTTGGAACTGTGCTCACAACATCGGCGGCGGTTTACCTCCATTACTCTTCTTATGGGGTATGTATTTATTCTCCGATTGGCATAGTGCTTTCTATATGCCAGCTATCGGTACCTTCATCGTAGCCGTATTTGCATATATGACTATGCGTGATACTCCACAGTCTTGTGGCTTACCACCAATTGAAGAGTATAAGAACGATTATCCAGCTGATTACTCTGCTAAGAGCGAAGAGGAAATCAGTGCTAAGCAGATCTTCATGACCTATGTTTTACCTAACAAGGCCTTATGGTTGATTGCTATTGCTAACGTATTTGTTTACTTATTACGTTACGGTGTTCTTGACTGGTCTCCTGCTTACTTACGTGAAATCAAGCACATGACCTTAGACACCTCATCTTGGGCTTACTTCTTCTATGAGTATGCAGGTATCCCAGGTACTTTATTCTGCGGTTGGGTATCTGACCGCGTATTTAAGGGCAACCGTGCTGTAACTGGCGTATTCTTCATGGTTCTCGTAACCATTGCTACTGCTGTGTTCTACTTAAACCCAGCTGGCCACGCCACTATCGACATGGTATGTATGATTACCATCGGCTTCTTAATTTATGGCCCTGTTATGCTCATCGGCTTACACGCTTTAGAGCTTGCCCATAAGAAAGCTGCTGGTACAGCAGCTGGATTTACTGGATTATTTGGCTACTTAGGTGGCTCAGTAGCAGCCTCAGCCTTAATGGGTTGGACTGTTGAGCACTTCGGTTGGGATGCTGGCTTTGGTATCTTAATCGGTGGTTCAGCCATCAGCGTAGTATTACTTTTAATTGTTGCTTTCACTGAGAAGTCTCACAAGGCTAAGCTCGAGGCACAACATGCTGCTGAGCAGGCTGCAAAGCAAGATAATCAGTAATAATTTGCCAAAAATACATCATTAACCTAGGTGGTTCCAATACCACGTTCCCTGAGGCTCACGCTACAGCCTCAGGGTTCTACCCATAAAGCTTTAGCCTTTATCAAAGTAGCGCCCCATGTCTTTTTGCTCTTGGTTTTTTTAAGGAAAAACATTAAAGATGCCAAGAGCAAGAGGATATAACTCTTGAATATTCATTAAATTTACATGCTTAATGAAAAAAAATACTAAGGCTTAAGGAACCTTAGTATCAGCCTATAACTAGTATCTTAAAGCTTTTATAGGCTCATATTCATCTCCCTGATCTTCATATCACTAGTAGCGAAGGAGATGAGTTATCTATGGATTGTTTATTTTTGAGGAATCACTATGGCTAAGTACGTAATGGCTTTAGATGCCGGCACCACCAGCAATCGTTGTATTTTATTCAATCAAAAGGGTGAAGTTTGCTCCGTTGCACAGCGTGCTTTTACTCAATACTTCCCTAAGCCAGGTTGGGTTGAGCACGATGCTGATGAAATTTGGGCATCTCAATTAGGCGTGGCCGTTGAGGCTTTAAATAAGATTTCCGCTAAGGCAGAAGACATTGCAGCTATTGGTATTACCAACCAGCGTGAAACTGCTATTGTTTGGGATAAGAACACAGGTGAGCCAATCTACAATGCTATTGTTTGGCAATGCCGTCGTACTTCAGCTTACTGTGACTCTTTAAAAGAAAAGGGCTTAACCGACAAGTTCAGAGAGAAGACAGGTCTTGTTATTGACGCTTACTTCTCTGGCACCAAGATCAAGTGGATCTTAGATAATGTTGAAGGTGCTCGTGAGCGTGCAGAAAAGGGTGAGCTCTTATTCGGTACCGTTGATACTTGGCTTATTTGGAAACTTACTAAGGGCAAGGTTCACGTAACTGACTACTCCAACGCCTCCCGTACCATGCTCTTTAACATTAAAGACCTTTGCTGGGATGAGGAAATCTTAAAAGAATTAAATATTCCTCGTTGCATGCTTCCTGAGGTTAAGCCATCTTCTTGCGTCTATGGCTCTACTGATTACTTTGGTGGTGAAGTTAAGATTGCAGGTGCTGCAGGTGATCAACAGGCTGCCTTATTTGGTCAAACTTGCTTTAACGCTGGTGAGGCTAAGAATACTTATGGTACTGGCTGCTTCTTACTTATGAACACTGGCGAGAAGCCTGTATTCTCCAAGAATGGCTTAGTTACCACTATTGCTTGGGGTATCGATGGCAAGGTTAACTACGCCTTAGAAGGCTCTATCTTCGTAGCTGGTGCTGCTATTCAGTGGTTACGTGATGAAATGCGCCTCATCGATTCTTCTATCGACTCTGAGTACATGGCCTCCAAGGTATCAGACACCAATGGCTGCTATGTAGTTCCAGCTTTCACTGGCTTAGGTGCTCCACACTGGGATCAATATGCTCGTGGTACTATCGTTGGTATTACTCGTGGTGTTAATAAGTCCCACATTATTCGTGCAACCTTAGAGTCTTTAGCTTATCAGACCCATGATGTTATCACTGCTATGAAGGCTGACTCCAACATCGATCTTCGCTCCTTAAAGGTTGACGGTGGTGCTAGTGCTAACAACCTCTTAATGCAGATTCAGTCTGATATTATTGCTGCTCCAGTATTACGTCCTAAGTGCGTAGAGACTACCGCTATGGGTGCTGCATACTTAGCTGGTCTTGCTGTAGGCTATTGGTCAAGCAAGGAAGATGTTATCCAGAACTGGGCTATTGACCGTGTCTTTGAGCCTTCTATTGGTGAAGAGGATCGTGCTAAGCGTATTAAGGGCTGGAACAAGGCTCTTACCTATGCACACGGCTGGGCAAAAGATGAGGATTAAGCCATGTTACCATACGTTTCTGAGTTTGTAGGTACTGCGCTTCTTATCCTTTTAGGTACCAGCGTAGTAGCTAACGTTAATCTTAAAAAGTCAGGCATGAGTGGCGGTGGTGTAGTAGTTATCACCATTGCATGGGGTCTTGCAGTTATGATCCCAGCCTATATCTTCGGTGCAGCCTCTGGTGCTCACTTTAACCCAGCTTTAACTGTTGCTTTAGCTGTTAATGGTACCTTCCCTTGGGAAATGGTTCCAGGTTACTTTGTAGCTCAAATGGCTGGTGGTTTCTTAGGTGGTGTGTTAATGCACAGCCTCTTTAAGGATCACTTAGACGCAGAAGAGAATGTCAAGATGAAGCTTGGTGTATTCTGCACCTCTCCATCAATGCCAAACATATTCCGTAACTTCTTATCTGAGACCATCGGTACCTTTGTTTTAGTATTTGCTATCTTAGGTATTGCTCAGGTTCCAGGTTTAGCTACTGGTTTAGATAAGATTTTCGTATTCGGTATCATCGTGTCCATTGGTATGTCCTTGGGTGGTTTAACTGGCTATGCTATTAACCCAGCTCGTGATATGGGCCCTCGTTTAGCTCACTTTGTATTACCAATTAAGGGCAAAGGCGACTCTAACTTCCGCTATGGTATGGTTCCTTTTACCGCTCCATATGTTGGTGGTATCTTAGCCGTGATTGTATACAACGCAATCCCATGGGCTCCAGCAGCCTAATAGATTAACTACTAAGTATAAGAAACTTATTTTTAAAAGAGGGACTTATGTCCCTCTTTTTTTATCTTTAAAGCCAAATCACATGTTCGCTTTGCGACACTATATGATTAAAGTCTTGATAAGTGATAGCATTTATAAAAGGCAGCTTGTGCAACAGCACAGCCAAATTATCACTACTTTGATCATTGACAGTACAAGCACTACAAGGCACCTCAAACAAATCAAGTTGTTTAAACTTTTTAATCAAACTTTCATCATCAAGAAAGCTACTATTCTTATCTATCAAAAATAGCCCCTGCACTTCCATTTGCACATCAGCAGCATTTAAGAGCAACATCAAAGCATGTTCATAATCTAAGGATAGCTCAGACTCCCACCCCCAGTTTTGCCCAGCACCGCCCTGTGCTGCAGCGCATGGCAAAGTGCCACTTGGCGCTGCTACGCTTGGCGCTGGCCAAGCAAGTTGTGCTAAATCTTGTGATAGCCCAGAAAAAACCACACAAAGCTTTACCATATCACAACCTCCTCAATAGGTCCGTTAATCACAGACAAGACCTCCATATAACCAGTTAAAGCTAAACCATCAAAAGTACTAAGCTTACTATCTTGATAAAAACGCTTGGCTGCCATACCACAAACCAATAAGCTAATTCCCTCTTGTTGAGCCCATTGCCTATAGCGCATCCCCAGCTCGTCCAGAACCTCAAACAGCTCTTGCCTCTCGTTGGCATAAGCACCTGCACTAGCACCTGTGCTAGCGCAAATGCTGGCGCAGGCGCTAGTGCTGGCGCTAGTGTCCGCATTTGCTGTGGCGCTTAAATATGAGCTTAGCAAGGCGCTAGGCTTTAGGGCTGCTAAAGGAGCTGATGAGCCCATAAAAATGATTTTGCTAAATAAACCATGGTAGTTAGGCTTAGTAAATAAAGCTAACAAGGTCTGATGAGCCTGTGGAACATACCAAGGGGCATTAATAATTAAGGAGCGTTGAGGAGCCATAGTATTTTCCTTAGATAAAAAAAATGACCATGATCGTAACTGACCATGGTCATCTTAAACCATAAGTACCCCCTAAGCTAACTTAGGGGCACTTAATTAGATGCTATCGGCATTAGTAGAACCTAAAGCGCTAGCATAATTTAAGCTATCTAAAGCCTCACCAATTTGCTTTTCTACCTCAGCATTGCTTACGTTTGGATCAATGCTTTCATTTCTAAGCTTGGTACGAGCAATCTCTTCGCGACGCTGCTGGTGATACTTAAAGCCAGTACCTGCTGGGATTAAGCGACCAACAATAACGTTCTCCTTAAGACCACGTAACTCATCAACCTTACCAGCAACAGAAGCCTCAGTAAGAACACGAGTAGTCTCTTGGAAGGATGCAGCAGAGATAAAGGACTCGGTAGATAAGGAAGCCTTGGTTAGACCCATCAAGATATGACGGTACTTAACTTCACGCTTGCCCTCGGCACGTAAACGCTCGTTAACAGTGCGTACGTATGCTACCTCAGCCTGCTCATCCTTGATAAACTCGGTAGAATCACCTGGGTCCAATACCTCGCACTTGCGGAGCATCTGACGAACGATAACTTCAATGTGCTTATCGTTAATCTTTACACCCTGGAGACGGTAAACGTCTTGAACTTCGTTAACAATGTAGTTAGCAACAGCGTTAACGCCACGTAATCTCAAGATATCGTGTGGTGACTCTGGGCCTTCAGCGATCATTTCGCCCTTCTGAACCTTTTCACCTTCGAATACGTTGAGGTTACGGTTGAGGTTAATCATTTCCTCGTACTGCTCAACTGGCATACCAATCTCATTGACGGTGCCTGGCTCTGGAGTAATGATTAAGCGACGCTTAGACTTGGTTTCCTTACCGAAGGATACAGTACCAGAGATCTCAGCCAAGATTGCAGGCTCTTTTGGAGAACGAGCTTCAAACAAGTCAGCAACACGTGGAAGACCACCAGTAATATCCTTAGTACCACCAGCCTGTTGAGGAATACGAGCGATAATATCACCGATATTAATCTCAGCGCCGTCAACTAACTGAACAATGGCCTTACCCTGAAGCATGTACTGAGCAGGAACAGTAGTACCTGGAATCATTACATCATTGCCATCTTGATCAACGATCTTAACAGCTGGACGCTTATCCTTACCTTGAGAAGGACGTGCACCAATTTCACGAACTTCAATGGAGGAAATACCTAAAGCCTCATCTTCCTTCTTATCAACGGTAATACCCTCGATAATATCGATGAACTTCAAGCGACCATGCACTTCAGAAATAATTGGGTGGGTGTGAGGGTCCCAGCGTGCTACTACAGTACCAGCCTTAACCTCTTGACCATCCTTAACCTCAAAGATAGAGCCGTATGGAATCTTATGGCTTTCCTTAGAAGCGCCAAACTCATCCATAACTAATAACTCACTTTGACGTGAAGTTACAACTTCCTTGCCATCAGTATTGGTTACAGTCTTAGAGTTCAAGATACGGATAGTACCTGAATTCTTAACTGTAGCACCAGACTCAGCTACTGCACGAGATGCTGCACCACCAATGTGGAAGGTACGCATGGTAAGCTGGGTACCAGGCTCACCAATGGACTGAGCAGCGATAACACCAACAGCCTCACCTGCGTTAACAATATGACCACGAGCCAAGTCACGGCCATAGCACTTAGCACAAACGCCGTACTTAGTGTTACAGGTAATTGGAGAACGAACCTTAACACGCTCGATCTTGTACTCTTCTAATAAGGTACAGCACTTCTCATCTAATAATGTGCCAGCAGGTAATAAGACTTCCTTAGAACCTGGCTTTAATACATCATCAGCTAAGGTACGACCTAATACACGATCACGTAAGTTCTCAATTACGTCACCACCACTTACGTGTGGAGTGATCTCTAAGCCCTCAGTAGTACCGCAATCGTCCTCGGTAATTACTAAGTCTTGAGCTACGTCTACTAAACGACGGGTTAAGTAACCAGAGTTTGCAGTCTTAAGAGCAGTATCAGCAAGACCCTTACGAGCACCGTGGGTTGAAATGAAGTACTGTTGTACGTTCAAGCCTTCACGGAAGTTAGCGATAATTGGGGTTTCAATAATGGAACCATCTGGGGTAGCCATCAGACCACGCATACCAGCTAACTGACGAATCTGAGCTGGAGAACCACGAGCACCAGAGTCAGCCATCATATAGATGCTGTTAAAGGAAGCCTGCTTCTCATCTTCGCCTAAGATATTGGTTGCAGTCTCAACGCTAAGGTTAGCCATCATAGCCTTCATAACCTTATCGTTAGCGTTAGACCAAATATCAATAACCTTGTTATAACGCTCGCCTTGAGTAATCTGACCATTATCAAATTGCTGTTGAATGGACAATACTTCCTTTTGAGCAGCAGCAATAATAGTCTGCTTCTCCTTAGGAATTAACATATCGTCAACGCAAACAGAAGAACCTGAAATAGCAGCGTTACGGAAACCAGTGTACATGACACGGTCAGCAAACATTACAGTGTCCTTTAGACCTAATAAGCGATAGCAAGTATTTAACAAGCCAGCAATACGCTTCTTGCCTAAAGGCTGGTTGGAAACCTTAGTAAACCAATTTTCTTGGGTTAAGATTTCCTTAATGTTGGCACTCTTAAGCTCATCTGATGGAGGATCGATGAAGTCATAAGACATACCACGTGGCAAGATTAAAGAAAGAATAGCACGACCAATAGTGGTTAAACGAAGCTCATTCTTATCCTCGTACTCGCCAGTTTCTGGATTCTTAACAGAATAAGAGATACGACAAGCCACACGAGCCTGCATATCAGCAACACCAGACTTGTAAACACGCTCAGCCTCATAGGCATCAGAGAGGATCATACCCTCACCCTTTGCGCCAACACGAGACTTAGTCATGTAGTAAAGACCTAAAACCACGTCCTGTGCAGGAACGATGATTGGGTCACCAGAAGCTGGAGATAAGATGTTATTGGTTGACATCATTAACGCACGAGCCTCAAGCTGAGCCTCAAGAGTTAATGGAATGTGAACCGCCATCTGGTCACCGTCGAAGTCAGCGTTGAAAGCTGGACATACTAGAGGGTGAAGACGGATAGCCTTACCTTCAATTAAGATAGGTTCGAAAGCCTGAATACCTAAACGGTGTAAGGTCGGAGCACGGTTTAATAATACAGGATGCTCACGAATTACCTCGTCAAGTACGTCCCATACTATTGCATCCTCACGGTCTACCATCTTCTTGGCAGCCTTGATAGTAGCAGCATGACCACGGATCTCTAAACGACCATAGATGAATGGCTTGAATAACTCTAAAGCCATCTTCTTTGGAAGACCGCATTGGTGTAAACGTAAGTTAGGACCACAGGTAATTACAGAACGACCAGAGTAGTCTACACGCTTACCTAACAAGTTCTGACGGAAGCGACCTTGCTTACCCTTAATCATGTCAGCTAAGGACTTTAATGGACGCTTGTTAGAACCGCTAATAGCGCGACCACGACGACCGTTATCCATTAAAGCATCAACGGACTCTTGTAACATACGCTTTTCGTTACGTACGATAATTTCAGGAGCCACTAAGTCTAAAAGACGCTTTAAACGGTTGTTACGGTTGATCACACGACGGTATAAGTCGTTGAGATCGGAAGTAGCAAAACGACCGCCATCAAGTGGAACTAATGGACGTAAATCAGGTGGAAGAACTGGTAGCACAGTTAAGATCATCCACTCTGGCTTGTTGCCTGAGTGAACAAAAGCTTCCATAAGCTTTAAGCGCTTGGCATACTTCTTACGGTTGGACTCTGAGGAGGTGGTATCTAATGCCTCACGTAAGACAGAGATTTCCTCTTGTAAATCCATGTTCTGTAAGATTTCTAAGATAGCCTCAGCACCCATCTTAGCGGTAAAGTCATCACCGAAGAGCTCAAGAGCATTCATGTACTCTTCTTCGGTTAATAACTGACGGCTCTCAAGGCCAGTCATACCAGGATCGGTAACTACATAGCTCTCGAAATAAAGTACGCTTTCAATATCACGTAACTTCATATCAAGAATTAAACCGATACGAGAAGGTAAGGACTTTAAGAACCAAATATGAGCAACTGGGGAAGCAAGCTCAATGTGACCCATACGCTCACGACGTACCTTGGCCTGAGTTACTTCTACGCCACACTTATCACAAATAGTGCCACGGTGCTTTAAGCGCTTGTACTTACCGCAAAGACACTCATAATCTTTAACTGGGCCGAAAATCTTGGCACAGAATAAACCATCACGCTCTGGCTTAAAGGTACGATAGTTAATAGTCTCTGGCTTCTTAACCTCACCATAAGACCATGCACGAATCATTTCTGGGGATGCCAGACCAATCTTGATGGCGTCAAAATCCTCAAGCTTTTGCTTGAGTGCATTGTTGCTACGATTTGCAAGCTTGCCAAAAGATCCAGCAATGCTTAGATCAATGTCAAAATCGTCGTCCTTCTTAGCGGCCTCAGCTTGGTTATTTAAGCTCTCTAATAGAACTTCATCTTGACCGTTTTCTTGGATACTCACAACAGTTTCTCCTGCGAAGTGATAATCGGAGGTAATTATGCTTTGCTCAATAAACGCATTGCTAATTAACCTCTGCAAAAGAGCGCTATGACAATAGATTAATCACAGCGCCCCTAAGCCCCCTTAATCAGCTACTAAAACAGTTAACTACGAGCTAACTACAAGCTAATTAAGGGGCGGTGGCAATTAGTCTTTGCGAACTAGGTCAATATTAATACCTAGTGAGCGGATTTCACGGAGCAATACATTGAAGGACTCAGGGATGCTTGCCTCCATCTTATATGCGCCATCTACGATGTTCTTATACATCTTGGTTCTGCCGTTTACGTCGTCAGACTTAACAGTCAACATTTCACGTAAAGTATAAGCAGCACCATATGCCTCAAGAGCCCAAACTTCCATCTCACCAAAGCGCTGGCCACCAAATTGAGCCTTACCGCCTAATGGCTGCTGGGTTACTAAGCTATAAGAGCCAGTGGAACGAGCGTGCATCTTGTCATCAACTAAGTGGTTGAGCTTGAGCATGTACATGTAACCAACAGTTACCTTACGCTCGAAAGCACGACCAGTAGTACCATCAAATAAGGTCATCTGGCCAGACTTAGGAAGACCTGCAAGCTCGAGGAGCTCCTTAATAGATTCTTCAGAGGCACCGTCGAATACAGGGGTTGCTACAGTCATACCGTTACGTAAGTTCTCGGCTAAGACCATAACCTCTTCATCAGACATAGCACTAATGTCTACCTTCTGAGAGGTGTCGCCAAGGTCATAAACCTTTTGCAACATGGCTCTTAACTCACTTAAAGCACGTTGCTCGGTGAGCATCTTATCAATTACTTGACCAATGCCCTTAGCAGCTAAGCCTAAGTGAACCTCAAGAACCTGACCGATGTTCATACGTGAAGGCACACCCAATGGGTTGAGCACGATGTCAACTGGCATACCATGCTCATCAAATGGCATATCCTCGATTGGGCAAATCTTGGAAATAACACCCTTGTTACCGTGACGGCCTGCCATCTTATCGCCTGGTTGAATGCGACGCTTAACAGCAAGATAAACCTTAACAATCTTAAGTACGCCAGGGGTTAACTCATCACCATCGGTTAACTTATGACGAATTACGTCATACTTTTCCTTGTACTCAGCACGGTATTCATCGATACGGTTAGCAATATCTTCTAAGTTGCGGTTGGCCTTATCGTCATCAATACGCTGGTTGAAGATTTCAGCATCAGTGAAAGTATCAACTTGCTCACGCTTGAAGCCTACCTTAACTAAGATATTACGTGCCTGGTTTAATAAACCTTCAGTTAAGTAAGAGAACTCCTCGTCAAGGTCCTTACGAGCCTTGGCAAGATGCATCTCTTCAATTTCCTTAGCACGACCGTCCTTTTCAACACCCTCACGAGTGAATACTTGAACGTCAACTACAGTACCAGATACGCCATTTGGTACACGGGTAGAGGTGTCCTTAACCTCGGAAGCCTTCTCGCCGAAAATAGCGCGTAATAACTTCTCTTCTGGGGTTAATTGAGTCTCACCCTTTGGTGTTACCTTACCAACTAAGATATCACCACCAACAACCTCAGCACCTACGTAAACAATACCGCTCTCATCTAACTTAGATAATGCAGCCTCACCTACGTTTGGAATATCAGCAGTGATTTCCTCAGGGCCAAGCTTAGTATCACGTGCAATACAAGAAATTTCTTGAATGTGGATGGTGGTTAAACGATCCTTAGCAGCAACACGCTCGGAAACTAAGATAGAGTCCTCGTAGTTGTAACCATTCCATGGCATGAAGGCGATACGTAAGTTTTGACCTAAAGCAAGCTCACCTAAATCAGTGGAGCTACCGTCGGCTAATACGTCACCAGCCTGAACACGCTCATTAATGTTGACACATGGTCTTTGGTTAATGCAGGTGTTCTGGTTAGAACGGGTGTACTTAATTAAGTTGTAGATATCTACACCTGGATCAGCTACGCCCTGAATTTCGTCCTCGTTAGCACGAACTACAATACGTAAGCCATCAACATGCTCAACTACACCACCACGGCGAGCAATAATTGCTACACCAGAATCCACAGCAACAGCACGCTCCATACCAGTACCAACGAATGGCTTCTCAGAGCGAACAGTTGGAACAGCCTGACGTTGCATGTTAGCACCCATCAAGGCACGGTTAGCGTCATCGTGCTCCAAGAATGGAATCAAGGCAGCAGCAACGGAAATAACCTGCTGTGGTGAAACGTCCATAAACTGAACATCGCTAGCACGACGAACAGTAGACTCACCCTTGTAACGGCACTGTACGTACTCATCAATAATGTTGCCATTCTCATCTAAATCAGTGTTAGCCTGAGCAATAACATACTGACCTTCATCGATAGCTGATAAGTACTCAAAGTCCTCAGAAACGTGGTTGTTGTTAACACGACGATATGGGGTCTCTAAGAAGCCATAGTCATTGCAACGAGCAAACACAGCCAAGGAGTTAATCAAACCAATGTTTGGACCTTCTGGGGTCTCAATTGGACATAAACGACCGTAGTGAGTTGGGTGAACGTCACGTACTTCGAAGCCAGCACGCTCACGAGTTAAACCACCAGGGCCTAAAGCGGAAATACGTCTCTTATGGGTAACCTCAGATAATGGATTGTTTTGATCCATAAATTGAGATAACTGAGAAGAGCCGAAGAATTCCTTAATAGCAGCAGAAATTGGCTTGGCGTTAATTAAGTCTTGTGGAGAGATGCTATCTAAGTCACCTAAAGATAAACGCTCCTTAACAGCACGCTCAACACGTACTAAACCAATACGGAATTGGTTTTCGGCCATTTCGCCTACGCTACGGATACGACGGTTACCTAAGTGATCGATATCATCGATAGTCTCTTTACCGTTACGGATACGTACTAAGTAACGCATTACCTTAATAATGTCGTTATTAGATAAGGTACCGCGATAGAGCTCATCACGCTCACGCTCAAGAACTAAATCCTTACCCTTAGCACCAGATACGCTAGCATCAAGCTTAGCTACGTTGGTGGTACGGCCTACTAAGGCATCTAAAGGTAAAATTACGCAGCGCTCAAGCTCAATAGCCTCGCCATCCTTAGGAGCAATAGTAACGTTCTTAAATACAAAACGCTCAGAGGCCTTAACCTTAGGATCTGGATTGGCCTTGTAGAGTAGACCATCTAAGAAGTCTAAGAGCTTATCACCACAGCGAGCTGGGGTAGCTGCTGGGATGCACTGAGCATCTGCAGCATCTAAATTAGAACGAATTACGCTAATGAAGTTGGCATAGTTGATATAAACATTGTCATCAACTACATAAACGCCAGTCTCATCGCTGTTAACAGCAAATGTTTCATCAGCAAAAGCACGCTCTAAAGCACTCTTAACACGACCGATCTCAACAAAGCGAGAATCGAACTTCATACGACCTACAGAAGATAAGTCGTAACGGTCTTCTGCAAAGAATAAATTGTTAAATAAGGTCTCAGCAGCCTCAGCGGTAGGTGGCTCACCTGGACGCATCATCTTGTAGATTTCAAAGAGAGCGGCCATGCGATCATCCTCATCAGAGGTAAGATCACGTGTGGTGTCATTGCGTAAGGTATCAGCAATGAATGAACCCTCATCAACCTGAGAGGTAAAGAGAATCTCAAATTGCTTTAAGCCTAAAGAAGCAATTAAAGGAAGCTTATCTAAAGTGATTTCGCTATTGGCACCTAAAACTACATTGCCCTCAGAGTCAACATAGTCCTTGGCGATAATCTTGCCAATTAAGTAATCAGCAGGAATTTCGATAAACTTCTGGCCAGCCTTATTAAGTTCACGAATATGGCGAGCAGTAATCTTCTTACCAGACTCAACTAAAACCTTATCGCCTAACTTAATTTCAAAAGAAGCAGTTTCGCCACGAAGTCTCTCTGGCACTAACTCCATAAAGAGCTTGCCATTTTGAATCTCAATAGCAACAGTATCAAAGAAGATGTCTAAGATCTGCTCGGTGTTATAGCCTAAAGCACGTAATAATACAGTGGCTGGTAACTTACGGCGACGGTCGATACGAACGAATAAGCTGTCGCGATGATCAAACTCAAAATCGAGCCATGAACCACGGTAAGGAATGATACGAGCTGAGAATAAAACACGACCTGGGTGAGTCTTACCTTTATCGTTGTCAAAGAATACACCAGGAGAACGGTGTAACTGAGAAACAACAACACGCTCAGTACCGTTGATAATGAAGGTACCATTTTCGGTCATTAATGGGATTTCGCCCATGTAGACCTCTTGGTCAAACTTCTCTTTAACAGTCTTTGGAGCATCCTTCTCGTAACGGATCAGACTTAAATTAACCCTGAGAGGAGCAGAATAAGTGGTACCACGAATCATGCACTCTTGTACATTAAACTTAGGTACACCTAACTTAAAACTATTGTAGCAGAGCTCAGCATTTCCCGAGAATGACTTAATAGGGAACACACTCTTAAACGCAGCAACTAAACCATTTTCATTTTGTGGATCAGAGCTGATAAATTGTTTAAAGGAATCAAGCTGAACGGCAAGGAGATATGGAGTGTCTAGCACTTTAACTCTCTTACCAAAATCCTTACGGATGCGCTTTTGCTCAGTATACGAGTAGACCATGGAATGGGGATCCTCAGGTTGATCTTTGTCGCGGTTGAGGGGCTGATGCAGCCACCTGCCCTGCTTGCTACAAGCTAGCCAACCAAATTTACGAAATTAAGTTAGCCGTAAAGTTTCGATATTTAACTAACAAAACCTTACTCTCTACGATGGCGTTTAACACCTGTAAATATCAATATATTTGACTAATGTTCATCTGTATAAAGATGGCACAATGCAAAACATACATCCTATTTACTGCTTTTAAATCTTCTAATCAAAATTCATCAGTAACTTTTTGTCAAAGCAGGTACAACAATAGCCACAAGCTAAGCATAGTCGCTATGCTGCATTGCGGCCATATCAAAATTCTTTTGATAAATTGTCTAGTCCTACAACCATTTAGCCTTAATTAGCTTAAATATGATCTTATATTGTACACACTCTTGACTTGCTTATAATGCCCCGCCGATACTCAAGGGCAAATTTTTCATCAAAAGTAAAGGTTTTAAGGCTATTTTTGGTGCTTTTAATAAAGTTTAAAACTCTATCTTAAGCATTGGACTTAATTACGTTGAATACTATCTTAGTCTGAATAAGCCATCATTAAATGACTTATAAAATTACAAGCTCGTCAGCCTGCTAAAAATCACACGATTAACCATTAATGCGTTATACCGTATGCATTGTATAAATATGAAACTTAAGTTTAGTCAACTGTGAATGTGAAAGATTAGATGAAGGCTTTACAGCCTAGATGGACCTAGCAGCGAAAAATTAAGTATGCACGCTTTGCTTAATTTAGGTCAGAGCTGACCCGGGCATCGTCCAGATGAGTATTGATCAAATATCTGAAACCTAAAGTAACAGTGTTATTTGCATCACCTTTTTTTAAGGCACCGAACCCGAGCCTCATAAAATGAGAGCTCGGGCCTTAATAAATAGTAGACTAAAAGTCTACAGGCTAGATCGATGCTTCTAGCCTAAAGAAGCGGTTGTTATTACTCGATAACAACAGTAGCGCCAGCCTCTTCGAAGGACTTCTTGAGGGCCTCAGCGTCTTCCTTGGAGATAGCTTCCTTGATCTTAGCAGGAGCAGACTCAACTAAGTCCTTAGCTTCCTTTAAGCCTAAACCGGTAGCGCCACGAACTGCCTTAATAACAGCAATCTTGTTAGCACCAACGTCCTTTAAGGTTACGTCGAACTCGGTCTTCTCCTCAGCAGCAGCAGCGCCACCAGCAGCAGGGCCAGCAACAACAGCAGCAGCGGCAGAAACGCCGAACTTCTCTTCCATAGCCTTAACGAGCTCAACAACCTCCATTACGGACATCTGAGCAATTGCCTCAATGATTTCATCCTTAGATAAAGCCATTTTTAAACTTCCTTTAAAAATTCTGTGAAACAAGTGTCAGCTTAAACAAGCTTGACACTAAAAAACTAAGCAGCAGGTTTATAAAAACCTAAAGCATCACGACAAGGGCCTAAAATTAGGCTGCCTCGCCGCCGCCTAACTTGTCGCCTAAAGCAGCTAAAGTACGTACTAACTTGCCAGCAGCGGCTTCCTTCATAGTAGCCATTAACTGAGCAACACCTTCCTCGTAAGTTGGTAAGGAAGCTAATACGTCGACGTCCTTGCCATCATAAAGCTGGCCTTCAAAAGCTAAAGCCTTGATGGAGAACTTGTCGTTCTGCTTGGCGAAATCCTTGAATAAGCGAGCAGCAGCACCTGGGTGCTCAAGAGATAAACCAATTAAGGTTGGACCCTTGAACTGATCCTTCATGCACTCAAACTCAGTGCCTTCAACAGCACGGGCAAGGAGAGTGTTACGAACAACGTGTAAGTATACGTTGTTAGCACGGGCGTCCTTACGGAGCTTGGTCATTTGAGCTACTGGGATGCCACAAGAATCAGCGCAAACAGCTGATAATGCTTTCTTGGCGACTTCGCTAACATCAGCAACGATCTGCTTCTTGTCTTCGAGATTTAATGCCATTTTTAGCAGTGACTCCTGGAAAGTCATGACCTTTGGATAACACTCCACCAAAAGTAAGACATACTTAAGGCACCAATGTTTACCTAAATCATGACGGTTAGTCCCAATGATTTGGGATATACCGGATATCAATTCTAAAGGAAGAATCCTATAGAGCTAATTTCCGCCTGCGCAGGATGATTAAGGATACTACCCCCTGCGGTCTTTGGTGGGAGAAAAGCTCCCGGCCAAAATTTGATGTGCTAGTATCCGAGCACGAATTTTTTAAGGTGGTATTAAGAGCTAATTAAGAAGCTGAACCAGCACGGTCAGTCTTTAAGGTGCTCTTATCTACTACAATACCGCCACCCATGGTGGTAGAAATTGCAACCTTCTTAATGAAGGTACCCTTAGAAGCAGCTGGCTTAGCCTTAACAATAGCACCTAATAAGGCGTTTAAGTTCTCAGTAAGCTGAGCTGGGGTGAAGTTAACCTTACCGATAGAAGCCTGAATAACACCAGTCTTGTCGTTACGGTAACGAACCTGACCGGACTTGGCATTCTTAACAGCAGTAGCAACATCACGGGTAACAGTACCAACCTTAGGGTTTGGCATTAAGCCACGTGGACCTAAGATCTGACCTAACTGACCTACTACACGCATTGCATCAGGAGAAGCAATAACTACGTCAAAGTCAGACTTGCCCTGCTTAATCTCGTGAGCTAACTCGTCCATACCAACGAAGTCAGCACCAGCGGCCTTAGCCTGCTCAGCAAGCTCACCCTGGGTGAAAACAGCAACACGAACGGTGCGGCCAGTGCCGTTTGGTAAAACGGTAGCGCCACGGATGTTCTGATCAGACTTGGTAGGATCAATACCTAACTGAATAGCTACGTCAACAGACTCAACGAACTTAGCCTTAGCGGTCTTGATTAAGGTCTCAAAACCCTCAGTTACGTCGTACTCACGGTTACGGTCGATGATGGAACGGATTTCCTTCATGCGCTTAGATAACTTTGCCATCTCTTACTCCTCGACCTGAATACCCATGGAACGTGCAGTACCAGCGATAGTACGAGCGGAAGCTTCTAAATCTGCACCAGTCATATCTGGCTCTTTAACCTTAGCGATTTCTAAGCATTGAGCCATAGTGATCTTACCAGCAACTTCCTTACCTGGCTTGTGAGAAGCGGTTTGGATGTTTAAAGCCTTCTTAATTAAGAAGGATGCTGGTGGAGTCTTGGTGATAAAGGTAAAGGACTTATCAGCGTAAACAGTAATAACAACAGGAACTGGAGCGCCCTTCTCTAACTTTGCAGTGTGAGCGTTGAAGGCCTTGCAGAACTCCATGATGTTAACACCATGTTGACCTAAAGCTGGACCAACTGGTGGAGCTGGATTGGCATTACCTGCGCCAACCTGAAGCTTGATATAGGCAGAAACTTTCTTTGCCATTTTTATACTCTCAATGTGGGTATCACGCGCACTAGCTTATTCAAGCTCAGCACGCTTCCCTAAATCGATAAGACTATTCTTCATCGATTTTTTAGGAAATCTGTATTTTTACTAAGTGAAGAAAACTCAAAAAATGAGATCTCCGTCACAAAAATAGTAAATCCTAAATATTCTACAGCACTATTAAATCAAAATCAAGTCTTTTTTATAAAAACATCATAAATATGCACTAAACCAAGCACCCTGGATCTTGCTTACTTCACCGCTAGAAAGAATCATTTGTAAATAAAAAAACACACAATCATGCTCCTACTACTCATGATTGTGTGTTTTAGCTTCATATATCTATCTAATGGGTCTTATATTATGGCTTAGGGTTGAGCCATACTCGCATTTCACCTTCCTCGCGGTTGCACCAAGCATAATAAGGAATTAAGGTAATCTCTTGTGCTTGGTATTGCGCAGGTGTTGCTTTGCGATAAAGAGAGCTATCAAGAGCAAAATCATTAATGCGTCTTAAACCTTGAGCCTTAATTTGGTAAATACCCTCAAGTACATCCTGCTCAAAAGAACCGCTTAAATCTTTTAACTCTCCTAAGTGCAAGCATTGTAATTGAGCGCCGTTGTCGCATTGCTCTACACAATAGACCATAGGACCTCTCATTACGGCTACCTTGCCATAGTCAGCACTAATTAGAGGATTAGCCTCAACTACATCAATAGGCATATCCAAATGAAGCTTAATGACATCACCTGAGCTTACAGGGGAGGCAAGATATAAAAATCCCTGCTCAATCTTAAAATCACTAACTAAAGTGCCATTTAACTCAACTTGGTAATTTTGTGCCCATTGAGGAATGCGCAAAGCGAAATTAAAGCCTTGCTCTGGAGCCTCTTGAACTTTAAAGGTAATATCAGCATCCCATGGATATGAGGTTTGCTCCTCAATTACTACTTTGTTGCCAGAGAGTTCAAACTCAGCTTTATTTGCCATATAGAGATCAGCAAAAATGGTATTAGTCTCATCGCTGCATTGATAAGCATAATTACCAATAGACATAACCATACGTGCTAAGTTTGGAGGGCAGCAAGCACAAGCAAACCAGTGAGCTCTTCTGGTTAAAACATGGATAAGTCCAGGGTTTTTCTTGCTGTACTCAGGACGGGCCTCTAATGGATTAACATAGAAATAGCCCTTGCCATCTAAATTCATACCGCCAAGTACAGTATTGTATAGAGCACGCTCCATGACATCACCATATACGCCATCTTTATTAAGACGAAGCATATAGTTAGCAAAGAAAGTCAAGCCTACAGAGGCGCAGGTCTCACCATAAATGCTGTCATTAGGTAAATCATAATCAGCACTAAAGGCCTCACCATGGCAGGTAGAACCAATAGCACCAGTAAGATACATACGACGGCCTACAATATTTTTCCAGTAGTTGTAAGCACTTTGTTTTAACTTATCACAACCACTTAATGCAGCACCTAAAGCTAAGGCAGAGCATAAATAAACGACACGAACAGCATGTCCCTTAGCCTCAACTTGCTCCTCTACAGGACGATCAGCCTGGAAGTATTGAGCATTAAAATCTTTATGTAAAATTTCCAAGCCCTGGATTAAAGACTTACGACCTAAAGCTACATCATTCTTTTGTTGCTTAAGGAAAAACTCGCTGTCTTGTCCTCTAATTTCCAACAAGTATTTAGCAAGCTTTAAGTAGCGCTCTTGGGAAGTAAGTTCGTATAATCTTAATAAGGCTAACTCAATTTCTTCATGTCCATCAGAGCCGTGAATTTTGCCATCTTCTGGACCAAAATGATTATCAATATTGTCAGCAAGCTTCTGAGCCACTTCAAGCACCAACTTATTGCCTGTAGCTTTGAAATAAGCAACTGCTGCCTCAATAAAGTGACCTGCACAATAGAGCTCATGGCTCATGTATAAGCTTTGGTACTTACGATCAGGCTCATTAACGGTAAAGTAAGTGTTCAGATAGCCATCGCTCTCTTGAGCGTCAGCAATAATTTGAACTAATTCATCAGCTTTCTTTTGTAAATCACTATCAGGAAAGCACTCTAAAGAATAAGCAGCAGCCTCTAACCACTTATAAGCATCAGAATCTTGGAATACCATGCCGCCACGCTTACCTTGCTTTTTACCTGCGGCAATTAAAAAGTTTTCCACTACATAGCTTTTATCGCTATCTTGGGCTGAGGTATCACCGCCAGTATTAGTAACGGCAATATCAATCTTTTTAAGATCATTAATGACCTCCCATTGATATGGGATCATTTGATCTTTAATTACTCTTTGTCTATCGTTCCAAAACTTAGAGTTAACCTCAATATTCTTTAACATAGCAAACATACCTTACAACTAACTTACAAACACTTATAGTTAAAGTGCCAATATCTTAGCTAAGCGATACAGCAATAGCCTTATGTGAAAACTTTCGCTGTTGTTCCTATCAACTTAGCTAAGAAGAACATGGCTTTTAAAATTACCAGCTCAACACGCAAATACCACCATTGCGCGGCATAGAATGAGTCTCGTAATTACCAAGCCATAATTGGCTTGCTCTTTCTTTACTACCACTTAACAATCAAGTACTAAAAAAGAGCCACAGGCAGAAATAGCAACATCACCTTACTTTAGGACTTCTGCCTTTACCTTTAGTCACATTAAGCAGACTATAGTGCACAGTATTTATAGCCTCTGTGCTCGGCTCATGTTTTAAGCTTTAGCACGCTCTTGAAGAGCACGAACAATATCATGCTCCTGAGCCTCAAAACGGGCGTATAGCATCATTGGCACAGCAATAAAGATACTTAACACTACAGGTACCCAAATAAAGGACATAGTAATGCCATAGAGACTTTCAGCAGTTTGAACAGCGTTTGCCTCATAGCCATAAGAACCCATAATGTAAGTTGGAATAAAGGCACCAACACCAGAGCCGCCCTTAATACATAGAGCAGAACCAATAGCTGTTAATAAGCCAGCAGCACGCACGCCACTTGAGTACTCACCATAGTCAACAGTATCAGCAAGCATGCCAAAAGGCATAGCACAAATAAGTCCCTGGCCAAAAGCACCAATAGTCCAACAAAGAATTAATAAAGCTAAGCTCTCACCAGCTAAGTACATACCTACATGGCTTACAATCACCATAATGGCACCTAAAATCATGGCACCAAACTTCTTAGTAAACTTAACAATGAAAGCCATGGTTAAGAAAGAAACTAAACAGGTGATAGTTAAAATACCGTTTAATAAGGCAGTAATATCTTCATTGTTAAGCACATATTTAGCGTAGAAAATTACAGTACCCTGTCTAACGCTAATACAAATCCAAACAATAAGGTTTACAGATACTAAGATGATCCATGGCCAATTGTTCTTAATAGCCTTTAATGAATCTTTAAAAGGAATAGACTCATTGCGCTCAACATTTTGCTCACGTAAGTGACGGAAGGCAAAGAACAATAAGATTACAACTACAATGCCAAACATGCCTACAGTTAAGGAGAAGCCTAATTGATCATCTCCTTGGCCTAAGAGCTTTACTAAAGGTAAAGTAAAGGTCATGGAAATAAAGGCACCTACTGAGCCACCAGCCATGCGGAAGGTATTTAAAATCATACGCTCATCATGGTTAGAGCTTAAATTTGGCAAAATGGAGGTAATAGCTGTCTGAACACCAGAATAGACAATACCAGCAATTAAATAAGTAAAGACTGCGTAAACAATCTTACCTGTCTCTGATAAGAAAGATGGAGTGGTAAAGGTCAACCACATAGAAACGGCAAAAGGTATTGCCAACCATAAGAACCAAGGACGGCTACGACCATACTTAGAGTTTGTATGATCAACAATAGAACCCCAAATAGGAGCATCAATAGCATCTAAAATACGAGTAAGTAGTAGCAAAATACCAGTTACAGTTACTGGTAGACCAAAAACGTCAGTATAGAAATATAAAAGATAGCTACCAATAATACAGAATAATAAGTTACCGCAAAAATCTGTTAAGAAGAACGATGCACGGCCCTTAAAATCAGTCACATAGCCATTATTTTTAACAGCTGCGCCAGAAGAGATATCAGACATAGCAAACCCCTAAAAACAACATACAAAGCAAACAATAAAGACAAATCCCAATATCTACACAAACTATTTTTCGTAATTGTTTGTGAAATTTACGTAATACATCTTAAAAATTACGTTGAGCTAAATTTGTGATCTCAGACAAGAATCTCATGACAGCAGTTCAGTTAATATTAAATTGCTATAACTAATCTTGTCTTTATGTAATTATTGGGGAAAAGTGATGCTCTATGATCAGTATCTTCACGGTCTTTTTGCCGCTATCAACATTCCTATTTATCGCTTCAAAGCTACCGTTACCCGCCAGCATAATGATGGACAAGAGGAAAAAATCTTTACTCCTGATGCTGTGTTATTGGTGCTAACTCCCCATAAACAAAACCAAGATCAGCACAACAACCACATACGCAACGCTTTTAACTTTGCCAAAAATGTAAATCTCTATATAGGCGATATATTAGAAATTACAAGCGCTGATAGTTATGGCGCTGTAAGACTACCTGATAAAAGCTTAGTAGTATTAGGGCCTATTAGAGAGCCTCAGATATTAAATAAAGAACTACCATCTAGTAATGAAAGAGCAAATATTTGGGGTATGAAAATTCGCTCTGCCAATTTATGGCTCCAAATGGTAGGACAAATTGTTGTCCACGATGAAATGCCATCAGAGGATGAAAATGAGCTTTACCAAGAAGCTGAGGCTTATATCCCTAATAATCTTAAGAAGATTGCTCAAGAGGTAAAGCTTAAAGCTCCTCACAATCAATACCGCTACGAAATTGCTATTTTAGATGCCATAGCGCAGGGTGATATAGCTAAAGTAGATCGAGCTTTTAAAATTCCTAAGCAAGGTAAATTTGGTGTATTAGGCCCTACTCCTTTGCGCTCTATGAAAAATCATGTACACAATCTTAATACTTTAAGTTCACGTACAGCGATCAAAGCAGGCATCTTACCTGAAAAGGCTTATGCCTTATCAGATAAATTTTTCATGGCTGCCGAAGAGTGCTTAACCGTAGAGCAATGCCTTGAATTGCGTACTTTAGTAGCTAAATCATTTGCCACTATGGTACGAGAGTACAAAGACTCTATTACCTCTACGCCGCCACCTTTGGTTAACAATGCCATAAGCTTAATCTCACGTTCGCTTTTTATTAAATGCACAGTGAAATACTTAGCAACCAACCTAAATGTTTCTCCTGAACACTTAGAGTACAGCTTTAAGAAAAGTATGGGCATTAAGCTGTCTCAATACATCATGCAAGAAAAAATAAAGCAGGCCAAAGAGCTATTGCAATACACCAACGAACCTGTCAAAGATATTGCTAATTTGCTCTGCTTTGCCAATAAAAGCCATTTTTCATCAAAATTCAAAGCTATCACAGGCCTCACCCCAAGCCAATTTCGCACCACCACCACCCTATCTGCATACAGCTAATCCCAAGCACGCCCCCAAAGCTCAAAGCTACAACCTTGAGCTTTAGGCCATAGTCTGGGCTTGGGCTTGGGCTTGCTCTGCGCAGGCAAGCGCCAGCTTGCGCCAGCTAGCACCAGCTAGCACCAGCTAGCGCCATGCGCTAGCATGCGCTCTCTTTTACTGCGGTGGCCTTGCTCAAAAAAAAATAAAAGGTCTATGGGCAATATTGTCCATAGACCTTGGAGACTAATTAGGAAAAGCACACTATATAGGAAGTCTAGCTACTCAAAATTTGAGTAGTGTTGCATTAAGACTTCCACAGTACTCGATAGCTTAAATGGTTTTAGTATTGAGACTTGATAGCATCAAAAGAGTTGTTACCCTTAAAGAGTTGTACTTCAACAGCAAAAGATGCCTTTTGGCCAGGATTTAAAAATTGTAATTTACCCTCAGCACGCATCTTATCTCTGCCGTCACAGTGGCTATTACCAGGCTCTAAACCTAGAGCATAGTCACGATAGCCCATTTGCTTCCATTGGGTAAAGAAAGGTAAATTCTGAGGATCAAAGTTAATAGCTAAACCAAGATCAAGCTTTGGCTGATAAATAGCAGCTACAGCCTTATCCTTGTTATCAAAACTATGATAGTAGCAACGCTCTTCATAATTGTGTTCAGGAGCGCACATCTTATTCCAATTAGCTTCATCTTGGCAGGCTAATGGAGTGCGGCCCTTATGAGAGGTAGAGTTAATGAATAATTGGGAATCCTCATCTAATAATGGATAGCCCATATTCATATGATAGAGCACCATCATTGGACAGGTAGTGGAGCCAGTATTTTCAAAAACGTCGTTAATACGAATAAAGTCTGAATTTAAGCCCACAGTAAAGTGACGCTTCATTACTACCTTATGGTAGAAAATCTGCTCAATTAAAATAGTGCACTCAATATGTAAATTACCATCATCGCCTACATAATGGCTGTGATTTTCTGATGGAGTATTATCAAGATCGCCGTGTAAATAGGTTTGTTCGCCATCATCAACACAAGGCACACCTACGTTAAAGATACCGCAAGTAGTTAAAAAGCCAGCATGGAAGTTACGTAAAAAGCCTTGAGCACCAACTTCACGATCAAAGTACTCAGGACGACGTAAACCAGATGCTGACATAAAAGAACAATTACTACCTAAATAAGATAAACGAGCAATGCCACAGCCTCTATCGAGCAAAATGGTAAATTGTAAGCCTCTGCCATTTTTTACCTCTAGTACTCTCATACCATCAGCACGTCCGCCAACTAAGCGCTGCTCTTCTACACCATATAGCTGGTAAGAATGACCACAATAAGCAAGTTTATCCATGATGACCACACACATTAAGCTTTGTTTAACTAAAATATCTGTGCAATAAATTGCAAAAATTTCAACTGTTGCAAGTTTAACTATAATTTAAACATTATTATGTGTTCTATCTCACATTTTATTGCTGCAATTTTGCATTAATAACAAATAAAAAAGGATGGCCCTAGAGGAACCATCCCTTTTTATCAAATTAAAAAGAAACTTAAAGATTAAGACTCTTTTTCTACTTGATTAAACTCTAACTCAACTGGAGTTGCACGTCCGAAAATAGCAATAGAAACAGTTAAACGATTCTTCTCGTAGTCAACCTTTTCAACAGTACCAGAGAAGTCCTTAAAGGCACCTTCGGTAGCACGTACGCACTCACCAACCTCAAATAAGGTCTTAGGACGAGCACTACCAGAGGTCTCCTTAAGACGCTCTAAAATAAGGTTTGCTTCGTGATCTTTAATTGGTAATGGACGGTCTGGAGTACCACCAATAAAACCAAGTACACGCTCGGTGTGCTTAACTAACTGCCAAGAATCAGAGGTCATCTTCATCTGAACCATTACATAGCCAGGGAAGAACTTGCGCTCGCTATCACGACGCTTACCATCCTTGATGTCCTTGACACGCTCTTTTGGCACTAAAATGTCACCAAAATACTCTTCCATTTGGTGAATCTTAATACGCTCTTGCAAAGCTTGAGCAACACGCTGTTCAAAACCAGAGAAAGCCTGAACAAAGTACCACTTCATTGGAATTTCGCTAGGATCTTTAGGCTCTGGCTTTTCAATACGAGTCTTTAAATCGATAACAGGCTTTTTCTTATCCTTTGCAGACTTCTTGCCTTTAGCTTTAGGAGCCTCTTCCTCAGGAGCATTTTGACTCTCAGGAGCATTAAGATCATCATCAGCTAAAAAAGGAGCCTCATCAGATGCTACATCGTCAAGCATTGGAGCATCTAATTCCATTGGTACTTCTTGCTCTTCTACCTTGTTTTCTAAATCAGACATTAAGATCACCTTGCTCTATTTAGAGAGTAATTAAGCGCACGATTTGTAAGAAAGCTAAATCGCAGACGTATAAGAATAAACTTACTAATACTACAGCAACGAAAACAATGGCTGTAGTCTGCATAGCCTCATTACGGGCTGGCCAAACTACTTTACGTAATTCTGTATAAGAGTCTCTACCAAAAGCCAATAATTTCTTGCCTTTGTTAGTAAATAATACTACAGCTAAACCAGCTAAGATGGTTACAATTACAATAGCTACACGGCCTAAACGAGCTAAAGAGCTCTCATCAATCATGATGAATTGGGTGTAGTAGTAGTTACCGCCTACAGCAGCTGCTAATAAGGCAAAAGAAAGCAACCATAAGAGCTTATCAAATGGGTTAGCACTAGGAACAGCCTTAACATTCTTCTTAGGCTCTACCTTCTTAACCTCATTCTTTTTAGCGTCGGCTACTTTAAGATCGGTTTTCTTATTCTTGGCAACAGCATTTGCTGTCTTTTCTTTTTTGGAATTAGCAGCGTTAACCTGCTTTCCATTCTTATTTTCGCTCATGAGAAAATCCTGACGATATCGCCACAATTGATCGCTTAGCCTAGCAAAATAACTACCGCTAATCTGAGCTACATAAAGTAACAAGATAGCCTATCTGCATCAAGGTGCCCTTGCTAGACACAAAAAGAAAGATCCAACTTTCTAAAATGTAGAAAAATACCCGATCCAATATCATTAGTCAACCTAAAAAGCTTTATTTAGGGGATAATCAGGCGACTTTAGAGTAGAGAAATTTCAATTTTATTACAAGTGACAAAAAAACCGCAGCATCATAAAGGATGTTGCGGCTTTTTTTGTTAGCTAAGCTAACCTAATTTTTACTTAAAGTAAAAATTACTCGATGATGGTGGAAACAACACCTGCACCTACGGTACGGCCACCCTCACGGATCGCAAAGCGCTCACCAGCAGCCATAGCAACTGGGTGAATTAAGGTAACAGTCATCTTGGTGTTGTCACCTGGCATAACCATCTCTACACCCTCACCTAAGTCGATAGAACCGGTGATGTCAGTGGTGCGGAAGAAGAACTGTGGACGGTAGCCCTTGAAGAATGGGGTGTGACGACCACCTTCATCCTTAGATAATACGTAAACCTCACCGTCGAACTTGGTGTGTGGAGTGATAGAACCTGGAGCAGCTAATACCTGACCACGCTCTACGTCCTCACGCTTGGTACCACGTAATAATACACCTACGTTATCACCAGCCTGACCCTGGTCTAATAACTTACGGAACATTTCAACGCCGGTAACAACGGTCTTGGTGGTCTCACGGATACCAACGATTTCAACTTCGTCAGATACGCGAACAATACCACGCTCAACACGACCAGTAACTACGGTACCACGACCAGAAATTGAGAATACGTCCTCAATTGGTAATAAGAATGGGTGATCAATGTCACGCTTTGGCTCTGGGATGTAGGTATCTAAAGCATTAGCAAGCTCTAAGATCTTCTCAACCCATTGCTCCTCGCCATTTAAAGCGCCTAAAGCGGAACCACGGATAACTGGGGTGTCGTCGCCTGGGAACTTGTACTCAGAGAGTAACTCACGAACGTCCATCTCAACGAGGTCTAATAATTCCTCGTCGTCAACCATGTCGCACTTGTTTAAGAATACAACGATGTATGGAACGCCAACCTGACGAGCTAATAAGATGTGCTCACGTGTCTGTGGCATTGGGCCGTCGGTAGCAGCACATACTAAGATAGCGCCGTCCATCTGAGCAGCACCAGTAATCATGTTCTTAACGTAGTCGGCGTGGCCTGGGCAGTCTACGTGAGCATAGTGACGGGTCTCGGTGTCGTACTCAACGTGAGAGGAGTTAATGGTAATACCACGAGCCTTCTCTTCTGGAGCGTTATCAATCTGATCGAAAGCACGAACCTCACCACCGAACTTCTCAGCTAACACCTTGGTTAAAGCTGCAGTTAAAGTGGTCTTACCGTGGTCAACGTGACCGATAGTGCCTACGTTTACGTGTGGCTTAGAACGGACAAACTTCTCTTTTGCCATTTTTTACTTCCTGAAAACCAAATCGGATTGCTCACAGATATAGAATGGAGCGGGCAGCGGGAATCGAACCCGTATCACAAGCTTGGAAGGCTTGGGTAATAACCATTATACGATGCCCGCACAAAAATCTGTGCTTAACAAAGAACACCAAAGACTTAAAAAACTCGTTATCAATTTTCGTCATTCAAGTTATTGGGGAATTTGTTTATTATCTAAGGATAAGATAACGTGAGATTGTCGTGATTGACATTTGAAAGGAGATGGTGGAGGGGGAAGGATTCGAACCTTCGAAGGCAGAGCCGGCAGATTTACAGTCTGATCCCTTTGGCCACTCGGGAACCCCTCCATTGGCCATTTGGTAAGTTCTTAGTATTACTTAGAACCACCGTTTTCTGTTTCGTCGTCGTCAGAAAACGATGCTCATTTTACTTATCGACCCCTACCTTGGCAAGTGTTTTTTTTAATTTTTTTTAAATTTTTTTTATATTTTTTTAAAAAAAGCTTAAATAAGCCATTTTATCGCCAACATTTTTTCATATTTTTTTACTCGAAAAATCATTTTTCACCCCTCAAGAGAGCAAAACAGCAAAATAAGAGCTCAAAATTTTTTAAAAAATAATAATAAGTGTTAGCTATCTCACATCGAAAATATGCTCTTTAGATAGATTTAGTGCTATCAAATACTTTAAAAGTATTTAAAATTAATTCAACGCTTACTTATCCAAAATCAAAATTGCTTGAGCGTGTTAGTAGGTATGTCCCTATACCTATATAAAAAGATCATCACCATAGTGTGCTGGTGCCAAAGCGCCACAAGCTACATAGCCTAAGCTCCACAGAGCTACAGCGCCTCTGCTTAACAGAGCTACTGCATCTCAGCGCTATATAGCCGCCGCTCTACAAGCTACAGGCCACTATGTGAAGGTTTGATAAAACAGCTAAAGGCAAAAAAGATAATAGGATCTGTTAGCCCTAACATACAGACACTTCTCACAAAGAGAAAAATATTTTTAACTGAAATACAAAAGGAGAGCGCCTCCTCCACTGTTTAAAGACATAGGATGAGAGAGCCAATCACATTATGTCAATTATCTTTAATGAGCAGGACAAAAGCTTTACTTTAACCAATGGCCGTATTCAGTACGTCATGCAGTTATTCTTAGAGGGCTATTTAGGTCATATTTACTTTGGCAAGGCCCTTAAGAGCTTCAACATTAAGCGCGCTTTTTATCAAACTGAGCGTGAAGGTGCCCCTAACCCAGCCAAGCACGCTGATGCCAGAATTTTCTCTTTAGATGTATTACCTCAAGAGTACTCTGTTTATGGCTCTGGTGATTTCCGTATTCCAGCATTAGAGGCTACTTTAGCTAATGGCACTACTACTTTAGATCTTCGCTACCACAGCCACGAGATTTTCTCTGGTAAAAAAGATTTAGCCAACCTCCCATCCTCTTATGCTAATAATGATGATGCTACTACCTTAGAAATTACTATGCGTGAGGTTGCTGGTGATTTAGAGGTTGTTCTCAGTTACACCATCTTTAATGATGTAGATGTCATTACTCGCCACGCACGTATCAAGAACTTAGGTCAAGACCCTATTGCTTTACGTAAGGCTGCCTCTTTAACCTTAGACTTCCCAACTGATGAAATGGATCGCATTTCTTTATGGGGCAAGCACGCTTTTGAGCGCAACATTGAAAGAACACCTTTAAACCACGGTATTGAAATTGCCGCTTCTTCTCGTGGCGCTACCTCTCACCAACACCAAAACTTCTTAGCTCTTTGTGATCGCACCACCACTGAGTTTACTGGCGATGTCTGGGGCTGCTCTTTAGTTTGGTCTGGTAACTTTGAGGCTGCCACCGAGGTTAACTCTTTTGGCAATACTCGCATGGTAATGGGCATCAATGGTTTTGACTTTAAGTGGATGTTAAACCACGATGAGACCTTTACTACTCCAGAGGCTGTATTAGTATTTAGTACCGACGGTCTCAATGGCATGAGCCAAAACTATCACCGCTTTGTACAAGACCACATTGTTCGTGGTGTACACAAGAATGCAGTACGTCCAGTTTTAGTAAACAGCTGGGAAGCTGCCTATATGAACTTTACTGAGGATAGCATTGTTAAGTTTGCTAAAGATGCAGTTAAGTTAGGTGCTGAGCTTATCGTTTTAGATGACGGCTGGTTTGGTGTACGTGATAAAGACAACTGCAGCTTAGGTGATTGGACTATTCTCAACCAAAAGAAATTACCAAATGGCATTAAGGGCTTATGCGATCGCATCCACGATTTAGGTGCTAAGTTTGGTCTTTGGGTTGAGCCTGAAATGGTATCACCAGACTCTGAGCTCTTCCGTGCTCACCCAGATTGGGCTATCGGTGTTCCAAACCACGAGCGCTACCAGCAACGTTGCCAATATGTACTTGACCTTTCCCGTCAAGATGTACGTGATTACATTGTTGAGTCTATTTGCCAAGTATTAGCCTCTGCTGACATTGATTACGTTAAGTGGGATATGAACCGTAACTTAACTGATATTGGTTCCTTTGCTTATGGTAAAGAGCAGCAGCAGGAAATTGCTACCCGTTTCGTATTTGGTGTCTACGACATTATGAAGCGCATCACTGAGGCTTTCCCTAATATGCTATTTGAAAGCTGCGCAGGTGGTGGCCGTCGCTTTGATATGGGTATTCTTTGCTATATGCCTCAGACCTGGACCTCTGACAATACCGATGAGGTTTGCCGTCAGAAGATCCAATATGGCACTTCCTTAATTTTCCCACCAATTACTATGGGTTGCCACGTAAGTGCTTGTCCAAACCACCAAGTTGGCCGCAGCACTCCAATGTTAAGCCGCTTTATTTGCGCTATGTCTGGCAGCTTTGGTTATGAAATGGATTTAGGCAAGTTACCAGAGGCTGAGCAAGCAGAGGTAGCACAACATATCGCTCTTTACAAAGAGTTACGTAATACCATTCAATTTGGTAACTTCTACCGTCTCATGTCTCCTTTTGAGGGCACTCAAAATGAGACCGCTTGGCAGTTCGTATCTAAAGATGGCAATGAAGTTATCTTGATGTACTTTAGAAACCTTTGCCAACCACAAGGCAATATTCGCAAGTTACGTTTAGTAGGCTTAGACGAGAATGCTACCTACGAGGTAACTCACCATATGTACAACCAATCATTAGCTTGCAATGCTTTAGACTACCTTTGTAACTACAAGTTAGAAGGCGATACCTTCAGCGGCGATGAACTCATGCACTTTGGTGTAAACATGGATAAGGTAGACCGTGACTTTGCAGCCTACTTAATTTCCTTCAAGCGTAAGTAATCTAGTTTACATTAAGCAACAAAGACCTTAAGCCCCAAGCTTAAGGCATTCCAAGGCCACTACGCATACTGCTAGTGGCCTTTTTTTCTGCATCGCCCTAGCACCTGCATCAGCACCTGCATCAGCACCAGCACCAACATCCCATCAGCTGCAATTCCCAATCGCCCGCACCAGTACCAGCGCAAGCCCTAAGAGCCCAGGTCTTAACTAAATAGTTGCTGAGGCTACAAAACTTAATTTACGCTCCCTATAGGCCTTAGGAGTTACTCCTGTAACACTTTTAAAAACTTTGGCAAAGTGTGAAGAATGATTAAACAATAAGAGCTCTGCTATTTCATAAATAGGAGTGGCTGTTTGCACTAAGAGGCGCTTAGCTTCCTCTATTCTTTCATCACGCAAGCATTGGGTAATGGTCACATTAAAGTCTTCTATCAAGATCCGATCTAAATAATCAGCGTTTACTCCCAATTCTTTTGCTATTACGAGCCTATCTGTTTTTATATGAATACAGCGTTTAATTAACTCTCGCGCTTGTTGGCATAATAGTCTTGGTGGGTGTTTTTGCTGACGAGATACCTTTAAATCATGTACTAAACGAGCAAAGATAACTCCACTCTTAAATCCTATAAAAGCAGCATCTTTAGGGTTGGTACATCTTTCTATACCTAATATGAGATAGTCTGCCATAGTATAGGCCTGCTCTACACCAAGACCTCCAGCTACCGCAGCACGAGAGTTTAAAACCACTCCACAAATACCCAGATTTTGCGCACTACGTAATGGAGTATAAGCTAAAGTGCCATCTTGACCATTGCGATTAGAGTTTTGAGCTAACACATAGTCCTGAGCCTCACCTTGGGTAATAGCATCTAAGGCTCTTAACTCAAATAAATAGCTACTATGAGGCCTTTCATCAGGAACAACATCTACCCATTGCGGCATTAGATGTTTAACCTCATCAAGCTCATTTAACACGCCCGCACCAAAATTAATATCTAAAGGTGGATTCTCCATTACTAAACGACGGGCACTAAAGGCAATGCTATCTAATTGAGTATTAATGGCCAGAGCTCTTAGGTTGTACACATCAGTACTATCATCACCTTTTAACACAGGCCCTACCATCAATATTGAGCTATCAGGGAAAAAATAACCACCAACATTTTGATCTTTACCAATAGCAAGAGGACAGCTTGAGCCTTTAATAGCATTTAAATATTGGCTAAATAATGTAGGGTTACTAAGTGACATATCATCGCCACCCCATGGAATCTTTTTAAATAAGACATTACCTGCTTTATCTGTCATAAAAACAGGACACTGCCCTATGTTGTAAAGTCCATTTAATAGTGGCTCAAACAAAGTTTTCATCCTAGTACCTCATCTAAACAAACCAATACTATTAGACTAGGCCACTTAGCCTAACATAGGCTAAGTGGCCCTATACTTACCAAAACAAAAAACGCAGACAATAAGCTTATTACCTACTATCTGCGTTAGTGTACTTGCTATGAGTATTAACTTATTTCTTATTATCCTTACTATCGTCCTTAGCAGTCTTTAATTGTTCCTGTGATCCATTCATATCTTGGAACATAAAGGTTGCCTCTTTAGGCTGATTGTAAGAAGTATTTAAGCCCATTAAAAAGCTTTGCATGGAGCTAAAGTCCCTAGGAATATTTAAGTTTTCTTCTTTATGTGGGTCGCTTATATACTCACTAGCAGGAATAATGGTTAAGATTTCCTCATCATCCTCAGGCTCAGAAACAGACTCAGTCTTAGGCTCAGTCCCTGACTTAGGCTCTATCTCAGCTCGTGACTCAGCCTTTGCCTCTGCCGCAGGCTCATTCATAGCTGCGCCACTTGCGCTCTTGCTTCCACTATCAGCGCTACTATTGCTAGTAGCATCAGCCTGGTTTATAGGGCTGTCCTCACCACTATCTTTATTAACCTGTAGCGATAACTCTGTCTCTTGCTTGCCATCCGAGCTGATATATTGCTTATCATCCGAGCTACTCTCTTGATTGCCCTCAGGAGTGCTATCTTGATTGCTCTCTGAATTACCCTTCGAGGAGCTATCTTGAATATCAGCTTGATCCTGTAAGGCAAGGTTTGAGTCATCACTTAACTCTTCTTCATTTAAAGTAGCAAAAGTTACATGGCGATGTACTATAGGACTTTGGTCTTGGCTATTAGCATCGTCAGACAATGAATCATCATTGTTATCATCCACTACAGTAAAGCCTTGGGACTTTTTGTGCTTATCCAGAGCGCTTTGTAGCATATCGAGCAAACCAAGTCTGATCTGCATTTGCTGCTCTAAGGTAAGATCCTTTGGACTATTAGCATTATTGCCAGGTGCCTTTTGGCTATTTGATAAAGCATCTTTTAAGGACTTTGGCACAAAACTAAATGGTACTACATTTGCTGAATCATCAGCCTCATCAGCACCATCCTCAGGCGCAGCCTCAGGCGCAGCCTCATTAAGCGCTATACTTTCACGCTCAGCTCTTAGCTCTTTTTCCTTATTAAATTCATCCCAATCAATAGTAGGCTTACCTGTAATCTTACTTAAATCAGGCATTACCATAGTAGTAATCTTTTCATAAGCAACAGGCTCAACCTCTGGCTCTGGCTCTACCTTAGCAGTGTCCTCTCCCTTTGGTGCTACTACAGTTTCTACCTCTGATGCTGCCTTTACCTCTGCCTTTTGCTCAGGCTCTGGCTCTACCTTAGCAGCGTCCTCTACCTTTGGTGCTACTACAGTTTCTACCTCTGGTACTGCCTTTACCTCAACCTTTTGCTCAGGCTCTGGCTCTACCTTAGCGGCATCCTCTACCTTTGGTGCTACTACAGTTTCTATCTCGGATGCTGGCTTTACCTCAACCTTTTGCTCAGGCTCTTGCTCTACCTTAGCAGCGTTCTCTACCTTTGGTGCTACTACAGTTTCTACCTCTGGTACTGCCTTTACCTCTGCCTTTTGCTCAGGCTCTGGCTCTACCTTAGCAGCGTCCTTGACCTCAACAGCTATGGCCTCCTTTGGCTGGAGCTGAGGTTGTATCTCTTCTATCTTGGATGCTTCTGCTGTGTGACTGTGAGCAAGAGCAAGCTGACTGTTATTGGATTTAAGGTCATACTCCATCTTTTCATAGAGAGCTTTCTTTAAATCATCAGTTAGCATTCCTTGATTGTCTAAAGAACTAATGCATGATTGGTAGAACCAAGCCACATCCTTAATTTGCAACTGTGAATTAGTATTATCAGCTGAACCATGTAACAGAATGTTAACCTTGCTAATACGCTCGTTAATACGTTGATCAATCACATTGCACAAGAACTTAAAGCGGCGCTTACCATCCTCGTCCAATGGTGTTTTAGGTACAAAAGCACTACTAGTATCAAAGATAGTCTCTACTGCCTTATTAGGCTCAATTTTAGAGTCAGAAGTATTTACACCACTTGGCTTAACAACAGTGTTTTCTACTTTTAAACTGGGATTATCCTTACTTGGCTCTGGAGAGGAAATAATAAAGGTACTCTCATTGCCATGTTTGTAAGTATTAGCTGGTGGCTCTTTATTTACTACAGGCTCATCAATATTAGTGGTCTTAATAATGGCAGTTCTACCAGTAGGTGTAACTGTAGCAGTAGAAACCGTACGGGCAGGTTTATTGTGAGCCCTATCCTCAGCGCTAGGAGACTGGGACAGTGTCTGAGACTGGCTCTCCTCTACCTTATTGGAGCTAGCATTCTGAGCTTGATCAAAGACAGAGGATTCTTTGTGCTCTGCTTGCTCTACTGTCTCTACTGGCTTTACTTGCTCTTTGTGAATTACTGCCTCTTGGTCTAAATCTGAGCTATCGCCTTGATCAAAATCAGTAATATTACCTGTAATAAAATCATCTAAAGACTCATCATCGTCTGACTGATCAATGTCTTTTTGATGAATAAAGCTTTCCTTTTGAGGATCATAAGAGACATTAGTACTTGGCTCGACGCTTTCCACACCAAACACAGTAGTACCAGTTTGCTCAGCTGCGGCATGAGAATTATCAAATAAAGAAAACTTCTTTTGACTACGCTCTTCATTACCTTGAGCAAGTTCTGATGCTACTTTAACTACATCCTTAGCCACAGAGGCAATCTCAACTGTAGCTAATGGGCCTTCTTCTTCTGAGGAGACAACAGTCTTATTTTCCTCAATGTGGCTGGCCAAGCGATCTTTTAACATGCTCTTTTCTAAATCAGCATCCAACTCTTTTTGAGCCTGCTTAAGCTCTTTGCCTGCTTCATGTAATAAAGGTGCTAAAGATGCAATCTTGGCGCTAGCAGCAGCAAAGGCAGCAATATTATCATTACCACCTTCTTGGCTCATTTCTCTTACTAAAGTACCCTCATCACGAGGAATAGCCTTAGGAACAGAGCTATTAATAATTTCCACTGAGCCAGACTGACTATCTAAATTTCTGTTTTGATAATCGGTATTATAAGAATCCTTACCCTTAGTCTTAGCACCAGACATTAAGCTTGATAAAGGATTATTATCAACGACCTTATCTTGGTGAGTAATATTGTTCTTAATCCAAGATAGAGTATTTAAGGCTAGTAGGCGCTGCTCATAGGATGGCAATAAACCAATAAGCTCTTCTTCAGAAAGATTAAAATCTGATACTGTAAGCTCGTTACCGCCTAGTAATAGCACTTTAATTAACAAGCGCCCCATGATCTCACATTGATCTTGGGCTCCCATTTCCATGCGTATGGCAGTTTGTATGGCCTGTCCAATATCTTGGTAGGTAAGTTCGCTAACAGCCTTTTTAGCTAATAAATCATGGGCAATCACATTGAGTATTTCAATGATGCGCTCTTGAGAAACAGGGCTGTGCTTACCATCTACAGCTGGCTCTAAGCTCTCTTTTTCAAGTTCCATATCCTTAGCCTTACCCAGGGCTACTTGGCTACCCTGGCTTACAGCCTGAGTGGAGGCCTGGCCTGAGGCATGGGTAGAGGTCTGGCTTTGAGCTAAAGATTGAAATTGGGCTTGGGCTTGCAATAAGGCATTGAACTTAGGGTCAATAGCCTCAGTACTTAGGAGCTCTTCTTTAGTAGGGTCATCATGCCTATCAAAAGAATCGTCCTCCATAAAGTAGCTATTATCTGCGCCTAATTGTTCAATATTCTTAAACTTATCTTTTAGGGCCTGCAAAGCAAGTTCTTGCTCACTTAAGGTAGTGCTAGCACTAGTTTCAGCCTTGCTCTGATCATCTTGGGTCAAGGAGCGCTGTTGATTTTTAACAATAGACTCGTATTTTTGGGCGCTTAACTTGCTAAGCTCCATGCCCATTTCTTGAGACAAGTTAGATACTTTGGTGACATTATCAATAAGCACTGCTAAGGCACTTAGCTGCTCACGGCCTAACAATTTAGTATTGTTAATTAACTCTACAATTAATGAGTTTAAGGTTGGGTGAAAAGGTAATGCCTCTAAAGTTTCAATACCATGCTCACTGGTAATTAACTTTAATAAAGATAAGGCCTCATGCTCGCTGCGCATAGCATCGCATTGTAACTTTGCCTGGGCTTGCTCCTCTTGCAAAGCATTACACTTATCTTTTAAAGCACCTAACTCCTGCTGTAAAGCATTATGCTCATAATCATATTTAGCCTGTAGTACTTTAAGCTCTTGTTCTAGAACTATTTTGCTACTGGTAATGTCCTCTATTACTCCTTGAGATACTTGAGCCATTCTTTTTTCATTGGCAGCAACAATGAGACCTACCTTTTGGCAAAAATCTTGTTGTAAAGTTAATAGTTGGCTTTCTAAGCTGTCATCATTAATAGCAGCTTGAGTTCCATTAGTGTCGTTAGAGACCTTCATTAAATTTTGCTGACGAATATGACCTTTAAAGCGCTCAATTACTACTTCATAATCATGGCTAGTTAAATTTGGAGCAATCTTAAGCAATTGATCGTAGGATGCAATTTCTCCTTTTTGATAGGAGCTTTTGAGCTCTAAATAGAGCTTATCTAAGATGTCATGTTGATCAAAAACACTTGGAGTCATATTAAAAAGGTCTCCTCTAACCCTATTTAGTCTAACGCTTAATAAGCAGTACTATTTTGCCCAAATATAATCTTTAGCCAGTAGTAATCTTGGGAGTATCACTAAGCTATGTAGTCCATTGTAAAACATAGCAAAAAATAAATCCTAATCTTACTTATTATAGAGTTACATATGGTGGTGATGGCATAGCAAACCCAGTATATTGGCATATTATCCAAGGTCTCAACCAAGGCTCTTACTTTGATAATTTTGGTAAAGGAAATTATTAAAGCAATTAAATTAATTAATTATTAGGCTTTCGCCTATACTAAAAGAACAGCTTTGCTATTAATTGCGATATATATGGGATTTATAGTGGCAATTTGGGCTCAGAACATCCAAGTAACATACCTTCTTTGTCTCATGAAAAAACCTGATTTAAAGCATGTTTATGATAATTTGGTGAGCATTTATTAAAGGCTTTTAGTAAAATCACCATAGATTAATATTGTTTGGAGTTTAGGATCTATTTAAGCCATTTATTGCAGTGTTTTGGCCTGCTTTAGCCAAGATAGGCTTAAGAAAGAAATTTTTGTTTAAGAGCACTCACCCTACTTTAGTTATAAGCACTCTTTTTTCTGGCTTATGGAGGCAGCATGATGAACTCTGCTCTTGTTGGTACTAAGCTACAACCAAATACTATTACTTTAAAAGCTTGCAACGAGCTAGACGAGCCTTTAGAAAAAAGAGCTGGTTTAGCCTCCTATAGCAAACCCAACCATTCTGATAATAAAAACTCTTGCGCCATGGCCAACAATCATAACGATCAACCAGATATTGCTAGTGCTATTAGCAATCAGCACCACGAGCACGCTCATAAGAGCCAAGTTCTGAGCAATAATGACAATATCACTCCATTTTTTGAATTTTCAGCTAAAACTTGGTCAACCTTTGCTCATAACAAGGATCAAGTAAACTTAACTGAAAGTGAACTACAAAAGTGTTTAGCTTTCAATGACAAAATATCCTTAGAGGAGGTATCCAATATTTACCTACCTTTAAGTCGTCTTTTACATATGTATGTCAGCTCCCGCCATGATCGCTCTACTATTATTCAGCAATTTTTAGGCAAGAGCATTGAAAGTGTTCCTTTCATTATTTCCATTTCTGGTTCAGTAGCTTGCGGTAAAACAACTACCGCTAATTTACTTAAACACTTAATTTCCTCTTGGGATAACGCCCCTAAAGTAGAGCTTATTACTACTGATGGCTTCTTATATCCTAATAAAATCTTACATGAGCGCCATATCGAAGCTAAAAAAGGCTTCCCTATTTCCTATGATGTTAAAGCGCTAATGACCTTCTTGCATAAGCTTAAAAATGGCGAGCCTAACTTAAAAGTACCTGTTTATTCTCACCTTTATTATGATGTGATTCCTGATGAGTACATAGTGGTAGATCGCCCTGACATCCTTATTTTAGAGGGCGTTAATGTGCTACAAAACGGCGCAGACTATCCTACTATTCGTAATAAGGTCTTTATCTCTGACTTTATCGACTTTTCTATTTATGTTGATGCCGAAGAGGAATGTTTAGTTAAGTGGTATGTAGATCGCTTCTTAAAATTGCGTGAAAGCACCTTTAATAACCCTAATAGCTATTTCCATCGCTACTCTCGCATGACTTATGATGATGCTGAGGCTTTGGCTTACACTATTTGGAGTGCGGTTAACCACGATAACTTAATTGAAAATATTCTGCCTTGTCGTAATCGCGCCAACTTAATCTTGCACAAAGGCCCAAATCATACTGTTGATAAAGTATATTTACGCAAGTAAACAAAAAGCTCCTCAATTGAGGAGCTTTTTTGATTAATGAATAGAAGCAATATGTCCTGAACGTATAGCTGTACGTCCTACATTACTATCTAAAATTAGTTCACCTTGGCGATTTACACCAGCAACACGACCTACTACGCTACGGTGAGATGAAATAGCCACCTCAACATTGCGGCCCATTAAAATATCGTGACGCATCCAGTTATCAATAAAGGAACTTAAGCCACTCTTAGCAAAAGTTCTAGCAACGTACTTAATCTCGTTAATCAGAGCAATACAAATATCATTACGCTTAAAATCGTAGCCCATTTCCTCAAGATTGGTATAAGGGCGATCAATGACTTTGGCAATGCTCTTAGAGTTATGAACGTTTAAACCTACACCTACGATAGCAAACACACTACCATCAACACTAGGCACAGACTCAATTAAAATACCAGCTAGCTTCTTTTCCTGATAAACCACATCGTTTGGCCATTTAAGCTTAACGTCTTTAACGCCTGCAAATTCCAATGCTGTTACTGTAGCCACGCCAATTGCTAAGGAAAAGCCAAGCAAATGCTGATGGGATGGAAACTTAAAGGCCATAGACAGCATGATATTAGAGCCAATGGAGGTATGCCATTTGGTACCACGCAGTGAGCGACCCTCAGTTTGAATTTCAGCTACCAAGGCATCGCCAGTCACTAAATTATCTTTTTCTTCAATTAACTCTAAATTAGTTGAAGTAGTGACATCTTTAAGCGCAAAACGACCACGCTGGCTAATACCCTCGTAAATAACCTTAGGATCAAGCAAGTCTAGCTTTTTATATAAAGCTAAATACTCACCATCTTGGAATAATAAAGGCTCGATTTCATTAACTAATACAGCAGTATCTTGCAGCTCTTGCACAGAAATAGATAAAGATGAACATAAAACTTGATAGTTCACCCTCAAGTTTTCATCCCTATTGATATATCTTAATAAGGGCATAACAAATCTTAGATCTGTTCCCATGCTTTTTCTCCGTGCTTGCCGTAGAGGCGAACCTCAGGTACAAGATCAATTGCAAACTTACTTTTAACTTCAGCACTAATATACTTAGCTAGTGCTACTATCTCGTGAGGTTTAGCATTACCTAAGTTAACAATGACTAAGGCTTGCTGACCCCAAGTACCTACTTGACCGTGTTTAATACCACGGCAATTGGCTTTATCAATTAACCAGCCTGCTGCTAGCTTATAGTTGCCGTTATCAGCTGGATAAAAAGGTAATGAGCCAAATTCATTTTGTAAATCCTTAAGCTTGGCACTATCAACATAAGGATTTTTAAAAAAGCACCCTGCATTACCTACAAACTTAGGATTAGGTAACTTTTCATTTCTTAATGCTATCACACGCTCTCGCAAAGAAAGGGCATCATTAAATACATAACTTTGTAAACCAGCATAGTTTTGTACAGGCTTAAAGCACTTTGGTAGCTTAAAATTTACATAAGTAATGAAACAAGAGCGATGTGAGTACTCTTTAAAAATGGAATAACGGTAGTCAAAACAGCATTCTTGGGCACTTAAGCAACTTTTTTTCAAAGTTTTAAGATCAATAACCTCAACACTTTGTATTAAGCTACCAATTTCAACTCCATAGGCTCCCACATTCTGAATAGGAGCAGCACCTACAGTGCCAGGTATTAAAGATAAATTCTCTAATCCACTTATACCCTGATTCAGTAAAGTTACGATTAAATCATCTAAAATTAAACCACCGCCTGCTCTGACCTTATAGCAATCTATCTCCTCTTTAATCTCTAATCCTGCAATCTTATTGATTAATACAGTGCCTGCAAAATCTTCCGTAAACAGCACATCAGAGCCACCGCCTAAAATTATATAAGGCTCAGTTACAGGAGCGGTTAAATCATCAACACTATTGATTTCCCTGCCTTCTTGGGCATATACGGTCAAATTAAAAGTATTGTAATTTTTAAGATTAAACATCTAACTAAGGGCTCTTAATTTTAACTTGAGATACGCTCGATGGTGCCGCCTAAAGCACGAATCTTACGCTCAATATGCTCATAGCCACGATCCATGTGGTAAATACGATCAACCACAGTAGTACCTTGAGCAACTAAACCTGCTATCACTAAAGAGGCAGAGGCTCTTAAGTCAGTAGCCATTACCTGAGCGCCTTTGAGGGTGTCCACACCAATACAATGTACGCTATTTCCTTGAATGGACAAATTAGCTCCCATGCGAATGAGCTCTGGTACATGCATAAAACGATTTTCAAAAATGGTCTCAGTAATAGTGCTTGAACCCTTAGCTAAAGCATTAAGCACCATAAATTGAGCTTGCATGTCGGTAGGAAAGCCAGGATGTGGAGCGGTAATAATATCTACAGGTAAGATATCGCGATTACGCATATCTAAGTAAATACTATTGTCTTTGACCTCAACTAAAGCATTAGCCTTCTTTAATTTAACTAATACAGGGTCTAAAGTAGATGGCAAGATATTGTGGCACACGACCTCGCCATGGCTTGCCATAGCAGCAATTAAATAAGTGCCAGCTTCAATACGATCGGAAACAATAGAGTACTCACACTCATGTAGCTTTTCTACGCCCTCAATAGTAATAGTATCGCTACCTTCGCCTTTAATATTAGCACCCATGGCCTTTAAGAACAGAGCTAAATCTACAATCTCTGGCTCACGAGCGGCATTTTCAATAATAGTGGTACCCTGCGCTAAGCTTGCAGCCATCATGAGGTTTTCTGTGCCAGTTACAGACACCTTATCCATCATAATAGTAGCACCATGCAAGCGGCCATCAGGGGTAGAGGAGCGAATGTAACCGTCGGTTAACTCAAATTGAGCACCCATTTCTTGTAGACCTTTAACATGTAAGTCTACAGGACGAGCACCAATAGCGCAGCCACCTGGTAAGGAAACTTCAGCTGCACCTAAATAAGCAGTTAATGGACCTAAAGCCAAAATAGAGGCTCTCATGGTCTTTACTAACTCATAAGGAGCAATATTGCTAGTAACAGCATTACTGATCTTAAAAGAGTTATCGCCTATTTGCTCATAGCTCTTGCCCATCATAGTTAAAAGCTTAAAGCAGGTTTTAACATCTCTTAAGTCAGGCACATTGTGTAAAATTACAGTTTCACTGGTTAACAAAGTAGCTAAGATAATAGGTAAAGCCGCATTCTTAGCTCCTGAAATATTAACTTCTCCCTGTAATGCCTTGCCACCAACAATTTCAAACTTATCCAAAGTTAAACCTCAACAAAACGTTCTTGCTAACCTCTTCCAATAAACACCATTAAGATACGTATTGGAAGAAGCAACTAAAATAAACAACTACACCAAGAAATGCTCTAGGCAAGTTTTAGCTTGGCTTAGTATTAACAGCGCTATAGTTAATTAAAATAAACTTCAAGCAACATCCCATAAAAACCCCTTATTTTAACAGTCTTTTCAAGATATTGCCTATAGTACAATTATCAGCCTCAACAAAAGTCCAAAACTTAAGTATAAGACAATCAATACCTAACTAAGTTCCTTTACCCATCCCAAGGCTATTATCTGCGCAAGCGCAAGCTCTGGCGCTAGCGCTAGCGCTGCTAAGCTGCGCACGCAGCTAGCGACAGAGCGCTGGCTGTGCCTGTGCTGGCTGTACCTGCGCTGGCGCTGGGGTAAAAAAAACCGCTCAAGATTGCTTAATCAAGAGCGGTTTAATTGTGAGCAGTAATCAATTACTCACCAGTTTTGTAAACATGATCAAATGGAGTTTCTTGATAAATGTAATTAACCCAATTACTAAATAAGAGCGCTCCATGTGAACGCCAAGTACAGCGAGGCTGTAAACTTGGATCATCATGAGGAAAATAATTTTTTGGCACTATAGGGTTTAAGCCTGCATTAAGGTCACGACGGTACTCATCAGCTAGTGTACCTGCATCATACTCAGGGTGACCTGTTACATAAACCTGTCTCTTGTCACGAGAACAAGCTAAAAATACTCCAGCCTCATCAGAGTCAGCCAAAATAACTAAGTCAGTATTACTATCAATTACATTAGTTGGGAAATCTATAAAGCGTGACTGTGGTGCCAGAAAATAATCGTCAAAGCCACGAGTTAGCGCATTAACACTATTGGTGGTCTTATGCCAATAAACACCCGAGAGCTTTTGCTCACGATTAATCAGTGGAATGTCATAAAAATGCTTAAGCGCAGCGGCTACTCCCCAACAAGAAAACAAAGTTGAGGTGACATGGGTAGTTGACCAATTTAAGATTTCTTGAAGCTTAGACCAATAAGTCACATCGTCAAAATCAGTTTTATCTAAAGGTGCTCCTGTAATGATCAGACCATCGTAATAACGATTTTTAACATCAGCAAAATCTTTATAGAAAGTATCTAAATGGGATTGCGGAGTATTTTTAGAAACATGATGATCAATACGCAATAACTCAATATTCACCTGAATCGGGGTGCTAGAAAGCTTGCGCATATACTGGATCTCAGTAACAATCTTCTTTGGCATTAAATTTAAAAAGAGCAACTCTAAAGGACGAATGTCTTGATGTTCTGCTCGATCTTGAGTCATGACAAAAACATGCTCTGAGGTTAACACGCTAGCAGCAGGCAAACCATTAGGAATATTAATAGGCATGAATTGCTCCTTAATACAAAAGACTTTCCTACAATACAAACATTAACAAAGCCTGAGCAATAAAAGTTACTTTATCAGCTTTAGGGCAAGTGTATTTTTGTTTAGCTTATCACAGCCCTTATACAATGAAGCTTTCTTACCATAAGAGAGCAAATTTTATTATTAGTTTAGCCAAATTATGCGCTAGGATAATAGCAAAGCGTTTCTATGAGTTTAGTATTTTGAGGTGGATATGAGAATTGAGTTGATATCAACAGGCGATGAAGTCATTACAGGAAACATCGATGACACTAATGCCAGTTTCCTCTCTCGTGAATTGTTTGAAGCTGGATTACAAGTTGATAGAAGACATACTAGCGGTGATTCACTTACAGAGCTAATGGAGCTCTTTTACCAAGTGTCACAAAAAGAGGCTATTGTTATTGCCACTGGCGGTATGGGCCCTACCAATGATGACCTTACTACCGAGGCTATAGCCAAAGTAGCCAATGTGCCTTTGCAGTTAAATACCACCTGGTATGAAAGAATGAAGGCATGGTTTGATAATAGAGGACGCTTTATGGCTCACTCTAACTTAAAACAAGCTATGCTTCCTCAAGGCGCTATCATGATTGATAATCCTACTGGTACTGCCTGTGGTTTTGCTATCAAGGTAAATCAAGCGCTCTTTATCTTTTTACCAGGAGTACCACGTGAGCTTAAAGCCATGTGGGAAAGCTCAGTTAAAGAGATGGTAATTTCCTACACTAACGACACTGTTCCTCGTACTCACTTAATCAAGCTCTTTTTAATGGGCATAGGCGAGTCTACCCTCATGAGTAAGCTTGCTCCTATTGAGTTGCCACAAGGCATTACTATTGGAGATAGAGCTATTTATCCTTTTATCGAGCTTAAGATTATTGGTCATGATGCTAGCGATCAGGATATGTTTGAGGTATTAGGACAAGTAATGAACATTGTCTCACCTTACTATGTTTGTCGTGATCACTACTCTTTAATTGAATCCCTTAATGCTCATAAAATTCAGCTTAATGCCATTAATGCTATTGATGGTGTAACCCGTGGCTGGCTGCTTATTCATATGCAAGAGCTCTTTAAGAACTTTGTTGCTTGTTCGGTGTTAAATGCCACTAATAACGAGCTTAACGAGCAAGAAAAAGGCTATATTGCTAAGCACTTAGAGCATGCTCCTAACTTTAATAAAATTTCCTTACTCCCATGCCAGCAAGCTATCGATGTTAGCTTACTAAAAGAATATCCTTATTGTTATGAATTTTCTTTTAATCTAGATTACAAGCAAGAGGATGATGGACACAATCTTACAGGACGCTATTTAATTGCCCTCAAAGAAGATGTTAACAGCCATGCCCTCTATAGTCGTAACCGTGATTTCTTAGCCCACTTATGCTGTGTTGAGCTTTATAAACTCTTGGTTAACGAGCCTACCATTACTCCAGAGGACTGCAAGATCTTAATGCTTGATTGCAAGAGATCTTCATACCATCTTAGCAAATAGCAACCTTTGATTTGAGACATGAAAAAAGGGGCTAACGTGCCCCTTTTTTCTTATGAATGAATAATACTAAAGTAATTGCGATAGTATTCAGCCGCCATGGCCGCAGAACTATGGAGTTCAGCTTCATTATGACCATTAGAGACAAAGCTATAATACAATTCTCTATCTTTCTTTAAAGTCAAAATATAATCAGCCAAGCTCTCAGCATCACCTGCCTCAATTAAAAAGCCATTTTTGCCATCCTCAATAAGATCAGGAATACCTCCTACATTAGAGGCTACAATAGGCACGCCTTGCTCCATAACATCAAGCAAAATGCCAGCTGAACTTTCAGTGTTGGCTGGATAAGCAAAGACATCAAAAGCCTTAATATAATCGACATAGTTGCGCTTAAAACCAATGAATTTGACATTAGGCATGTCTTTGGCGTGTCTTCTTAACAGCACAATATCATCACCAGCGCCGACAAATACCACTAAGAGCTCAGGAATTTTGTTTTTCAGGATTTTAGCAGCATCAATTAATACTGATTGTCCTTTTTGTCTATTGATTAAAGGAGCTACGTTGCCGACCACAAAACGATTAGCTAATGACTTTCTAAAGTTGCTAACCAGCTTTTCATTAGGCTCTAAACGAGAAGAACAATCGCTAATTAACTGTACTTCTTTTTGCAAAAACTGCGATAAGACCTCGGTGAACTCTTTAGATACACACACTACACTTGAAGCACTTTTATAAGCTGCTTTAAGCATAAAATGATTGACCAGGTAATCTTCATCACGAACAGTAACCACATAGCGTGTGCCACGCAAAATATAATGCACCAAAGCCCATTGGATGCCTTGAGGATCATGAGCATGAACCACATTATAGGTACTACCTACTCTAAAATGGCCAGAAAAGCGCGGATCAGAAAAACCTCTAATGCGTATGACCTTGAGCCCCTTAACACCATCAAGGTGAAAAGGTAAAGGACTATCATCTCGGCAAACTAAAGCTTGAGGCACACCAAGATGAGAGAGTTCCTTAATCAAAAGCTCAATTTGTCGCTCACAACCACGATAACCTCGTGCCAAGCTGACATGTGCCACACCAAGCCTTTTAGAACCAGACATTAAACTCTCCTACCTACCAAAACTTTCCTGCAAATGAGAAGAAATCCAACTCCACTCACAGTTGAGTCTAGCATTACATATACCCACTCATGCACAATGGCGTATATGTAAACTGCATGTGATAAAAATAATTTCTTAGAGTTAATCTAAGACTACAAAGATTTTAGTAATAAATTTGATGTTTAGAGCGTTCTTGGTACATTAGAATTAGGATTGGTGCCTAATAAATCAAACATACGACGACGCTGCTGTAACAAGAGCTTGTTTTTGTCTAAAACATCAGACATAAAATAATAAAACAAGCTTACCATAGCACAAACTGGATTAGAGCCATTTCTATAAAGGATAACATCCCATGGCTTAGGAGTACCTTGACCTAATAAATGGCCTAAATCTCTTTCATAAGATAGTACATTAACTACAAATTTATTATAGTCATTGCGTTGAGGTAAAAAGAGCTGATGAGCCTCATTTTCATTACGAGACAAAGTCATTAGATAAGAGTCCTTTTGCGCTAATGACATCTCACACTCTAAGTTAGCATTTTGAATGAGATATAAGCTATCCTCAAGCTGCGGCAAAGTAGATAAAAAGAAAAAGGACTCAACCATATTATTCTGAGGATTAAGACGCTTAATACAAACTACAGTCTGCATATCCTCAGAGATCTCATCTAATAAGTCAAAATAGCTATCAATCCTATCAATTAAGATCTTAGCATTAGAGGTTGAAGCTAAGCGAGCATCAAATTGACTTAACACTTCTGGTGGCAAATGATTTAGTGACAGCAAATAATCATAGCCATTAAGAACTAATTGATCTGCACATAAGAATAATAAAGGTCTTGGGCCTAAGATAAGACCATGATCTAAACCCAAGCAAGGCAAATAGGCACCTAAATCCTTATGATTTAAGCCGTGAAAAGCTGAGGCTGTCCCTAACGATGCACCTTGGCCAATGCTAGGCTGAATAGCTCTAAGTGCCTCTGGAGGATTAAGTTTGGTTGCTACCTTAGCTCTAGTAAAGAAATTTTTGTAAAAACCATCTAGGTGCTCGTAATTAACCAGACGCATTACTGATCTACAGTTAGCTACGCTGATACGATAACGAGGGTGCAACATAGCAGGCAATAGCAACTGCAAATACTGATTAGCATAATTAGAATAAGCAGTAATGCTATTTAAATCTTTCAAACCGCACATTAGTGCCATAACGCAAATAGTTAGTGCAGTATCAAAGCGCAGAATATAAGAGCTCTGTCCCTTAACAGCATAAGAGTTTGATACGGCACTAAAAGCTTGAAATACCTTTAGTAAGGTGGGATTTTGATAAATCTCAGATTGCTTGAGCTTTAAAAAAGCATCCACTACGTGCAAAGAGTAATCAACCATCTCATCTTGGTTAGAGCCATCGCTCATCGCAAGTTCAGCTAGCTTATTAAAAAGAGCTGGGTAATTCTGCTCAACTTCCTGCAAAGTACTTTCAATGACATCATTGCCTAAAAGACTTCTTAAAAGAGTGGCATAAATCTGATTCAAGGGCGCAGCTCCTTCTTAACCTAGCACTTAATGAGAACAGAAGATTAATGTCAGCAAATAATCATAAGCTATGACATCTGCTCCAACATCTAATATTACAAATATTTCAATTGCAAAAACAGGGCCGCATATGCCCTATTAATATCACTAATTCTATTCTAAATCCTTAGATCAGCAATGTGAACTATTAGCAGGCTAAAGCGTGATATTTTGTTAAAAGACTAAGGGCGATGATAGTTTTAGATACAAAAAAACCACCGTTAGGTGGTTGCTGCTATGAGTTAGCTACTCGCTACTATGAGTTAGCTCGTGGCTACTATATAAAGTGTAGATACAAAAAAACCACCGTTAGGTGGTTGATTTGATAAAAGATGGCGGAACGGACGGGGCTCGAACCCGCGACCTCCTGCGTGACAGGCAGGC